>Ga0316610_1000108_pt1 | contig 22904 bp, 16 predicted proteins | sample MIS2017111B_MG_FD_207677 | JGI IMG/M metagenome (GOLD analysis project Ga0316610, IMG submission 207677) | Microbial mat bacterial communities from Middle Island sinkhole, Lake Huron, Michigan, United States - MIS.2017.111B | ecosystem: Environmental > Aquatic > Freshwater > Lake > Sediment... | reverse complement strand
ACAACAACGAGAGACCTCATTCCAGTTTGAACTATCTCTCACCCAATCAATTTGCCATTAAAAACAATCTTGAAAATATATCTTATTTGAGCATAAATAGTGTCTGAAATTTGTAGTCCTTGACAAAAAACACCACTTTAAACTTAGCTTGTTTTAAACAAAAACATAAGCTATAATAAACATAAATAAACACAAGATACTTATGGAAAAAGCTGGAAATCAATCAGAAAATAAAAATATAATCACTGACGTAAATCAATACCTTGGTCAAAACTATCGAAATTATCGAAATCAAGGGGGAAGTCAACGTGAACCTAGTTCAGCTAAAATCAAAGATGCTCAAATAAAGTATAAATATGATTTGGAGTATATTAAAGGAGACAAATCATACGCAATTTGGAAATATGTTTGGTTGGGGGTATCTATTTTACTACCACTTGGACTACCACAATATCTTATAAAAGCGGCTAACGATCCTTATCGAAACAGCAAAATCGATAAAATGACCAAAGAAGCTGGAAACGATCTTTTCTTTGATAAAGATTTTCAAAAAGTCACAAACCAAAAAGAAGCTCAAGCATTTATTAAAAACAAGCCTGAAGACTACCCTTTTATCTTAAAAGCTAAATTTGATTCGAGTGAAACTGGAGAAAATGTTTTGGAAATAGAGTGTAAAAATGAAAAGGAATTGCAAACACTTCTAAAATATTTTGAAAAAATAAAGCAAGGCAAAACCCTCAGAAATAAACCAACTAGAAAAATCTTAACCATACTTCAAGCTGCTGGATACGCTATAAATATAGGATGGATAGGATCTGCCCCAAATGCCCCGACCTTTGTACCACCTATAAAACCTATCATTTCTCATATTGTAAACTTCGAAGACAGGAGTGAGGAACCAACTTTATACTTCTTAACTCAAGACAGGCCACTTTTTAATAAACCTTTAAATGATGCCTATTTTTTAAGACCAATAAGTGAAAGTGTAGCAAAATTTTGGGCAGAGCGTTTTCCTGAAAAAAATAATGGCAGAATTACCTTTGGAACAAAACTTTTACCTCAAAACCCAAAAACAATCTCATCCACAACCTCTTTCAATGTAGAAAATGCACAAAACTTAATTGATCCTTATGTTTATTTCGACATGCCTAGGGTTGTCGAATTTGATCAAAAAACACAAAATCTACAAGTTGTAAATAAAACCAATAAACCTGGTGGAGATTTTTATACTAACGAGTCAAATGATGCTAGCTTTACTCTTAAAAATCAATTTCACACAAGCCTATCTCCTTTTTTGCAAAGAGGTCCTGATTTCAATGCTCTTGATTCAATTTATCAAAAAATGAATCTCAAAGATACACTCACCTATGTAGCCAAGCCGATTCAAGTCAAATACATCAAGGGAAAGCCACATATTGTTATTGAAAACCAATTCCAAGGCACTGCAGGTATAAACACAAAAACTAGCAATGTTTTTAAATACATTGGACTTGCTCCTGAGGTTTTAGATCTTTTAAAAGGTGGAGATATGTTTCCATTTGATTCCAAACATATTGCAATTCCGTTTAAATCTGAAGGTGGTCTTCGTAAATTTACAGAGCTCAAAAGTCAAATAAACTACAAACTCCCCACATACTTAACTCCAAAATATAAAGATATTTCAGTCTTACCAAATATAAATAACAATAATAAGATAACTGCCTTTATCCCAAGAGCAAATTCAAACCTCATAGTAACTACTAAAAATGGTCAAAATATAGATATTGGAGAGTGGTTAAGAACTGAATTTAAAAATGCTGGTATTTCTAACATCAAACAGACAATAATATCAGACATTTATGCTGGTAAGCAGATCTATTTTGATTTACCCTCAAATATTTCACAAGCTGATTTTGAACAAAAAATTAAAGATGTATTAAGGGTATTGGATCAAGTAGAATATAGTTTGCCTGTATATAGTGATCAAGCTTTTCTAACTTTAAATATTAGGGTTACTCATGATGATTCAGCTATTTACAGACAAACTGACCAAGATCATCAAGTAGTGTTTAGTAATACAATTAGCACAATCAATGAAGACAAAAGTCCATTTATCCCAGGTGCAGTAGTAGATAAACAATTAAAACCGGGCAATAAATCTCAAACTATTTTCATCCCACCAAATACAACACCAGAAAGCCAAACCACTCAATTTTCACCTTTCAATTTTAAGTCATACCTAAACGACACTATAGACCCTTTCACTAACGAAGGAACAGTGTCTTTGGATAAAATAAATCAAATGCTAAATCCTGAAGCTTTGCCTGCTGAGCTGTCTGAACTAAAAGATAAAACTAAAATCTGGCGAGCAAAATATCTTAAGTCTTTGGCTAAATTTAAGGATATTTATGATCGAAATGACCCAATGAACTTGATAAATATAGATTCAAATCAAAAAATAAAATTACAAAAAGAACTTGATCAAACTAAAGAAGAATTTATTCAAACAGTTAAAACTATCAGTGCTGAAATTTCAGAGTATATATCCTCAAAGTCAAGCTATGGTTTTGACCCTGTGCTGCGGCATAATCTCGAAAATCACAACAATGATAATTTTATTGAACTAGCTCAAATTGTAGCCAAACAAGTCATAAACAAAGGCGATATAACCTGCGAACCAGCCAGTCTTCTGACACAGTACATAAATATGATGATCTTCAATCGTGAGCCATATTCTGACCTTACACTAGGTGTTTACGCTTCGATGCCTCAAGGTTTTTACAATCTCAAAGATAGAAATAAGCTAACTTCTGATGAGATGCACAGTTGGAATATGTTAATGATCAGAACAGGCAAAACTAATCGTAAGAGTATAGATTCGCCTGATATATTAACCTTAATTTTTACTGACTCTACCCCACCCGAAAGAGATGTTAAGCCTAAAATAAAGACAGAAGTAACCAATATCTCTAACGATAACGAGCTAATTGCACATCTTGAAAAACACCCAGAAAGCATTTTAATCTTGCTTACAGCTTTGGCAGGCACTATGTTTTTGGTAAAATCTAAATGGGGAAACGAGCTCAATCAAATGTATAAAAGCTTCAAACTCAAAGATCACATCTCAAAATTAAACACACAGAAAATTTACAATTTTTCAAGCCCACAAAATCTTCCAAAGATTGTAAATACAATCAAAACTGCCTATAATTGCTGTATAAATTGGAGCAGAAATGAAATTTCAAGTTGCAATGCAATTTTAGACTTTTTACGAAATCCTATGAACAAGAAAATTAATTTTACTCATAAATATGAAAAAGCGAACCTTGTGAAATACATTGAGGAATTAATCGATCCAGAATACCAAGAAAAACTCAAAAACTCTCAAAAACTACATGAGCTCAAAAACTCTGAGGAATTAAAATTTGGTGAATATGATCAAAAGGACAAAAGTATAATTCATTCATTGTTTAACTATCTTGCTGGTGATGTATATAATCAAGCTTTTAGAGGAAATGATAATATCAAGGCAGCAATTGAGATTCTCAAAGATAAAAACCCAGAAATAGCTCTAAAATTTGAGGTTTATGCTGGGTTTATAGGTTACGAATCAAAAAATGACTAGGATTTTTAAATATGCACATCATTCTAGATTTGCTTGATTTAAACTGACTAACAAGATCTTTGACTATGGTGATTTTCTAGTATTTACCACCATTCTAACATTCCAAAAAGAATCGAGATCTGAAACTTATTCAAAAGTCAAAACCGATTTGTCATACCCTAAAATCTAAGCTAGACTATGTATATATGAGCTTCGTTACCGCCACAGAGTTGCAGGAATTAAGAGGAAAAATCAGGTCAAATCCACCTGAAGCCCTTAGTATTCTGAATCAAATTTTCTATAATTCTGAAATCTTGCTTGATAGTAGTTCAAGTAGCATCTTTGAGGATATTATAAGATATAACGGAGCCGCTGGTGCCAACATAATTTTAAACAACTTAAGTAAAATACAATCAGTCAGAGAAAGTGATTATTATGCCTCAAATCTAGCAGGTTTGATTTTATCGTATTCACCTGCTGACACCACCACCACAATTCAAAATTTACTAAATTGGAACTTTGCCCTTATTGGTACAAAATCGATCCTTGAAAAAATTGGTTGTAAATCTTTACAGGATGTCAATTACTACCGCCAAATCATCTCCCAATCAGTCCAGTCCACTAAATTGCACAATTTTGTTTTAGCAGATTTTATATTTAGCTTGATTATAAATTCCCCTGGTTTTGAAGAGCAGATTTTTGATACTTTAAGCGAAGTTAAGACAAATATGAGTCTTTCAAGTGTCGTAAAATATCTGGTTGAAAATCAAATTGGACTACAAGCCTTATATAATAAGCTTGATGTCATCGCTAGAGTCAGTCCAAATTCAACCTCTATTGCGGATTATCTCCTGATTGCTTTTCCAGACAAAAAAGTCCAAGCCCTTTTTAAATACATAAAAAATAGTCCTGGCGACATCAGCCTGGATTCAACTATTTCAGATTTAGCCAAAATAATAACCCTAAGTGAATTTCAGATATTTTTACCAGAAATTGAATCATATTGGACCAAGCAGTTTTTCTCAAGCAAATTGGTCTTAAATCTCTTACTCAATCCAAATTTACCACCAAATATAGTCGTCAACTCACGCACAAGTCTTAGACTTTATCAGAGTATTTTAGAGCAAGTAAATTACCTCACAGACGCTTTTAGATCAAATAATCAGCGTTTTGGATTTGTGGATTTACTGCATTTTATTGTAGCCGATCCAGCTTTTGTAAAACTAGATAAAAATTTCCACAGTGAAATCATACGATCTATAAGGCATTTACAGCCAAGCCCATCTCTTACTCAGCTCCACCTTCGATTACTTTTACAGATTGATTTTAGTGAAAATTTATTCAACGATGATTTTTTAGAGTCACTATTAAATGAGGGAATCGATTTAAATATCGCCAAAGCCATAATCGGTAAAATTGTAGCTTTCGGTCAATATCCGTTTTATAACCTGGAGTTTATGGCTCACCTGCTGCTTTGCACCGATGATATTTACTTTAAAAAGATGATTTTAAATATCATTTTACCACTATTTCCCAAAGAGTACGACTTAGAAAAGATTTTTCTGATTTTAAGCGAGTATAATCATCACAATTTTGCGTATATTTATATCAAAAACAAGCGAAAGCTAGCTTCTAGATTTTCGAAATACAGCTCAAAGGCAAGGCAAATCCAGATCAACTGCTGGCGAAAACTCAGCTTTGGTCAAAGACTCAGAAGTATGTTGCCTTGGTAAAAAAAGAAGGGATCGCTCCCCCCTCTTATATTATCTTAGGAATTAGAATTGTTCTTCTTATTTCAATTCAAATGTCTTGATCAAATCTTGAGCCATCTGATCTAAAACCAGTTTCAACTTCGGATCTTGTTTCAGCTTATTTTCATAGCATTTTTGGTCAAAATCTCCCACCTCTCCATAATTACCAGTCTTCCATCCACAACTCTGAGCAACTGCTAAACTGTCGTACTTATCCATCGAAACTGTTGATTCTAACCAAATTTGATTATCCCCTTTCTGAGCATACACTTGAACTATAGGATCCATGTACAAAGCTTGACCTGTTAAGGCGTAGACTATTTTTACCTTATCTGTTCCAGGATAGCTTATCTTTGGTGCTTCAATCAACTGCTTATGGTTATAAATTACTCCACAACTATCGATAAATTGATTTATGTATTGGATGTTTTTTGCAAAATCTGGTTTAAATTCAATTTTACCATCTAGGAAATCTTTCAGTCTGTTATAACTCTCTAATTCACTTGAATTGAGATTTAATCCAGTACTAGATATTCTCATGTTTCCACTCACGTAATCAGAAGTGTTATATTGCACTACCCCCTCAACACCACATGTTTGAATATCGTCATGCACACTCTTAGAAATACCATTCTTAGGGTTAACCCTTTTAACCAGACTTGGATCTTTTGGTTCAACTTTTATGATCTGCTTGCTATCTACAGGATTTGGGTTTGCGACTGGTGGTTTAGTGTTATCTTTGTCATTTTGAGGTGTTGGTATAATTGGGCTTTGTGATCTCTCTATCACTTTGGCATTGTCCTCGCTTTCCACCAAGGATTTGAATTGAATTTGAACTGCGGAAGCTTTGATCACTTTCACCAACCCATCTGAGTCACCTTCGACATTTTTTAAATCATTAGTCTGAAATCCAATCAGATAATGAAGGTTTTTAAATTTAAAATACACTTTGTAGTCACCAGGAATATATGGATTATCATAAACACGAACCCCCTCAATCTCGGCCTGAGTCAAAAACCAACCTGTCTCTTTTTTAATAAAATCGATACCAGCATTTTTTATTTCTTTACCGTAAGTCGCTGTATCAACTACTCCAGCGTATATAGGATCAGGATCTAAACCATTAGGTGTTTGATTGCTACAACTAATGGTTGGTCCCATATATTCATCTCCCGATTCAAGCTCTCCATCTCTTGGAAGTATGTTGATATAATCAGATCCTAGTTCAGAGCTAGTTCGAAAACCGCTATATATCGCAGTATCAAATTTATTTTCGTATCTTTTTGGGTATTTTATAGCTAAATCGCAGGTATCTGAAAAAATAACATCATTTTGAGCATCTGGGCGAAGCTCTGTATATGGGTTTTTCTCTACTACGGTATTGCTAGCAAAATCTTTTGGGTTGAAAGTTTTTCGGATGATTGTTAAGGGCTTGAGGTCTTCCGGTGCAAAAGCCTGAGCCGTCGCACCACCAAGACCAAGTACAAGTAAAATTGTAGCTAGGATTGTGATTATATTTTTAGACATAAAATTTGAGAATTTGAGTAGATTAATTTGGAATGAATTGAACGTATAACTAAGCAAGTTTGAGCTTGTTTGACGTGCAAAGCTGACTTTATAATTTATAAAACTAGCAAAGCGCTTGGCTTTAAACTTTTTATCGAAATTAAACCACTCACCAACAAGATCGGTTTGAGTTTGGTGGTTGATATGATGTTTTAGGTTATTTTTTATGGACATAATTTTAGTTAGTAGTTGATGTCATTGCGTGTAAAAGAGGTTTGAGTCGTTTTCCAATTCTGTCATTTCGAACGAAGTGAGAAATCTTAGTGCACTTATGTGGACAGATTTCTCCCGATGGTCGAAATGACAAAAAAATGGACTCAACACTACCCCTGCCAGACTCTGCGACAGATTTCTCTGACTTTTTTTAGACTGCGACTGAGTTTTTGCCTGACATTGGCTGGACTTAAATTTAGCTGGACAGCCACGACTTCAGAGCTAAAATCAGAAATCGTACAAAGTTCTACGATACTATAATCCTGCTCTTTGAGGTTTTTCTTGACGCATTCCTTTAGGTGCTCGATTCGGTCTTGGTATCGATCGCTATATATATCACTTTGTGACATCAGATTTTCAGGCAGATTATCAAAACTTACAGTTTGATTTTTAGGCTTAGCTCTGATAAAATCAGTAAGTTTGTTGCGAGCAATTACCCAAATCAAACCTTGGGGATTTTTGACATCAGTCTTTAGAAAAAAGTCGTTTAGTGTCACGGCGGTCAGATCTTCGACATCGGACCTAGAGTCTACACGCCTGAAAAAATAACCATAAACTTTATTGTACCACTCATTCCACTGGCTTTCAGTTAATGATTTAATTTCTTGAGTTTGATTCATAAATTTAGATTCCTTAATTTCGCGCGAGAACTATTGGTTTCTGCAAGTATAGTCGAAGTTTATTCCATTTTGTGACAAAAGTCTAAAACACTCATAAATATAACCGGAATTTCAAAAGAAAGATCTTTTTAGTAAAATTTACCCTGCGAAGCTCCACTTGGTGAAAATAAGCCTTGAAACAACCCCGAAATACTTTGCCAAAGCCAGATTCCAGCCGCAAGAGCTAAGAGCGAAAACACCACAAAATAAAATAATCCTTGGTCGCCTTGAGATCCAAAAACTGCGGGCAGTCGCATATTAAAAAAATATTCCGACTCTTTCTTGCGTGGATAAAGCCTAAACAAGGCATCGTTAAACTCGATTCCATGATCTCTAAAAAATACGTGAGCAAGTTCGTGTGCAACTACATACTCAATATGACTTCCTGAGTCGTATTTTATCAGATTTAAGTTAAAATATAGGGTAAAATTTTTAGCTCCAGTTTTAAGCTCATTTATTCCCCATTCTCTTTCATAAATACCGATTTTATAATCTATTTTTGGTTCATACCCATAAAGTTTAAGATAGCTATTCACCGAGACTTTAGTCTTTTTCTTGCTGCCATCTGTATAATTTATATCTATATCGATCTCCTTGGTGCGTAATTTTGTAATTTGTCGATCAATGATTTTTCGAATCTCTGAGTCACAAAATTTATTGTAAGCGTCTTCAACTAGTTTAAAATCAGATAAAAGTCTCTGGTTTATGACAAATTTACCACCGACCATTTTAAAATCCTCCCACTGTTTGGGATTTCCCACGATCTCAACTTTTTTACCCTGATATATGACAGATCCGACTACTTGCATAACATGCATGATTTTATTATATTTTTCCTTTTTTGACTAAAATTCTATAAGTAACAATACACATTTGTATCACTTTGAGTGACATTTTAACTCTTAAACCTAAGCAAAAAATTGTTAAAATTTAAATATATTTTCGATTCTTACTTTCTTTAGGTTTGTCTTTTTAATTGCTGGAATTTTGGTTTTTCGCAGAAAGAGTATTTTTGTCTAAATTGACATTAAACTAAATAAATATTAACCTATACCCTAGGTATAGACATTTGTTTTTAAGATTTACTTTTGTAATATGAAACCACAACACCTCACAACCAACAAACAAAAAGCTCAACGAGCTACAAAACAAGCTCAGGGAACACTTCAAAAAGTGACTGAAATGATCGATGAAGATAAATACTGCCCCGATGTTATCCAGCAAATCGACTCAGTGATCGGTCTTTTAAAAAACTCGAAAAAGCATTTGCTGCAAGGACATCTTCAACACTGCTTACTAAAACAGCTTCAAGAAGACGAACCAAAAGCCTTGGAGGAATTGATGCAGATCTACAAACTTAGTGAATAACCACTTTAGAATAATGACTCAAAAACAAAATTTTACTCAAATAAATACCTATACCTCAGGTATAGAAACAAATATTTTTTTAGAGATTATTTCTGAGTTTAAGTTTGAAATCAGCCTTGTTTTAATATCATCAATCATTCTTTCGACCTTTGTAATGTTTCCGTGTGATGATTATGGGAATATTATGAGAATAACTGGTTCACCACCGATCATGTTTGTAGCTTCACCAAAACTGCTTGTCCATCTAAAACACAGTAAATTTCAAATTTATTACAATCTTCTAAAATATCCTACTAATGTCTAAAACACTTACCTTTTCACTTATCTTAGTTTCGCTAATAGTCGGACTCGGGGGTGGCTATTTTCTTAGCCCTTACTACACACCATATAGTCAAAGCGAATCCAGCATGAGTTCTCACTTTGGGACTGTCGATCGCTGGGTTGATCTTCGGTATATTGATAAGATGATTGCCCATCACCGAGGTGCTATTTTGATGGCTAAAAACATCGAAGCCAAGACAGATCGCCAAGAAATCAAAGATCTTGTCCAAAGTATTTATCCAGGAGAGACAAAGCTGATCGATGAGCTCTATTCTTGGAAAAAAGCTTGGTATAATGATTATACTGTTGTGCGAGATCCAGTAGTCCCAAATTTTGGAGCTAAGGATGATAAAGCTGATCTGCGTTTTCTAAATGCCTTGATTGCTCATCACCAACTCGGCATCGATATGACCAAGGAGATCCGTATCAAATCAAGTCGAACCGAGATCATAAACAACGCCGATGGGGTTGAAAAATTTTTAACTGAAACCAAGGCTGGTCTGACTGACTGGAGAAAAACTTGGTATCAAATCTAATCTATGCCTACAAACACTAAAACTTTTGAAGTTCATGGAATGCATTGCACTGCTTGTGCCTATAGTATAACTAATAAAATTAAAGAACTAGATGGAGTTGAAGACTGTGAGGTAAATTTTGCCACCGAACAAGCCAAGGTAAAATATGATTCAAGCAAAGCAACACTTGCTCAAATGAACGAAAATATAGCTCAATTAGGTTATTCGTTTTCTGAAACTGAACAAAACCTTCCTAAAACAAATCACTCTGAGCATATGGAAATGAATCATGATGATATGAAAGGTATGGATCACTCTGAGCATACTGGACTAAATCAAAGTGAACAGCAAAAAAAAGCTGAATTAGAAAGCTTGAAACGACAAGTTGAATTTTCTTTACCGCTTAGTATTTTGGTTTTTATAGCCATGATCTGGACTATTTTGGCAAACTTTTTTGTCTGGGTGCCAGCATTCCCAATTCCGATGCTTGTATTTGATCGTTTGAGCTTGATATTAGCCACACTGGTGCTTGTTTTGTGTGGAAAGATCTTTATCCAAGGCGTAGTCAGATTTTTGAAATTTGGGGTAGCAAATATGGATACATTGGTTGGGATTGGAACCATAGTGGCATACTTGTATAGTACTGTATTTTTACTTTTTCCTGAATTAGCTCTGGCTTTAAAAATACCTCAAACAGGCACGTATTTTGATGTGGTGATTGTGGTGATTGGCTTTGTACTGCTTGGCAAATACATGGAGTCAAAATCCAAAATGTCCACAGGCGAAGCCCTAAAAAAGCTAATTGGACTCCAAGCAAAAACAGCAACAATTTTAGTGGATAATCAGGAAAAAGAAGTGTATATCAGCGAAGTCCAGCTAGATGATATTATTTTGGTCAAACCAGGGCAAAAACTCCCAGTCGATGGGCAAATCACACTCGGGAAAACTTCTGTTGACGAGTCGATGCTTACTGGTGAACCACTACCAGCAGATAAAATAGTTGGTGATATTGTCGTCGGTGGCACTATCAATAAGCAAGGCTCAATCCAATACAAAGCTACCAAAGTCGGTGGAGATACCATGCTAGCTCAAATTATCCAAATGATACAAGAAGCTCAAGGCTCCAAAGCTCCAATTCAAGCTTTAGCAGACCGAATCTCGGCTATTTTTGTGCCTGCTGTGCTGGGTTTAGCGATTCTATCTTTGTTGATTTGGTTGACTGTTGGTAGCTATTTTCTAGGTTTTGATACTGCTTTTAGCTTTGGATTAGTTTCTTTGGTTGGGATTTTAGTCATTGCATGTCCATGTGCTTTGGGCTTGGCTACTCCGACAGCTATCATAGTAGGAGTCGGTAAAGGCGCTCAAAATGGTATATTGATCAAAAATGCCGAAAGCTTGGAAAAGTTTCACAGTATAAATACAATTGTTTTTGATAAAACTGGTACAATTACGGAAGGCAAACCAACCCTAACTGACATCATTTCATTTCAAAAAAATGGTAACAAACTAGAAAATGAATCTCTGTTGCTGAGTTTAGCCGCTTCCGTGGAGTCACTTTCCGAGCATCCTCTGGCTCAAGCAATTGTAAATAAAGCTAAATCCCAAAATCTTGATTTGAAAAAAGCTACTGATTTTATGAATATGGAAGGTGTGGGAGTCATGGCAAAAATAGAGTCTAAGGAAATTACAATTCGTAAACCTAAAGAAAGCGATCATTATGAAGATATTGATATGTTACAATCTCAAGGTAAAACTGTAGTTTTGGTAGAAGTACAAGGAGAATTAGTCGGTATTTTAGCTATTTCGGATGTCATAAAACCAGTAGCCAAACAGGCTATTACCAGTCTAAAAAAGCTTGGAATCGAAACCATCATGCTAACTGGAGATAATTCTAAAACCGCCAACTATATTGCCGATCAAGTCGGTCTGGACCAGGTAATTGCAGGCGTTTTACCAAATCAAAAAGCTGATAAAATCAAAGAACTTCAAGCTGCAGGCAAAAAAGTCGCCATGGTCGGCGATGGAATAAATGACGCCCCAGCCTTGACTCAAGCCGATGTGGGTGTTGCTATGGCTACAGGCACAGACATTGCCATCGAAGCCGCCGACACCACTCTTTTACATGGAGACATCTCAAAAGTTACAGAAGCCTTGTATTTATCCAAAAAAACCATGGCAACTATACGTCAAAACTTGTTTTGGGCTTTTGCATACAATGTAATTGGTATACCATTAGCTGCAGGTCTATTTTATCCCCTATTTGGCTTGATGCTCAATCCCATCTTTGCAGGAGCTGCTATGGCTTTTTCAAGTGTAAGTGTGGTTGGAAACTCACTTCGGTTAAAATCTTTAAAGTTGAAGTAAATATTTTTTCATATTTTTATGTCTCAAACCTTAAATTATCATGTCGAAGGAATGCATTGTAAAGCTTGTGAAATCTTGCTGGAAAACGAGCTTATTAAAGTTGATGGAGTCTCCCAGATAAACGCTGATTTAAGCCGTAATATAGTTTCAGTCCAGACTAACAAAGACGTTGACCCATCACTTTTTGGGAAAAGTCTGACTGACTTAGTTAAAACTCATGGTTATACTTTACACCTAGAAAAACAAACAAAAACTAAAAATTGGGACGATTTGTTGACGGCCTTTGGAATTGCTTTAATTTTCGGGTTTGGGTTTTTGCTTATGCCGTATTTAGGACTGGCAAATCTCATCACTAGTGATAAAGTCAACTATCCGCTAGCTTTTGTGATTGGCTTGATTGCTTCGGTATCTAGTTGTATGGCTATTGTCGGTGGTTTACTTTTATCACTTTCTGCTACTTGGTCTGAGCAGCAATTGGAATCAAAATCTAAAAAAGTAAAATCAACACCACATATTATTTTTCACCTTTCAAGATTGCTCAGTTTTTTCATTTTAGGTGGAGTATTGGGTCTGATTGGCACATTTTTTAGATTAAATTACACCATATCACTCATTCTAAATCTATTTATTGGTTTGATTATGCTGATATTAGGCTTAAATTTATTAGACGTCTTTGACTGGAGTAAAAAATTACAATTTCACTTGCCTAAAACCCTAACAAAAAATATATTTAACCAAGATTTTGATCAGAAAATTGCTCCGATCATACTCGGACTTTTGACCTTTTTCTTACCTTGTGGCTTTACTCAAAGTATGCAGATATATAGCCTTTCTACGGGTGGATTCTGGCAAGGAGGCTTTACAATGTTGTTTTTTGCTTTGGGTACACTTCCAGTACTTGCTGTGATTAGCTTCTCAAGTTTCAAGTTTGCCTCGACAAAATATGCTGGTTTATTCTTCAAAACTGCAGGATTTTTAGTAGTTGGTTTTGCGATTTACAATCTATACGCTAGTTTAATCACTTTAGGTCTAATACCAGTACTTTTCTAAAAAAATCTCTCAAGCATAAAATATGTCTAAAAAATTAATCTTTACAATTATTGGAGCTATTCTAGTAGTTTTAGTCTTCATAATGGCTAAAAATGGCGGAAATGGTTCCACTCCTGACACATCTGTAGTCACCAACCAAGATAATAAACAGATCGTTGCAATTAAAGCTAAGGATGGTTACAAACCCTCAAAAATACAAGCAAAAGCTGAACAGCCAACAATTTTAAAACTGGCGACTGATAGCACTTTTGATTGCTCTAGCTCTTTCACAATTCCTTCTCTTAAAATATACAAAAATCTTCCTCAAACTGGTGTTACTGAAATTGAAATTCCAGCCCAAAAATCAGGGTCTGAATTATCTTTAATCTGTTCAATGGGTATGTATCGCTCATCGATTATTTTTGTGTAAATTCTCCACTACTGCACATTTCTTGACTCAAACCCGACTTTATACAAAATTGATCTGTATGACCCTAAGTGACATTTTAACTCTAAAACCAAATCAAAAAATTGCCATTATTGGTCTAGGGAAGGAAAATTTACAGTTTTTGGAGTGGTTGCTTAATGTGGTTAAATTTAAGCCTGAGCAGATTGTTTTAGCTGATCAAAGAGAGATCGATTTGGATCATAATTGCACTAAATTTACCGGTGAAAATTATCTTGACTGTCTAAAAATTCCTGATTTAGAATTTGTTTTCAAAGCTCCCGGGATTTGGAGTCTAAAACCTGAATTTGAATCATTTAGAAAAACCAAAGGTACAGATCGCATCAATTCAAGCTTAGTGTTTTTTATCCAAAACTTCCGTGAGCAAATCGTCGGCGTCACAGGCACCAAAGGCAAAAGCACAACCTCAGCACTTATAAATCACCTTTTAAACAGTTTTGATGGGTCTGAGTCTGTCTATTGTGGCAACACAACTGGTGTATCGCCGTATCAATTCTGGACTGATTTAGATCATGAAATAGACCCAAACAAGTTTTTTGTAATTGAACTCTCATCATTTCAACTTCAAGATTTAGATTTTGCTAAGATATCTCCAAAATACGCAGTAATTACAAACTATTTTATAGACCATCAAGATCAACATGCCTCCAAGGAAGAATACTGGAATGCCAAAGATGCTTTATTTACAAACCAAACAGACAGTGACACTATCGTAATTTCGCCAACTGTACAGCTTCATACTCAAAATCAAGATAAGTTGACTAAAGCACTTTTAATTGATCAAAATTCACCCAACGAGCTGTTTAACCACATCAAAAGCCCACTTCTAGGTGACCACAATCAGCAAAATGTCAATCAAGCTGTGGCAATCGTAGCTGCTTTAAAACTGAAGTCAGCAGGCCGAATGGGAGATTTAAGTGATATAATAGAAGAAATTAAGAAAAATAAATTTAAATACCAATCAAGTGTAAATCGATTTAAGGGCTTGTCGCACAGACTGGAATTGGTAAGGAGTGTGGTTGATGAGATTGAGATAAATCAACATGATCTCAAACTTAGAATCAATTTTTACGACGATGGCTATGCCACAGAGCCAGATGCAGTCACGGCGGCGATCAATGCCCTGACTCAAAAACACGGTGAGTTTCTCTGGCTTCAAATCACTGGCAAAGACAAGGGTCCAGATTTAGAAAGCTTAGTTACGACCATATTATACAAAGAAATCGAAAACAAAACCTACCGTATCGACTACTGTGGAAGTGTCGGCCAAAGACTTTTAAATGAACTGTATAAAGTTTTGGGTACCTCACAAACCGTTCCACTTGAAATCTTTAAAAATACTATCGAAACCAGTTTTTCAAATCTTGAGATAATTCAAAATCATTTTGCAACTTGGTTGCAGGAACTAATTGATAATTACAAGCAAGTCGGCGAATTTAACAAAATCCACGAAATCCTCTCAAGACCTGAAATCGTTTTAAACATAGCGCTTTCACCATGTGGATCATCTTTTGACGAGTTTGAAAACTATACAATAAGAAGTCAGTGGTGGGTGGAGAGAGTGAAAGGCTTGGAGTAATCTACTTAAAGTACCCCTTTCAAGGGGTCAGAGCGAAGCTCTGGGGGTTGTTAGCTTTTAGTGAAAGTCTGTTACTACCCCCAAGCCTTCGGCTTGACCCCTAAATAGGGGTACTTTTACTGATCTAAATCCCCTCCAAAAGCTGCTTAAACTCCCGATCTTTCACGGGAATCACCAGCTTCAAACCTGACCAAATCTCATTTACTGCACAAACTTTCACATCCACAAGTCCGATTTCTAAGGCCAAATCTCGGACTTTGTTTTCATCCATATCAGTCACTACTTTTGAGGCTTTTTTAGGCCACGAGATCCAGATCACACCATTTTTGTAGATTTGATCTTTGAGTTTTGGCAAATCTCGGACATACTCACTATAATCCTTGGTAAAATAGTGGATTAGATCGACATCTTTGGCGTCTTTTTCCAGTAAAACCACAGTCTCAAAAGGCAGATCAGGCAAAAGTTTAAAATAGTTTTCGGGCTGATTTATAACCAAAAACCTAGTTTCATCCGTAATTCCAAGCTTTTTAGTCAGAGTTTTATCAGAATATCCCGTGAGGATCGAAAAATCCCAATCTTGATCCGAATCAGATTTAGCCATATATTTTAAAATTTAAGAATATTTTTCACTTTTAGTTTTTAGTTTTTCACCGATTTTAGTCAATACTTTACTAAAGTTTGATTTTGTGATTGGATTAGTGAAATACCTATCTTATGTCTAAGCTCCCACCAAATAAACCAACTAATCTAATTAAATCAGAATCGAAAAATAACAATAGCAAACTTCAGCAGTATTTCGGGTTATTCAGTAGATTACTTGATCACCTGTTTCCCAAAACCCCACTCACAGAAGAGCAGATTCAAGCAATCGAAGAAGAAAAACAACAAATAATAAAAAATACTTACAATGAAATAATTGATGGGCTGAGTGATTGGTCTGAAATTACAAAAGCCGAACAAAAGATGATTGAAAATAATATCTGTTTGGGTTATTCTGTATTAATCTCAAAGCTCGATGATGGATATAGTAAATATGGAATATATTCAAATAAGGATAAATATTTGGCGATTACACAAATACTAAAAGGTAAAGATTTAGATGAGCAAGCGAGTTTCGGAGCTCTAAATTATAAAGGGGCAGATTTTGGTGATGAAGAAAATATTTTTCTTGGATTAGGAAAAACTTACGGAGATATGAGAAATGAAACCCTTGGAGTTATATCGATACACCTACAGAAAAAACTAGAAACATTTAGCACCCTTGATATTATAACCAATAACCCAAAAGGGCCAAACACATCAATGATACCAAGCTTTTTCATACAAGAAATGCATAAATTTTTAATCCAATTGAGGCAATTTTGCATTGAGTTTGAGTGTCCGCTCTCGGCTTTTAATACCACTGAAGATGCAGAAAACAATATTATAACTTTTAATTTCACCAAGGAAAATCTTAAAGAAATATTTATAAGCGCTGCTAAAATTGTAGCCGACTTATATGAATCAAAGCCTCAACTTAAAGATAAATTGGCAGCATGGAATCAGACAACTATCGAAAATCTAGCAGAATTCACACAAAGATATCTTGAGGAAAACGACACATTTAATAACCTAAAAGACGGCGAAACTGAATCCCCAGAATCCTAAATTTCCCCCTTTTGCTCGTTTGTTTGACACTTCCTGTATTTTAGGATTGATTTAAGGTGTTATGTCTGAAACTCAAAACGACCAAGTAGAACTTGATCACAAAAAAGATACTAAAAAAATCCCACTCGTAGCCTTAATCGGTCTACCAAACTCTGGAAAAAGTACTTTAATCAACAAAATCATCGGTGGTAATCGTGCTATTACTGATAAAATCGCTCACACCACTCGCGACCTGCTGTATGGTGAAGATGTCTGGAATGATGTCAAAGTACGCTACGTCGACACTGGTGGTCTAGTGCCAAAACCAGAAGACAAGATCCAAAAAATGATTCAAATCAAATCTTGGCAAGCTGTGGCTGAGGCTGATCTTTTGTTGTGGGTGATCGACCGTAAGCAAGATCCTGAAACGATTTCTGATGCTATTATACAGCGTGTCTGGAAGACTGGAAAGCCTGTTTTTGTACTTATAAACAAAATCGATGATCCTAATCTTGAAAAAAGTATCGCCGAGTATGCTAAACTTGCTCCTGATTTTTTCATCAACGTGTCTGCAAGCAATGGTTACGGTTTGGGTGATTTAATGGATGCAATCGTTAACAAACTCCTTGAAATGGGATTTGAAAAAAATACTACAAACTTGTCTGGTTTTGAGCCTTTTGATGAGGAAGTCCAGAAAAAAGGTAAACGTGCCAAAGTCGTCAGCCGAAACCCAGATGGCACATACAGCATAACCTACGAAGATCAGACTGAAAAACAAGTCGGTGATATCGACTGGGACAACGGCTCCCAAATCACTGGTGTGCATGAATTTCCAAGTCTTAGAATCAAAGACTGGCGCTCAAAGCCGATCAAAATCGCCATGCTCGGGCGTCCAAATGTTGGTAAAAGCTCTCTTTTTAACTCCATCGTCGGTAAAGATGTCCAGATTGTGACTGAGATTCCTGGTACAACACTCAGTGTCAATGACACCCTTTTTGAGCGAATTCTTCCAAAAGAAAAAATCGAGGTTAAAAATATTGTGTTTGATTTTTGGGGAGTGTTGTTTTTTGAAGACACAGCTGCTTACACCAAGCATTTAATAGAGCAAAACCCAGAGCTTGAACCCAAGCAAAAACAGATTAAAATCCTTCTTCAAGAATTGATTTTACTTTCTAGAACTGAAAATCCAGGTTATGGCGAATGGGAAGCCAACTTCAAGCATTTAACAGGCTTAAATAATCTAAATCCTGACATTTGGGGTGATTTTTACACCATCAATCCAAAATTAGTAAAATTTATCAAAGACAATCAGAGCAAATACAATTTCTACTTTTTAACCAATATCAACGAATATATATTTAAAAAATGCCTTGAGCAAGAGTTTTGCAACTTATTTAGTGGCGGAATTCCAAGTTTTGAGGTAAATTTACGCAAACCAGATCCTGAAATCTTTAAATTGCTACTCAAAAAATTTGATTTAAAAGCTGGGCAAACTCTTTTCTTTGATGATAAAATAGCCAATATCCGCACAGCACAAGAGCTTGGTTTTGAGACTATTCACTATCACCACTCCCACGACCACGCCTTATTAAACAAAATCCAACCGCTAGTTGAAATTAAAAATCTTATCTTTGACTTTGGTGGTGTAATATATGACTGGTCTAAAAAAGAAGCTATCAAGCAAACCGTAGCTTTTATCAAGTCGCAAAAGAAACAAGGTAAAAAAATCTACTTCTTAAGTAACATTTTAGAAGAATCCAAGGAAGAATTTGTGACCAAACTTCAAGTAAAGCATCTTGGTGACTTCGATGGAGGAATTTATGATTTAGAAGTTGGGGTATCCAAGCCTGATCCAGAGATTTATTTTGAATTGATTGATAAATACGACCTAAATCCTGCCGAAACAATTTTCATCGACGACAAAACTGAAAATCTCGACACCGCCTTTGAGCTTGGCATGAAAACAATTTTATTTGATAAAGAAAAGACAGATTTAAATGAGGAGTACGAGCAAGTCATCAATCCTGTCAGGAATTTCAATGACCCAAATAATCCAATCACACAAAGCTATCTACTTTTGGATACTGCTGGTATTCGTAAAGCAGGGCAGCGCACACTCGGAGTCGAGACTTTTGCCACATACCGTACTGTCAAAGCAGTCAACGAGGCAGATATCGTACTTGTGATGTTTGATGCCAGTCAACCACTGACTCACCAAGATCAAGTCGTAGCTGGAATCGCTTCTGAGTCCAGAAAAGGCTTGGTTATAATCCTAAACAAAATGGATTTACTCAGCGACGAAGGCAGAGAAAAGTTCATCGGTGACTTCCATCGCAAGTTTAAATTCCTCAAAGTCGACCGTGTGGTCTGGGTATCAGCCAAGCAAATCCGCAACCTCGACATGATCTGGGAAGCTGTAGATGAAGTAGTCGAGAGCCGTTCGAAATTTATCGATCCAAACGAGATCCGCACTTTATTTAACTATTTGATGCGTAAAAAACCACCTCAAAAAATGACAGACAAGAAAAAGCCTGTGATTTACGATTTGGTCTACACCAAGCAAGCCCCGCCAACATTCGAGCTTTGGGTCAGATTCCAGGAGACCATTCACTGGAGCTATACCAGGTTTTTAGCAAATATTCTAGCTGCTCAGTTTGGTTTTACAGGTGGTCAAGTCAGTGTCAAAATCGTGGAACGAAAGAGTATGAAACTATCATTGGATAGTAAAGATAGTAAGACCGATAACCCAAACACAGGTAAAAAAGGCTCAAGTAAGGTAAAACCTAAGATTGATTTAAAGAGACTTGGGGCTAAAAAGAAGGAGCTTAGGACTCACACTAAGAGGTATTAGAAAAATATTCAAACTCTGTTTGTTTCCCCTAGGTCTATTTTCTAGCCAAAAAAACCTACAAACTCTCGTCAATTAGCACAGCTTGGGTATTGTATAAGCGAAGTTTTTCGCTGGTACCTAGTTCTAGATCTGGGGCTATGCAGTCGGGATCGATATTTAAATTGGTCTGCGAATTGGTTTTTGGGTATTTGGCAATCAAAAAATATCCTCCAGCTGGTAGATTTAAGTTGGTACAGAGACTAGAATTTAAAGTAATATTAGGGCTGGTTGTGTTTCCCAGACCTTGGACTTGATAGCCAGTTAGATCGACAGCTTGGCTCGAATTGTTGTATAGTTCTAGCCATTGATCCGTACTAGAATTAGTAGAGCCACCGTAGTTTATTTCATTTAAAACGACGGTTGGACCAGTGATTATGACAGCACCAAGATCGAAATCACCCTTGGAAACTTGACTTCCGTTGCCAATTTGGATGGCGAGTGGTTGCAAGCCAGTTTGGCTATTTAAATCAATGTTTGAGCAGGTGGTGGTGGTCAGGTTGGTAGTGTAGTTGGTTTGATTGAGGCAGCTAGGTGTTGAAAGTGCGTTACCAATTTGAATTTTAAAATCAGTGGGAATTTTACGACCAAGAGGTAAATTACCAACTGTACAAGTAGCGGTTGTAGTATTTTTTTGGCAGTTTAAACTAACATTTACCAGATCTGTCGTACGAGCAACGGCTCCAGAAACCACCCGATTTGTGCCTCGCTCTAAAGCTCCTTGATCAGGCAAACCCACAGCATTATCAGTATAAGGTGCTATTACTTGACCAGCATCAACGGCTGGAGAAGTACTTTGCAAGCCATAATCCAAGTTTTGAGCATTATTAAACTGGGCATTTCCAAAAAGGTTGTTGGCTAATACAACTGATCCATAAGCTTGATCCAGGGTGGGGGCAGCAGTTTGTCCAGTAAAAATGTTATTTTTGATTTCAGTTCCAGTTTGAAAACCGCAAACGTTGCCATTACATTTATTTAAAAAGTTCAATTGGCCATCGATTGTATTATTGTAAGCCAGTCGGTGGGTGTTGGTTTTACCAGGATTGTAGTCTTGTTCCCATGGCCGATAACCCGCAAACATCAGGCCTGGAGAAGTTGTTTGCCAGACAATATTACGATAAATATTAAAATCAGTAGTTTCGTCATCAAGATAAATCCCATGCCCTCCAAATTGCAAATCGTCAATATTTAGCTCGGCATGCACATCGTGAACTAAATTGTAGGCAATATTTGAGCCTTTGCCATCCGTGCCCCAGCCATAGATAGCTCCCAAATCAGTAATTTGTAAGTGAGAATTGTAAACGTCGTTGTAGGTTATATCTACAGCACTTTCAGCTTGGATCGGGAAACGCCCAGCGTTGAAAATTGTATTTTGCACAAACTGATGTTTGCGAGCTGGATCACCACTGGAACCATTATATCCAGTCCCAATTCCACCGTAGCCAAAATTTTGAATCACATTATTTTGAGCTAGATTGCCCGAATTTGTCTGTTGATAGCTCGGAGCAAAGCTGAGCATCGTACCAGAAGCGTATGCTAAGTAGGAATTTTTCAAAGTGTTGTTGGAACCCCGTATCGGCAAGGCGACCGTTCCATTCCAATAACCTAGCGTGGGGAGTTCTTGGGTATGCCATGGGTAGCGGATGTCGAGATTGTCAAAAGTCGAGCCGTTGGTTGCATTGTCGGTATTGATAGTGGCTGCAAACAGATTTATACCTTGAATAGTGGTCGAATTGATATTTCTAAGATCAAAACCATACATTCGTTTACGCACTTCGATGACCTTACCAGAGGAAATGGGATTGGAATTATCCGGCATTTGTAGATATAAATTGTAATTTCCTTGGCTGAAATAATTGCCATTTTGACTGATTACTTGTCCACTGTCGTTGTCAGGAGGATCAACAAAAAACTCACCGGCAGAATCCAAAGCTTCCAGTTTTCCCCATAAATAGTAGTAATTATTACCCTTTGGTGCTGTCATGGTTCCACTGTCTGTTTCTAAAGTTGTTGCAGCCCCACCTTGCCCTGGATCTGGATTACAGCCAAAAGAGACCCCTGTGGTGGTTTTAGTCGTTATATCACAAGTAGTCTGATTTATGCCAAAACCTGGAGCAAAATTGATTTTACCCTTATTTACTCCCTGACCCCAAAAACTCCCTGCAGTAGTCAAGTCCGAGTCCGTATAACTTGCCGAGGTTGAGCTGGCTATCTGAGCTGAATCAGCCCGAGCGTTGTCTTGCGTTGTCCCAGAAATATTGGTAATTTTGGTCACATTTGCCACTGGAATATTTGGCCACCGAGCTTCCACCTGCATATTAGAGTCGACAAAAACTTGATTGTTAGTCGATTGCGTAAAAGGCTGGCGAATATTGAGACTCCAACCCAATGGGGCTTTGTAAATGTTGCCTGAATGCTGACTAAAAGTGGCATTTGGGATGACTTCAGTACCAGAAATAGTGGCGATTTCGCTGTTATAACTACTAAAGGTTACCCCCGAATTGAGCGGTTTGACTGTTTCACGATAAACTCCAGCTCGGATATAGCAAATATCACCGCTGGTTGCTAGCTCTGCACATTTTTGGATAGTCAAGAATGGCAAAGCCAAGGTTCCAGGATTGCTGTCATTACCATTTTTAGCGATATAGAAGAAGTTTCCTTGAGCAAAGGCTTGATTTGGCTGTATCAAACTTTGACCTACTCCCACCAAAAATGAACAAAATATAACTATTATAATTAAGTTGATTTGTATCTTTTTCAGTTTTTTTCGATAAAATATAGCAAGGAAAACTGCAACTAAAACGATTATAAATATGGTAAAAATCTGGTCATAACCTCCTGTTCTGATTAAATTAGGACTTCCTCAAATCACCCAAACACAACTCTAGGATTCCTTAATTCCTCTATCAAGTAATCATCTAGCAGATGTTTCTTAACCTGATAGATAGTTGTCTTTAATTGCCTAGCTTTCTCTGTT
>Ga0316610_1000106_pt1 | contig 22985 bp, 21 predicted proteins | sample MIS2017111B_MG_FD_207677 | JGI IMG/M metagenome (GOLD analysis project Ga0316610, IMG submission 207677) | Microbial mat bacterial communities from Middle Island sinkhole, Lake Huron, Michigan, United States - MIS.2017.111B | ecosystem: Environmental > Aquatic > Freshwater > Lake > Sediment... | reverse complement strand
TATCAGCTAGACTCATTTGCACAAAAAACGATAACACTGTATACTAATACATAGTTTAGCCAATAAGACATTGAATATTCAATTAAGGTCATATAAAAGCCTTTTTGGGTATTTAATCCAAACATAAAAATAAAAATATGCCAACCAGGACCTTTTATCGTCTCGGTCAAGACAATGAGGAAATAAAGCCAGAAGTCGAAAATGGACTTGTGGACTCTTTGCCTGTGGCAGCTTTACGTGCCGGTTTTAAGGGTATTTTACCAAAAAAATATTTAAGATCTTCCGCTCAAAATAACCTAAAACCTCAGATAAAACATGAATCGATCCATATTCCAGATAAAGATGAATTTGTGGAAGCTGTGGATACTTTAAAAGATGTGGTTAAAAATGTTGAAGAAAAAGTTGTGCATTTTTTTGCAGGGTTTAAGAAAAAAGAAGTGTTCAACAACCCTAAAGATATGTCATTTCGAGGGAACCGAGAAATCTCTACAGAGTCTGATAAGATTTCTCACTTCGTTCGAAATGACAAGAGTGTTGGAAATGACAATGAGACCCCATCTGTAGCGGTGAGCCTGCCTCGCCATGAATCTCACCATGAGCAGGCTCATGTATCCTTTCGACAAGTTGAGCCTCAATTTCTCCAGTCGATGGTACTTGATACCGCCAATAAAATCGAGCTGAAGTATCGGAAGCTTATTTTAGGCTTGCTGACACTATTTGTGCTTCTAATAGTCATAAATCTGTACACTGTTTTCTATTTAAATTTTTCAAATCGGGCTACACCAGTCGTAAATGCCCAGACTCAAGCTCTGACTCCAAATCTACAGCAAATTAAATCTCCAGAAGTAGGACTCAAAACACTGCGCGATTTTGCTGGAAATACAGCACTTGCAGATATTGGTTTTCAGTTAAGTGTAGCTAAAAATGATATTAAAACCAAAGGAAGTCCAAACTGTAAAACTCCAATTCTACCTCCTATGGAAAATGGCTGTCACTTTTTGTTGATTCCATCTGCTTTGGGAGTGCCAAGTAGGGGAGCTATATACCGTTCAGTTGGTATAGATGCCACAATTGCAGAAGGTGATAAAATCGAAGTCGATATAAAAAATTATGAAAAAGATCAGATCCAAACCATCGCAACCATAAACTCAACCAACATAACTCAAGACTTCACTCTTCCAGAAAACATCCCAACTAATTCAGGTATTTTGTTTAGACTTTGGGCTAAAAACCAAGAAATAACTATTAAGCAAATCAATATAAGGTATTTCTCAGTGGAGGATTTAAAGCAGGTTGCTGGTACTTTGGATGGTGATCTAGCCAAGATCGAAGAATCACCTAAAATATACTATGATGTAAACCAAAATGGTAAATTTGATAAAGATACTGATACTTTGTGGGTTTGTAGGCCAAATTTCCCTGGGGTTAAAATGAATGTCTCGGCTGATGGAAAGTTTGTAGTGGAGCCAGACGACGGATGTTTTGTAGATGTAAAGCCTGATTGTTGGTATAAAACCAAGGTCAATAAATGTGCTTTGCCAAATGGAAAATGGCTAATCGCCTATGATACAAAGCCAATTGTGATACCGTTTGAGATCAAGGATAATACTGATAGTCTTAGTCTGAAAGCTCGGTAAATTGATTAATTTCGGCAACAAACTGAATTGTTAAAGAAATTCCCCTTCACAGAAGGGGTGGCAGCCGATAGGCTGACGGGGTAGTTCCTCTAAACTTTAACCTTTGATGAAACCACCTCCCCCAAACTACGTTTGGGTACTCCTCCATGGGAGGAGAATTGTATCTACACCTTCTCCAAGCACCTAAGTGTGCCGCTTCGACTGCGGGGGTTGGCTGCTACTTCTTCGGCTGTTGGCTCGACTCCGCGGCGGGTTTTTAGTTTGGTCAAAAAAGTTTTTACCCCAAATTTATTTACACTGATTGGTTCGGCCATATTGCGCATCCATTTGGTGACTATTTTATCTTCAAGTGAGTGAAAATCCACCACTACAAGTCTTCCACCAGATTTTAATTTTTTGAGAGCCACTGGCAAAAATTGCTCTAAAATGTTTAATTCATCGTTTATCCAGATCCTCAAAGCTTGCCAAATGCGGCTCAAGATCCCATATTCTTTGTGTAAAAACTGTTTCGGAATACCTTTTCGAATCGCCACCAACGCTTGGGCTACTGTCACTACACTTTTGGATGGAGTCTGCCTGATGTCGTTATACAGGTTTTCAGCAATTTTTCTAGCTAAAGTCTCGCCTGAATAGTTGAATATGATATTTCCAAGCTCTTTGGAGGATTTTAAAGATTTTATGACTTCGTAGGCTGGGGATCCTGCCGTCTCGTCAAAACGTAAATCAAAAGGCTCTTCTTGATCCTTGGCTAAATATGCAAAACCTCGACTTCCGATTTCCATCTGATTGGAAGAAAAGCCTAAATCTAGGACTACTCCATCAAGGCTTTTATCAGGCAAGGATTGAACAGCATCTAAAAAACTAGCTTGGATAAATTTAGTTTTTGATTCGTATGTTTGCTGATCTAAGCCTGTAAATTCCCAAAAATTTTGTATTGCTAAATTGTCCAAATCTGAGCCAATTATATTTATCCTTGGGTCAAGCTCAAGCATCATTTTGGTATATCCGCCGCCACCGAGTGTGCCGTCAAAAAATGTAAAACTCTCAACACTTTCGCCATCGATAAATATGGGGTTTTCGTCGATAAGGTACTGTTTTACCTCGTTTAAAAGCACTGGGATATGATGATTGTCTAGCATAAAGATGTCTATCAAGGATGTTGATAGTATGGTAACTAAGGTTTTAAAGTTTGTAAAGGTAATGAAGTCCGTAAAGTCAGTAAAGTTTGTAAAGACTGAGTTGGGTGTGCGGTTTTGGGGTCGTAGGGGCGAATTTTAATTCGCCTTGGGGCATGGACGCATTATGTAGGGGAAAGCCCCTGCTTTCCTTTCCTTGATGTTGAGATTCCACCGTAGCGGAGATCTCTGGCCTCCACCCTACCTGGCGCAAGCTCGTGCACAACTCGGGTAGGATCCGCTTTTGTATGAGGTCGGTGCCCAATTTTTTCACTTTTCACTATCAGTTTTTCGTTTCCCAAAAAGACTACACCTATGCTCTTGACAAAATATGTGATCTAATATCCAATTCATAGGTTACCCTTAATGTATTAACCAAGTGGCATAAACTTAAAATCTAGAACTCAAAAACAACTAATATATGGCAAAAACTATCAGCTCACCGAATACAGCGTTACATTCAAAAGAATTCACTACCACACTTACAGATGCTCAAGTCGATCAGCTAATCGAGTACAATAAGCCAGAGTTTTTAAATGGGCATATCGTCCCAAATCCGCACGAATACATCACAGTCCGACAAGCCAGACAGCATAATCTTCGTAGTGTTTCGCTGGTAATTCCAAAAAACAAACTTGTTGTATTTTCGGGTCTTTCAGGTTCTGGAAAGTCAAGTTTGGTGTTTGATACGATTTACGCTGAAGGTCAGAGACGTTATGTGGAAAGCCTTTCTAGTTATGCTAGACAATTCTTGGGACTCAAAGATAAGCCTGATGTAGATAGTATTGATGGTCTGTCACCTGCGATCTCGATCGATCAAAAATCAACATCAAACAATCCACGCTCTACCGTTGGTACAATCACAGAAATTTACGATTATCTAAGGCTTTTATACGCTAAAATTGGTCAGCAGCACTGTCCGACTTGTGGTTCTGTAATCACTTCAGAGAGTGTCACTTCGATGCTCGATAGACTTTTGGATCTCAAAGTCGACACCAAGGTCGTGATCCTTGCACCCCTTGTAGATAATCAAAAAGGTTGGCACAAAGGAATTTTTAAAGAAATCAAAGATGCTGGTTTTGTCAGAGTCAGACTTGATGACAATATTTTACTGGTCGAAGAGGCTGAGAAAATAGAGCTAAACCGTCAGCAAAAACATACCATCGAAATCGTGGTTGATCGTTTGACCATTCACCCTGACAATCGTACACGTCTACTGGACTCACTCGAAACTGCTTTAAATAGAGCCAAAGGTCGTGCTGTGGTTTTGGCAAATAATGAAGATGCCGATAGCTGGGATAAGATTTATCTAAACCAAGCTCGCTCCTGTCCAAATGGTCATGGTAGCCAGCCAGAGCTTGAGCCTCGCATGTTTAGTTTCAATAGTCCTCACGGGGCTTGTCAGGTATGTACAGGGCTAGGATCGATTCAAGAGATCGACGAAGGCTTGGTAGTCCCAAACGACTCTTTGAGTCTCACTGAAGGGTGTATCAGACCACTATCCAGACTGAGTATGTCAGGTGGTTGGCTTCGCACAATGTTTGATCATTTGGCTGTCACCTACGCATTTAGCTTAAAAACACCTTGGAGAGAGCTTTCCAACGATGTCAAAAATATTATTTTGCACGGTAATGAAACCGAAGGTGGGAAGGGAAAGTCTGGAGATAAAGAATTTGAAGGTGTTATCCCAAACTTGATGCGACGCTATAAAGATGCCTCTAGCGATAATGCACGCAAGGACATCGAGCAATACATGACAAAACATAACTGCCCAGCTTGTAAAGGTAGTCGACTCAGACCAGAAGCGGTGTCTGTAACAGTAGCAGCTAAGGCGATTTCTGAGGTTTGTACCGTTTCAATCGCCAATGCTTTAGCTTTTTTTACAGATTTGGTTCGCGATGAAAATAAGCTTTTAAATAGCCGAGATAAACAAATTTCGCGTTTGATTTTAAAAGAAATTGTTTCAAGAATGGAATTTTTAGTAAATGTTGGTTTGAGCTATCTAAATCTCAGTCGTGGCTCTGATACTCTTTCGGGAGGAGAAGCTCAGCGTATTCGATTGGCGACTCAGATCGGTTCTGGATTGACTGGAGTTTTGTATATTTTGGATGAGCCATCAATCGGCTTGCATCAACGAGACAACACACGGCTTTTAGATACCCTGAAGAGACTTAGAGATCTAGGAAATAGTGTCTTGGTGGTTGAGCACGATGAGGAAACCATTCGCGATGCTGATTATTTGGTAGATGTCGGTCCTGCGGCAGGTAAACACGGCGGAGAAATAGTTTCATTTGGTACTCCCAAATTTGTAGCTAGTGACCCAAATTCTGTCACTGGTCAATTTTTAATCGGTAAAGAGTTTATCGAAATGCCGAAAGAAAGAAGGGTTGTAGATACTGAAAAAGGTAAATTTATACGTATAGTCGAGGCCACTGAAAACAATCTCAAAAATGTCACTTGTGAAATCCCACTTGGAAAATTTGTGGCCATAACTGGAGTCTCTGGAAGCGGTAAATCTACCTTGATCAATGATATTTTAGCCAATAGTTTGATGCAGTATTTTTATGATTCCAAAGCTGCAGCTGGAGCCCACCAAGCCATCGAAGGTCTAGACCTGATCGATAAGCCAATCATCATCGATCAAAGCCCGATAGGACGTACTCCACGCTCAAATCCAGCCACTTACACAGGACTGTTTACGGCGATTCGTGATTTATACTGTGCTTTACCAGAGTCAAAAGCTCGAGGATATGCCGCAGGTCGATTTAGTTTCAATGTGCCTGGTGGACGCTGTGAAACTTGCCAAGGTGATGGTGTAATCAAAGTAGAAATGAACTTTTTGCCTGATGTGTATGTCACATGTGAGGACTGTGGTGGTAAGCGCTACAATCGAGAAACTCTTGAAATTTTATACAATGGCAAATCAATTGCTGACGTCCTTGGAATGGCTGTTTCAGACGCCTGTGAATTTTTCACAAATATTTCTGTAATCAAACGTAAACTCGACACTTTAAACGAAGTTGGTCTGGGTTATATCCACCTAGGTCAGTCAGCCACCACACTCTCAGGTGGAGAAGCACAGCGTATAAAATTGGCCACAGAATTATCCAAAGTCGGTACTGGAAACACACTCTATATCCTAGATGAGCCTACCACAGGTCTACATATGGCCGACGTCCAAAAACTTCTCAAAGTCCTGCATAAGCTTGTAGATAAGGGAAATACAGTCTTGGTGATCGAGCATAATCTTGATGTGGTCAAGACCGCTGACTGGGTGATTGACTTGGGTCCAGAAGGTGGTGATGCAGGTGGAGAAATCGTAGCAGTGGGTACACCAGAAGATATAGTAAAGGTTAGCTATAGTTGGACTGGAAGGTATTTGGAAGGGCTTTTGAAGTAGGGGTGATATTGAACCTTGCTTTGAGGAGAAGTATAAAACGTAATAAGTATAAATGATAAATCAAGTATAAATTTCTAATGTGTAATTTCTTAATTTCTAATGTTTTTAAACATTTCTTACATTATATCATTAAAAATTGATTGAAAACTGTAACATTACACATTTTTATACTTTATCCTTTAATTATTTTTACTTGATTTATAATTTATAATTTATACTTACTCCGTTTTATCCTTAAACAAGGAAAGCAGGGGCTTTCCCCTACGAAATACATTGCACACAAGGCGAATTAAAATTCGTCCCTACGGCGCGTGTATACAACGATCAAGCCTACTTAAAATATTCTAAAATTTGGCTTGGTTTTTCAAGTAAAGTTTCTGGGTTGTGGCTTAGTAACAGCTCCTTAGAGCTAAACCCCCAACTCACTGAGATACAATGTACTCCAATTTTTTTGCAGGCATTGAGATCTCTAATTTCATCTCCAATATAGTAAACCTCGGATTTATTAAGCTGGTTTTTGTGGATTATTTTTTGGATATCATTTTGTTTGCTGTAGTACGAGGCATTGGTTTTTACAAACTCAAAAAAATCACTCATCTCAAATTTTTTTAAGACAATTTCAACGCTTTTTGTAGGGCTTGAAGTCAACAGCCCAACTCTAAATCCCTTTGATTTAAGCTCTGTAAGTATGTCTTTAATATCTGGATAAAGCTTTGTTTTGTGAGCTGATTTAGCAAGCAATCTTTTAAAGTCAATTACCACAAACGGGATTTTGTACCAAGGAATTTTAAAATAATTTAGGGCTAAATCCAATAAAGTGTGGTTTTTAAATTCAGAAATTTTAGAAATATCGAATTGTTGGAAATTGTATTTACTAGCTAAAATATCAGCAATTTCGATAAATTTTTTAGTCGTGTCAGCAATTGTGCCATCGAAATCAAATAATATGGTTTTTGGTGTCATGCTGTTGGGCTAATTTGGGTCTGAACTATTCGAAAAAATATAACTAAACCATTTTTGAGGATTGCTGAGTTGTGGCTTATTTTCAATCGGTGTATAATTTTGGACTTCATTTGGGTTTTTGTTTTTGGATTCGAGATTGTTGGTGTCGATGACTTTTTCACCGATATTTTTCCACTGAGATTCTTTAGCTGATTTTTCAGTATAGAAATCACTCTCAAAATAATCTTTTTGAATTTTTAAAATACTATTGGAGGTTGCAAGAGCTTTGTTTTCAGACAGTATTCGATTTATTTCTTGTTTTTGGATATAATTTGACCAGTATCTTTGACCTATCAAAATCAGACCTGTGAGCAAAATCACATGTATAAAAAAACTTACCCATATGTTGCTGAAAATATTTGTAACCGGTTTTGAGATTGCTAATGCCATATTTCGATGATCGTAGGATAAAACAAATTCAATCTAAAGTTTAAGTCAAGGAAACCCTAAAACACTTATTAGTATGACACTTTAAGCTGTTATAAACAATTTTTCAGAATCTAATTTAAGTCTTTTGAAGCTATTACTTGACATAAAATGAATTCTATTTTATATACTTATCGCTAAAGAAAGACGTACAAATCTTTCCAAAGCACTTTTTTCAATTTTAATCTATTTTTATATGCTCGCATGGGGTGGTGGAAAAATCGCAAGATTTGATAACTTGGATATGACCTTAGTAATTGGTCTATCTGCTTTTGCAATGGTAACTTTTGCTGTGGCTTTTGCCGTAGCAAGATTAGCAGTCGCTAAAAGATAGTTTCTTGCGGTACATATTTCCCCCTTTTTAAGGGGGATTTTTTATGTTGTGTAAAAAATAAAAACAAAATATACTTAGCTTATAACAATATGCAAAGCTTCATTAAAAAATATTATATTGTAATTGTTATTATATTGTCAGTTTCGAGTTATGCCCTATATGAATCGCTCATACTAATTGACACCTATAGTAAAGTTTCAACAAATCCAAGATACAGTGCTTTTGTAGGCGGTGCTTTTCCAGTATCTATATTCATGGGAAATATTGGTGACACTGGTAAATGTGATAGTTTAGTCCAGGTCAAGCGTGGTATTCAACCTGATAATCCCATTGATGGTACACTAAAGAAACTTTTTGAAGGTCCGTTATATTCAGAAGAAACTGTCGTCTCAAGTGCTTTTAAGGGATATGATAAAATTTATAATGGAATTAAAACAGTTGGTTCTACGGTTTTTGTAGATTTTAAATATGATCTAATTGACCCAAATAGTACATATTTTAAGGATTTCACAAAGCCCTGCCAGGTTAGTCAGCTTAATCAAATCTTTTTCACTGTCAAACAATTTAAAGAAGTGCAAAATGTGGTAATTTCAATCGATGGTAGCCCTAGAAAATTAATGCAAGCAAGACAGTTTAACTGTGACTTACCTGTTAATAAGATAAAGTATGAAAATGAATGCTTGACTAAAACTCCCTAAGAGTTTATCTCTATAGAAAATAGGGTTTTATGTTATTTTTAAATTCTACAGTTTTACTAGAGGCTTGGCTGATGGTTATAAACACCTTTCACTTTGCTTTTACAGTATTGTTTGTTTTGACTTTTATCAGGATAATATTTCTAAAATATAGTCCATATAGTCAGATGTATATTGCGGCGTTTTTGTCGGTGCAAGTACTTTGGAACGGTTGCCCTATTGCAGCATTTGTTAATATATTCAATAACATTGGAAATTACGAATTTGAATATAACGGTTTTTTCTTTGGTGCGTTTCTAGAATGGACTCAACTTACAAGATTTATAACTTTGGCAATGATAGGATTGCTTTATTGGAGTGCGTTTGAGACCTGGAACAAATCAAATATGGTTGTAGATTTCACGCAATATTTCAAAAATGGAGAATTTAAGATGGAAAGTCGTGAGGTTGGAATATCGAATATGCAAGTAGCGTAAAATAAAAACCTGTCATTTCGAACGAAGAGAGAAATCTAAAATCAGAGTCTGCTAAGATTTCTCGTTTCACTCGAAATGACACAATATTTAGTTTATATGAATACTATACTAAAAATAAGCTCACTTAGTAAAGCCTATGAAGCTAAAAAAGTGCTGGAAAATGTTAGTTTTGAGGTTGGTTCGGGGAAAATATTTGGCTTACTTGGTCCAAATGGCGCAGGTAAAACTACTTTAATTAGAATTATAACCCAAATTATTGATCCAGATCACGGGTCAATTGTTTTTGATGGTCATGCTCAAACTGAAGAAGATGTGTTTTTGATGGGTTACATGCCAGAAGAGCGTGGTCTTTACAAAAAAATGCCGATAGGGGAACAGCTCATATATCTTGCGCAATTAAAAGGATTGAGTAAGTCAGAAGCTAGAAGCAAAATTAAAAAATGGTTTGAAAAGTTTCAAATATCAGATTGGTGGAACAAAAAGGTGGAGGAGCTTTCCAAAGGAATGCAACAAAAAGTTCAGTTTATTGCCACAGTTTTGCATGAACCTAAATTTGTCATTTTAGATGAGCCTCTTAGTGGGCTAGATCCTGTCAATGCAGATCTTATAAATAAGGAAATATTGAATTTAGCATCTAAAGGAGCCACCATACTTTTTTCTACTCACAGAATGGAGCAAGTCGAAGAAATTTGTGACTCAATCGTGCTTATAAACAAAGGTAAAATTGTTTTAGAAGGTGATGTGAAAGATGTCAAAAATAGATTTAAAGAAAATATTTTCGAAATTGAATTTGAAGGTCAGATTGAGTTTGAAAAAATTGATTGGGTTGATTTCACACACCAGGTCGTTGACGAGCATCGATTTCGACTTCGATCTAAACTGCCTCAAAGCCCAGCTAAAGTCCTAAAATTTTTACTTGAGAGCGAGATTGCAGTCACGGCTTTCAAAGAAGTTTTCCCATCTCTAAATGAGATTTTTATAAAATCAGTTTCCTAAAATATAATGATTCGAAAAATTTGGTTAATTTTCAAAAGGGAGTACATTTCAAGGGTTAAAAACAAGGTTTTTTGGTTGATCACTTTGCTTGCGCCGCTTGGGATTGTAGCGATTACCTTTATTCCAGTTTTGATCACACTTTTCACCTCTGATCAGCAAAATATACTGATAAATGATCAGTCTGGGTATTTTAGTAATTCTTTCACAAAATCTTCTAAATTGGATTTTAAAGTTGACTCGGGTGATTTAGACAATCTAAAACAAACTTACGAGCAAAATGGTTTCACAGGTTTACTCTATATTCCAAAAATTGATATTAAAAATCCAGATGGTTTAGTCTTTTACTCAAAAAATCCACTTGGCCTGGAAGTAAAATCTAGCATAACTCAACAAATCAACAAGGAAATCGTCAAACAAAAACTGGTCTTGGAAAAACTTGATCCAAACTTTGCCAAAGAGCTTGATATAAATGTAAATATCAAATCTATAATTGTCACCAAAGAAGGGGAGAAAGCCGGATCCTCCACAATCGGCACTATTATTGGGTATGCTGGTGGAATGATTATATATATCGTACTTTTGGTCTATGGATCGTTGGTTATGCAAGGGGTTTTGGAGGAGAAAAATAGTCGAGTAGTTGAGATTTTGATTTCTTCGGTCAAGCCTTTTGAGCTGATGATGGGTAAAATTCTTGGGATTGCCATGGTTGGACTGACTCAGTTTGCAGTTTGGATCGGATTGGCTTTGATTGGCTTTACGGTTTTTGGTTTGGCTCTATCACCAGCACTTATCCAAAAAGCTAGCTCAGCATCAACTGTAACCACAAATATAAACAGTTTAAATACATCTTCTTTAAGTGGTTCAGGGGTTAATTTAAGTAATTTATCAAGCGAATCGGCTTCTAGTTCTACGGCAATATCTGAGGTTTTAAATTTAGTAAATGAAGCTAAGGGTATAAACTTTCCAATGGTGGTTATATTTTTCTTGATATACTTCATGGGTGGCTATTTGTTGTACGCCTCACTGTTTGCGGCTATTGGATCGGCTATAAATAATGAACGCGAAGGTGGAGCCTTGGTGCTACCTGTGATGATGCCGATTATTATATCATTTATGATGTTATTTAGTGTGACTCAAAATCCTCATGGAAATCTAGCGGTTTGGGCATCTATGATTCCCTTTACGTCGCCTATAATAATGCTTTCAAGGATTCCATTTGATGTGCCATGGTGGCAGCTTTTGATCTCTGTTATGTTACTTTATGGAGGTTTTGTGGTGACCACCCTTTTTGCAGCCAAGATTTACCGAGTAGGGATACTTTCTTATGGAGTTAAGCCTAGTTATGGAGATCTTTGGAAGTGGATAAAAAGATAGTTTAGAGGATAAAGATAAAACGTAATAAGTATAAATTATAAATCAAGGATAAAATGGGGAAAGTTCAAAGATCAAAGTTCAAAGATTTAGGGAAAGAGCAAATTTGTAATGTTTAAAACACTCTAACATTATACTATTAAAAATTGATTTAAAATTGTTACATTATACATTAAAAAATTTTATACTCTAACTCTTTTTACTTGATTTATAATTTATACTTATTACGTTTTATACTTTTTCAATCTACCTAGGACAAGGCACTCTCTCTACAATCTGCCTTAATAGCTCATCCACACCCTCTCCAGTCTTACCACTGACTGCCAGGATGGTTTCTTTGCCATATCCGAGAATATTTTCGATTTCTTCTTGGCGGGCTGGCACATCAGAGTTTGGGAGATCGATTTTGTTTAGGACTGGGATGATTGTCAGATCGTGCTCCATGGCGTTATAAAGATTTGCTAGAGTCTGGGCTTGGATGCCTTGGGTGGCGTCTATGACTAGTATGGCTCCTTCACAGGCGGCGAGTGAGCGGCTGACCTCATAGGCAAAGTCGACATGTCCAGGAGTATCGATCAGATTTAAAATATATTGATTTGTGCCGTTTAAGCCCCCAGTTTTAAATTCAGGTTTGTCTCCATCGTAGATATAATTCATTCGCACTGGTTGGAGCTTGATGGTGATGCCACGTTCTCGCTCGATGTCCATTTTATCGAGAGTTTGCTCTTTCATCTCACGCTTAGATAGTGTACCAGTGATTTCCATGAGACGATCAGCCAGTGTACTTTTACCATGATCGATATGAGCAATGATAGAAAAGTTTCGGATGTGAGGGATAGACATAAATAAGTTATAAAGTTGAAAGATTTGTAGGGGAAAGACTTGGATTCCCGTCTGGTGGCGACTATAATTTATGTCATTTCGAGCAAGGCGAGAAATCTAAGATAGAGTTTGCTAAGATTTCTCGGTTCCCTCGAAATGACAAAATTAAAGACTTTTGGATGATTTAAGAAAGTTTAAATATAATACCGACCTCTTTCTTGATCGAGTAAAATCCGACCATTTTGGATGGTTACCACACGTTTACGGAGCTTATCTACGACATCTTGGTCATGCGTCGCTAGTAAGACTGTAGTACCAGCAGCGTGGATTTTTAGCAGCAAGGCGATGATTTCGTATGAGTTTGGTTTGTCTAGGTTTCCAGTCGGCTCGTCAGCCAATAGTAAAATAGGATCGTGCGATAATGCTCTGGCAATCGATACACGTTGTTTTTCTCCGCCGCTCAAGGCGTTTGGGTAGTTTTTTGATTTATCCGCTAGTCCGACTAGATCGAGTAGGTGAGGTACATCTCGGTTGATTTCTGCACGACTGGCTCCAGCGACTTCCATAGCCATAGCCACATTTTCAAAAACTGTCTGCACTGGAAGAAGCTTAAAATCCTGAAAAATTACTCCAATTCGCCGTCGAAGGAAAGGTAAAAATTGTGGTTTGATTTTATCGACTCGGATGTCTTCGATCCATATTTCTCCACTGTCTGGGACTTCCTCGCCAGTAAGCATTTTCAAAAGTGTACTTTTCCCAGCGCCACTTTGGCCGATAAATGAGACAAATTCACCTTGGTTGATCGAAAGATTGAGATTATCAAGTGCTGCCTCAGCCTGGCCAGCATATCTTTTGGTTACATTTATAAAGCGAATCATGAGGGTGTTTAAAGTGAATGGCTCGAAGTCTCTATTTCAAGGCTATATTTGATATATAACCAGACTATAAACTTTTTTGATTTTGGTCAAAGGGTTATTTTTTTCTCAATAACTTTACCAATCTGATACATCTTTGCTTCACCACCCTCAGGTGCAATAATCTGACAAGCTATCGGTAATTCCTCCTTTCCGTCATTTACAAAACCGATTGGGATACTTATGGCTGGAAGTTTGGCGAGGTTGGCGCCGTAGACCATGGCATCAGAGAGATACATCGCCAGAGGATTATTGGTTTTATCGCCAAATTTAAATGGCACTTCAGGTGTAGTTGGACAAAGTAGCACGTCGACACTACCAAAAACTTTGGCAAAATCTGCTTGCATCATAGCTTTGACTTTACAGGCTGTGTTGTAATAAGCATCAAAATAACCCGAAGAGGAAGTGTATGTGCCGAGCATGATTCTACGTTTTGGCTCATCACCAAATTTTTCATTGCGGAATTTGAAAAATAGGTCGTCGCTATCGCCGATTTGGACTTGGGGACTATATCTTATGCCGTCATAACGTTGAAAGTTGGCGGCTGTCTCGACTGTCATCGAGATATAATAAATTGAAAGTCCATATTTTGTAAGTGGGAGTGAAACTGGAATGAGCTCAAAATCTTGTTTGAGTTTTGATTGTAGCTCTTCAAGCTTTTCTTTGATGCGCTCATCCAAGCCTTCACCGTAATATTCGCTAGGTATGCCGATTTTAAGAGGAGCAACCCCCAAGCCCTCGGTTTGACCCATTGAAATGGGGGCTTCGATTGATTTAGTCCTGTAATAATCCTCAAAAAGTGCTTTGTTGGTGCTTTTGAAGCTTTCTAAGCTGGTTTGATCGTGAGGGTCATGTTGGCTCAAAATGCCTAAGATAAGCTCGTTATCAGCCACATTGGTCGTAATTGGCCCTACTTGATCCAAGCTCGAAGCTAAAGCCATGACTCCGTATCTTGAGACAGCACCATAGGTTGGTTTGACACCGACGACATTGCAAAAGGCTGATGGTTGCCTGATTGAGCCACCTGTATCAGATCCCAGTGAAAAAACCACTTGACCTGAGCCCACAACTGCCGCTGGACCACCTGAGGATCCACCAGGCACTCTATTTTCTCCAAAAGGGTTGATAGTTTTCACAAAGGCGGAATTTTCAGTACTGCATCCAAGCGCCCACTCATCAAGATTTACCTGAGATATTAGTATCGCACCAGCTGCTTCGATTAGCTTGTACACTGTGGCTGAGTATGTGCTTCTAAAATTTTCCATTACTTTTGAAGCCGAAGTAGCGATTTGTCCCTCAACTAAAACGTTATCTTTTAAAGAGTAGGGGACACCAAAAAGTGGAAAATCTTCCAACAAATTATCAAAAGTTTTACCACTATGTTTATATTCCAACCATTTTGCATCCATTTTTACAGCTAAAACATAAGCTAAATCTTCAGTATGGCGCAAGACAGATTTTATATTTTTATCGATTTCTTTGCTGTTTTGGATAAAATCTTGAGTAAGCTCAACAACTGTTTTACTACCGTTTCGGAACTGATCTTGGACAGATTTTATTGTTGGTTTTGGGTAAGATTGAGGCATATAAATAATACTGATGGGAATTTTAAATATTAGTTTTTAAAGTATAAAACGTAATAAGGATAAATGATAAATCAAGTAAAAATAATGAAAGGATAAAATATAAAATTTTTAATGTTTAATGTAACAATTTTAAATCTAAATGATAGAGATGTTTAAAACTTTGAACTTTGAACTTTTCTCATTTATCCTTGATTTATCATTTATACTTTAGAAGTTTTATACTTAAAACCCCACACTTATTTTCAATCAAACATTATTTCCTGTTTTATATATAACGTTTGTCAAAAAAATACATATGTAGTATAATCGAAATACAAAAATACAAAACTGGCAATTTTTTAAAAACACAGACAAATTGTATCGATATGACAGACGTTGAGGTAAAATGGTTGAATTTTGCAAAAAAATACATTCTCTTAAGTGAGGGAGAAAAGTCTGTTTGGCTAAAAAAATTATCAAATGACCAGAAAGCTTATTTAGATAAGTTGATTCAGCAAATACAATTGGAAAAAAATTCTGCAAATTTGGCGACATCGAATTCGTCGGTAATTTCTGCAAATAATTTACCAATATCCAATCAGGTGATTAATAAAAGCCTTGTAGCTACTGATTCAAAACAGACCAATAGTTTTCAAAATTTAAAAAGTAGCGCTCAAAATCAGATCCAAATTCAAGCAAATCCTACCAGCTCAAACACCTCAAGGACTTTAAATATGTCGATGATTATGCCAACCAAGACTCTAGATTTTGGAATGTCAAAGGCTGTGGCTCCTTCATCTATAAATACAGTCCAAGTGGCGGGTCACAATTTAAGCAAGGATGAGTATTTAAAAAAGAAAAAAACAGTTGAAAATAAAAACTCTCTAATGCAAGCAGCCCTAGTGCTTTTAGTTCTGGCTTTGCCTTTGGGTTCAGTTGTTTTTGCCTTAAACAACTCAACTGGTGTAGCTAAAGCAGCCAATGGGGCCAGATCCATGACTCAGGTCTTAGCCGAAAATTCAGCTATAAATATGAGTCAGCTAGATGATAATTACAATGCCTGGATTGCTGGCTACAACGATCTTACTCCAGAAAACAAAGATAAAAATACTGATGCTGATAGCGATGGTCTGACAAATATTGAAGAAATGGCCCTCAAAACTATTCCAACCAATGACCGGACTTGTAATAGTGCTAGGTTGGACGGTGAAAACATTTTAGCTGGAATTGACCCAGTCACCTGTAAACCTGTGAATTTTAGCGATCCAAATGTGGCTGCTAAATACGACGGAGTCGTCCCAAGGACTACCATCAACCACCGTCTTTCAGTGATCGCTTTAAATCGTTTTCATAAAGATAATCCTATCATTTCAGCTGAGGATAGAGCAGCGAAACTTGATATAGATTATACCAAAAATGCCACACTTGAATTGCTAACTACAAACCCAGACCTGGGAAATTTAGACCAGATCCAAATATCTTGGGCTCAGCTGACTGGGACTAAAGATATGGTCAAAAAAATGGAAGATAGTGTCGTAATGTATCCTGATCTAGCTGTGATTGGCCAGCCTGGAGTAAATTATATTTCCGGTCGCCATATTGATAAAAATAACCCAAATTCAAGCGTAGATCTTTTTTCCAAGCTTGATCAATTGAGTCCTGGTGATGGTTTCAAGCTTTCACTGGAGACCAAAGATGGGATGACTCACAAATACTATTACAAAGTCAAGAATCAAAATTTGGTCTTAGCAAGTGACCCCAAGCAGTTTATACAGTCCAAGGCAAAGGATTCTGAGCTGATTTTAGCTACGCCGTGGCCAAATTATTCACCCGAGCATCGCATGGTCATAAAGTCAGTTTTGGATCGAGTGGAGTAGGGTTTCATTGTCATTGCGAGCGAAGCGTGGCAATCCCTTCACTCAAGCACAAAGCCAAGGGATTGCTTCGTCGTTCCTCCTCGCAATGACAAAGCTCATCACAAAAACAAACAAATATGTTTCCAAAAATAAAAATCACAAGAAGTTTATTTAAGCGAAGTTTAGGTTCATCCTTGGTGACTAGTGCTTTGATTTTAGCTTGTATTGTTTCAGTGCCAAACAATTTTTTACCTGATTCGTTTCCAGTTTTATTTAAAAGACAAGGGGCTGGAGCAGTCTTACCTGCGGCTGATGATACCACTGGTCCGATTTTCAATGCAAATTATATTTTAGCAGATTCTACATTTCGCTCCACCAGAGATTTTCCAAATGCCGGAAGTATACAGCGTTTTTTAGATGATGCTTCCAGTCCTTTAGCATCTTATACAGATGGTTCTAAACGAGCCTCAGATATTATTTTTGAAGCTGCTCGGGGCGTCAGCAGTGCTCACAATTCTTGGGCAGGAAAACTAATCACACCTCAAATTAATCCAGCTTTACTCCTTACAAAGCTTGAAACCGAGCAAAGCTTGCTCACTCTGACTGGCTACGATATTTATGCTGACAAAGAACGACGAATTGCAAAGGCTATGGGTTACGCTTGTTTTGATTTGAAAGATTGTAGCGATACCAAAAAAGGCTTTTTCGATCAAGTCACGGGTGCGGCTTGGCAACTAGAGTACAACTACCAAATAGCCAGCGATCCAAGCTATAAAACCGAACCTTATAGTGTTGGAAAAACAATCACCACTCTCGATGAAAAGCAGGTCTATTTGAGCAATGCAGCTACTGCAGCTTTTTATAAATACACACCACATGTCTACTGGGGAAATTATAATGTTTGGAAAAATATTACTGCTTATGGCTGGGGAGTCAGTCAGCAAAAGTGGTCAAAAGGCCAGATTGATAAGTTAAATTTAAATAATGGTTTTGTTCCTGCAGCCAGCACAACTTCAAATGGGAATGCTGATATTAGCTATGCTTCAGTAGTGACTCTACTTAAAACAGATTTCAACCTAGCTGATAAATCTGACAAAATTCTACTTCTGCAAAAGTTTTTGAGGCAAGAAGGTTATTATACTCAAGATCCAAGTGGATTGTATGGTATGGTGACCAAGGAAGCACTGGATAATTATCGCAAAGAAAAGGGGATCAAAGTAGATCCAAATGCTAAAATTCCAGATTCAGCAATGGATAAATGCCCAGATTTGCTATCACAAAACTATAAGTCAAATGAAGTAAGTCAAAATGTTAAAGATTTGCAACAATGTCTGCGGGATAGAGGATTATTTACTTATGCTACAAATACAGGTAAATACGCCACATTAACCAAAGACGCCCACCAAAAATTTAAAAATACACTTGCCAAAAGTGAGAACACAAAAGTCGACTTAATCACCCCAAGCTCTAATCAAAATGACCCCAATCAGCCTAAAATAAAATCAGTATGCGATAGTCTGTATCAAGATGATTGGAAATTTGGTCAGGTTGGACCAGCAGTTCGCCAATTGCAACAATGTCTCATCGATCAAAAACTTTTAAATAGCGCGGTGACTGGAAGAGTGGGAAATCAGACAACTGCAGCCTTAAAACAAGCCAAATCAAATAGTGTGTCTGTGGCTGTAGATTCCAGTATTTCAAGCAACTCAAAAGGCGATTATTACGGTTATATCTGCAGCGATCTCAAGAAAAAGTTTTATAAAATCGGCACAAGAAGCCCAGAAATCTCAGCATTACAAAAGTGTATGACCGACGCTGGAGTCTATAAATACGGTTCAATCACGGGGTTGTATGGATACGTGACCGATGCAGCGCTGGTAAAGTGGAAGAAGGGGTAGGAAAATGTACTTATTGTTGCCTGTGATTTTTGATTTGGTAAATTACAATAGTTTCATCATGAATGAAATACATAATAAGATGTTTTTCGTACCCTGATTTTCTTAACTCAACTCCGTTAACATAATAAAAAACTCTACCAAGATACGGTAGAGTAGCAATTAGATCTAATTTGTGGTTTAGTCCAGAAAGATACTTTATTGTCTGGTTTTTACCCCAATTTAGGTAGGTATAAAAAGATATTTCACGAAGATTTGACCTTGCCTCGTTTGATAGTTTTAGTTCCATACTTATATAAAGTTTCATTATATATTTCTTGGAATAATGCTTTTGTAGATCCCTCATAGTACTGAGCAGTGCCACTTATATATTCGCTAATAGCCTTTTTACTGTCGTCTACTAGCTCTTGTTGTTCTTCGAGAGTCATATCGCTCACAGCGTCTTGAATAAGAGTTTCTACACTCATATTTTCCAATATTTCTGACATTGTTTTCACGTCTTCACTTGTTGGGGTAATGGTTTTCCAAGGCATAAAATAAAGAGAAGTTATTGACTATAGTCATGTTTATTTTCGCCACTTTGTCAAAATGCTACTCGAGTAGTACTTTTTTCATGAAATACTGACAAATACATTTCTATAAACCCTATATTTAAGCCAGTTAAAATCCCTTGACAAGTGTGTGTGTGTGGTATGGTTCAACCAATGGGTCAGCTTTAAACAAATTCTAAAAAGTTTGTTTTCAGCTCTATTAAAACAACTCAAAAAGGATCAACTTATTATGTTATTCACTCTACAAATTATGTCTGCTGGCTATTGCGTAATTCACGGTGCCTACGGCGGCTGGTATTGCGAAGCATGCGGAAAGGTAACTCCAGGCATATACTCTTCTAAGAGAGTGTAGTTCGGTGTGAAGTGGGGCGGTGACAAAATTATCACCCTTCTTCACATATTTTCATCAGTCTCTCCCTAAAGGTGAGATTTTTGTTTGGGTGAATAACAGTTATTTTGACAAAATGTGATATTAAACGTACAATTAAAACTACAATAAAACATACATTTAACAATACAATATATGTCACAACTACTAAATATTACTGATTTAAGATTTAAAGGTGGAATTTTAGTAGATTTGGCCACTGCTTCAAATCCTGTAGTTTTACTCAAGCGAGGGCAGCCAGTTTTGGCGGTTATTCCTTATTCTGAGTTAGAAGAATACGAGCTTTATTTATCACAAAAACAAGCCTTTGCCGCAGCTACAAAATCTACTCATTTTAAAAAATTGTTTAAACAAAGCAATGACTCTGGACTCACTGAAACAGCTCAAAAATGGCTTCAAGACAAGCAAATAGAAGAAGATTTAGATAGTTGGGAGTATGCGGATAAAGTAGTTGAAGCTTTGGCAAAAGAATCTAAAGAAGTAGCTGTAAAAACTAACCTTAAGAAAAACAAATAATATGAGAATAGTTTTAGATGCAAATATTTATCTGTCGGCGATTGGCTTTAAATCTAAAATGCTACAAGAGTTTATTTTAATGTGTTTTGAGAGTTTTGAAGTGGTGAGATGTGAAGAGTTGGTCGAAGAGATAAGATATAATTTAGACAAGAAATGTAAAGCTCAAGATCTGGAATGGCAAATATTTGATTTGATGATAGAAAGCGGAAAAAATTTCAAACTGACTAGTCATGAATATTATGCGAGAGACCCTAAAGATGGCTATTTACTTACACTTTCAGAGATTTCCAAAGCCTCCTTTTTGATTACTGGAGACAATGATTTACTAGATTTAAAGTCTTTCAAACAGACCAAAATTTTAAAAGCCAGAGATTTTGTGGATTTGATTTCACAACAACAGATGCCCTAAATTTAGATTAAAAGTAATCTCTGTCATTTCGAAGGCACTGAGAAATCTTAGCAAAGTCTGACAAGATTTCTCACTTTGTTCGAAATGACAATTGTAGGTTAGTGAAAATAATTGAACTCAATTACAGCCACAAATCCCGATCTGGAACTTTAATCTGCACGCAAAACTGTCTGGCTAAATCTGTGTTTGGGAGTTTTTCGTCTTGGTTTTCAAAGATTGGATGGACTGGAAAGCCAATTTTAAATTTAAACTTTTTCTCGGTAAAGAATTGCTGCCAATAGCTTAGATTTATGCTAAAAAAGTGATAGTACAAGTATGTCTGATCTAGGTAAAAAACCGGCACTTCCATGCTTCCTTCTGTCTGGGTGCTGACTTGGTTGACGCTGTAATTATAGATTTTTTTGGCGTTCAGTTGCCATTGACTCCATTTAAAAACTAAAGACTGGGTAAAACGATTTTGATCTACCATGGTCTGGGCTTGAGGTACCTCAAAGACTATGTCAGGAAGAGCGTATTTCTGGATATTTTGCCAGTTTGTCCAGACTTCATTTTCAATTTGGTTGATATTGGATTTGCTACTCGTAAATTTGTTTTTATATAGCGCGTTAAGTGAAAATTGCTCCATGACGAATTCTGTCCATTTAAAAGTCTTGATCTTTTGAGTCAATAAAAAATGAGTCTGCTCCAAAAAATTGGCAAAAGCGGCTTGACTCTGACCAAGATGAGTTTCAGTACTTGATACAATTCTATCTTCCAGAAACCAAGAAAAATACCAATCCTCATCGCCAATGACCATTTCAGCCCGAGTGATTTGATTTATAATTGGTGGGAACCAACTTGGACCTGTTTTGTATATCACTGCAGTCGCTCCAGGGGACGTCATGATGTGATAAAGGTCTGAGGTGAGCTCGGGCTCGGTAACGACTAAAATAACGGGTGTGTGTCTCTCGTAGCAGATATTTAAGATGCTTTGAATTTCTTTGGCTAAACCATTGAAAATCGGCAAAACCAGAAGCTCAAGTGGATTGGTTGATATAAAATTAATAAAATCCTCAGTTTGGAGATTTAAGTTTTCTTTGTGGATGTCAATGGCTTGAATATTGTATCCTTTTTGGATTAAAATTTCGACTAAGGTAGGCTCAAGTAACGGATGAACTAAAACGTTACCCTTGGCTCTTGGGTTGCATTTATCAACAAGATTAGCAAAACTAACATTTTGATTGAAGTGGCAATAGGCTGACCAACGGTTGGTTTGGAGGTTTTGATTCAGCTGAGTACCCAAATCAGGTAAAAATAGATTCGATCTGATCCATGTTTTGATTGAATTGCCTGTGTACCAACGATTGGGTTTGAGCAAGGTGTTAAATATTAGCTTTGAAAGTGCAGTTAAACTTTTTTGTTTTTGGCTAATAAGTGAGTTTTTTGGGCTGGCTGCTGTCATGCTAATAGCTTAAAACAAAGCTCTGATCTTGGCAAGCATTTGCAAAGCTTAAAAATGTGTGTTACACTCTAAGCATAACAAAAATAAATACTTTATTATGTCAATCAGAATCGTAAGTCACAAAAGCAAATTTAGCAAAATAATTGCATTTTTTTTAACTGGTCTGACCCTGTTTGTAGGTGATTTGATTTTAGCGATTAAGGATAAGTAAAATCAGCTTTATAGGCTTTTTGTAGTTTTCACAGCCATTTTTAAAATATTTTTTTACATACACACAAACCTTATATATACAGCTCGCACAGCTTGTAAAATCTATTTAACGTATTTATTTCAGGTATCTGGACTTGACTATATTCTGTTTTTTTCTTAGTGTAACGATCGAAGTCAAGGTGACTTACGAATATATTTAAAAAGGGGGTGATATGTTATAATGTCTGATAGCCGTATTAATAAAACTGAATTAATCGAACAGTTAGCTGAAGAATTAGGAATTCCTAAAGCTCAAGCTGAGAAGTTCCTAGGAGCTTTTATAGAGCTTATCACCAGAAATTTGGTTGATGGAACTGAAGTAAATATCACTGGTTTCGGTTTATTCAAGGTAACTAAACGTAGAGCTCATAAAGGTATCGATCCTAAAAGATTGACTCCGATGATGATCCCTGAGAGCCACACTCCTGCTTTCCAAGCTGGAAACACTCTTAGAACTGCTGTAAGAGCTGCCCACAAAGCTGCTTAGTTCTTTTTCACCTGAAATAACAATTGGACAACTTTAAGAAACTAAAATGCGACCTTTGGTTTCCAAGTTAAAAACTTCCCCCTTCATGGGGGATTGTTCAGTTTTATATAACTTCTAATGCCTAATTTTAGAAAAAGTATAAAACATCAAAAGGATAAATGATAAATCAAGGATAAAATGGGGAAATTATAAATGTATAATGTTACAATATTAAATCAATTTTTAATAATTAAATGTTAAAATGTTTAAAACATTAATTCATTCTTAAATTAACCCAACTTGCGTGTAACTTTTCAAAAAGTACAAAAATAGAGAGATTGATTGTACATGACTACAACATTATCTCTCCAAGAACAAGTTAAAATTATTAAAAGCATGAT
>Ga0316610_1000103_pt1 | contig 23557 bp, 25 predicted proteins | sample MIS2017111B_MG_FD_207677 | JGI IMG/M metagenome (GOLD analysis project Ga0316610, IMG submission 207677) | Microbial mat bacterial communities from Middle Island sinkhole, Lake Huron, Michigan, United States - MIS.2017.111B | ecosystem: Environmental > Aquatic > Freshwater > Lake > Sediment... | reverse complement strand
ATGAAAATGCAATTGCAAGGTACATCAAGAACCAAGGTCAGACAGAAGAATATGCTCAAATTCTAAAACAAACAGTTCTGTTTGAGTAGCGAATACCCCGCTGCTTGCGGCGGGGATCCTTTATTTCTTTTAGTTTTAAATATAGCAGGTGTAGCCTTATTTGAGTATGGATACAATTGGGCTTTTGTCGAGGTAAATACAATTTTAATCACTAGTTTTATAGTACATGTGGCTTATCAATATTTTTCTGAGTCTTCCAAAAATCGTTTCTTGCAAAAAGCCTTTTCACAGTACATTAACAAATCTCTTTTGCAGAAACTACTTCAAAACCAGGAACCTTTAAAACTCGGAGGTGAAAAAAAAGAAATGACTGTACTTTTTTCAGATATTCGAGGTTTTACCACACTTTCTGAGAGTAAAACTCCAGAAGAACTGATTGCCATCATCAATCTCTACTTAGAGAAAATGTGTAATGTAATCTTAGAAAATAATGGTACGATCGATAAGTTTATTGGGGATGCAATTATGGCCTTTTGGAATGCACCATTAGATGATTTAGATCATTTTAGTAACGCTATCAAGACTTCACTTCAGATGCAAAATGCCTTGATCCAGTTTAATCGCGAGCAAGATCTAGACATAAAAATTGGGATTGGGGTAAATTCTGGAGATATGGTGGTAGGAAATGTCGGTAGTCTATCACGTTTTGATTACACTGTATTGGGTGATAATGTAAATTTAGGTTCTAGGTTGGAAGGACTGACTAAACAGTATGGAATTACTACTTTAGTTTCAGACTCAACTGTTCAATATTTCAATCAAAACAAACAAAACGAGATAATCTTTAGATTGGTCGATGAGGTGATCGTCAAAGGTAAGAATATTGCCATCAAAATATATGAACCTATGCAAAATACAAGTCAAAACCTAAATCTTAAAAATGAATACGAAAAAGCTTTTAAAATGTATCAAAAAGGTGAAATGGATAAAGCTAAGGTTATATTTGAAAAATTAGATTATGATTCTGTTTCATTAACAATGCTCAAAAGATTAGATTTAATCGATTTAAATAACTGGAGTGGTGTCTGGAAATGGACGGAGAAATAATCATCCAAATCTGACTACGAGGATAAAATATCATTTGTGGGGGGTAAGACTTTAGTAATATTTTGATAATAATTTGAAAAGTATAGCGTTGAATTAAACTCAAAGACTGATTTGGCAAAATTTACAAGACTAAGTGGTTTACTAGCTTCCTGTGAAGAAATTGGCAGGTATTCTATGCCAAAAAGTTTGCAAAAAATTGTAATTTTAAGTCTTAGTTCCTGTAGAGAAGTATTGGTAACCGCCAAATTGTTGCTATCCAAGCTAGACTCTAGCTTTCGAATTTGGTAATATTTAACTAGCCATTTTTGCAAAATATCTTTAATTGATTCAGTTTTGTCAGTGACTATGTTGCCAGCGACTTCAAATCCTGCTGGAGAAATACAATTGTAGATTTCTGTTACAGTCTCATTGACAATGTGTGGGTTTGAATTGCCAGTTAGATGTTTCGAGACATCCATTAATTCTTCTTGATTAAACATCCAAGGGTCATGGCTAACTATGCCGATTCTTTCGTTAGGCAGATAGACCACAGATAATAAATTCTGCATTAATCTTTTAGCAGTTACAAAATCTTGAATTTGGTCGTACTCCAATTTATTCTTGCAAGACCAAGTGTTCTTATGATCCCTAAGTTCTTTTCTGTATTCAAAATCTTTTTGGATAGTGAGTTGATCGTGAGCAGTTTTTTTGCTGGCATTAACAAAATTGTGAATAGCCAATAATTTATGAGTTTTGGTATTTAAGTGATTGACTAATTTTAGTGCTACACTAGCAATTTGATATGTTTCATGAGCCTGATCTTGAAAAGGAGCTACGATCATGAAAGAATTTGGAAGCAGTGCATATAAGTTGCTGACGCAAGCTAGAAAATCCTCTTTGCTTCCTGAACCAATAGGAGTTAATAACTCTTCAAGGCTTTCACATTTCTGATGTTTTTCATCGAGGTGTGCACTTAAATATTCTAAAACAGTTTTAGTATCATATCTGAGTAAATATGAAATATCTAGTCCTGTTTCTCGTCTAGTCTTGAGGTCAAAAGATCCTGTAGGCAACTCCAACTTGTGTTTAAAACGCTCTAATGGAGTCTGATTATCGTCACATTTTTTATATTGTTGCCTCTTTTGTGATAGTTTAGCTCTGATAATATTTTTAAAGTCCAACTTTTTAGCAATTCCAATGTTTGAGCTTAAAAGATTATTATAAGCAGTGTTATTTAGTACCCTACTGTGCTGACAAATAATGCTTAAAGTATCTATTGGGTAGGTTTTTATATCCAATTCGTGTTCAGATTCTTTGACTCTATTTGACTCTATTTTTTCCTTTAGGCTTCCAAGCATAAAAACGATCTAACACGCCAATATAACTCAGAGATTATTAATATGTCAAATGTTATCCAGGGCTTCATTTACTAAACCATCAGCAATTTTATTGTATTGCCTATAAATATGATTTAATGAATAATTATTAAACTCTTTTAAAATACTCATTGCTTGTCGATGTAGGGGAATCAAACCTGGATTTTTCACTTTATATTGCCCAGTCAACTGCTTAATGACTAGCTCACTATCGAGTGCTATAAAAAGATTTGAGAAATGACTAAGGTTTCCTTGTATATATTCTAAACCAGCCAATACACCCTGCCACTCAGCTTGATTATTAGTAGTGTTTCCGATATATTTTCCTTGTGTAAAATGTGGAGTTTCTTGAAGTACTATTTCTTGCACCCTATCTTTTATCAAGAGGTTAGTTTCATCGATTATCCAGATGGCAAAACCATAGGCAGACGGTCCAGGATTACCTCGACTTCCTCCATCGGCAGTTAAAATAAGATTCATAAGAGTAAATGTGAATATTCTGGAATTTAATTACTTTTAGTAACATTTTCAGTTTTTTGCTCATTTAAGATACCCCTAAGCAAAAGTGTATAGTTTATAATATCTAAAAGCGTATCGCTCAAAGCTTCATTTAATGGCTCTTTATCTTTTCCAATAAGTTGATTTAATCTAGCTAGCTTGTTGCCAAGCTGTACCAAAACAACTTGACTTGGTTTTATACCTGCTATTTTAGCTGTCTCTTTAAAATTGTAAAATACATCATCTGTATCAGCATAATCATTGTTTTTGTTTTTCATGATTTCAAGACACAGTGAAAAAAAAGCTTCGCTATCTTTAAGATATGAATCAAACTTAGACATTTATATGCTATATAAAAGTTTCAAAATTATTACAACTCTTGAAGATATTCTAGTATATTGTCAAACACAGTCTCAATCGAATCTGAAGCAAAAATATCTAAACACTTGAATTGACCTTGATTTACCATAATATCTTTGATTTTGTCTTCATTCTCAGAATATAATTCATATTGTCTAAATACTCTTTCTTTATTTTCGTCGTCAGCTCTACGGATTGGTATTTGTCCAGGTAAGCAATTTTTTAAGGCTTGATCATAATTAACAAAAGGCACATCTTTTAGATTTGGAGCATAGTAACGATGACTTAATCGCTCAATTGAGATATCTATGGAAAGATTTAGGCGTATAAACAATCCATTTAATCCATGTTTTCTGGCAGTGTCAGCTAACCATTGAAAAGCTTCGATATTTTTAGCACTATCAATTACGATTTTTTTGTTTTCTGCTATCAACTTTTCTATTTTATTTCCTGCAGTAAAAAACAAGTCTTCTGGACTCACATTATCACCCTTTTGCATTATTTCTTGTATCTCCACTGCTTTACTATAATTGGGGTGATTACTGTCTTGGCTATAAGTATCTACAAAGTCTCTGAGTTCATTGCTAAACCCAAATTGGTTATACCCAAATTTTTGATTTAGTAAATATGCTTGGGTGCCTTTACCGCTACCAACTGGACCATCAAGTAGAATAATATCTGGAAGCATAAAATATTGTATTAAGAATAATGGTAAAAATGTTAATAAAAAACTCGGCATTACCGAGCATTAAATTTGTTTGAATGACTTAAAATATCTTCAGAGAGTAAATCAAAGATTTGTTGCTGTGATGGGCTAGCATCTAGATTAATAGTTTGAACATTCTGACAACTACTTATAGTTTCGATTATACTTCTTTGACAATCAGCATACTGTTTATTGTATCTGTTTAAAATTATATTTATATCTTGATCATCTTTGCGCTGGATCGGATTTTGATCAGGTGAACATTTTGATTTAGCTTCATCAAAAGAAGCGTATGGAGTTTCATCACCTGGCACATAATATCTATGCCCAAGTCTTTCCAATACTTGTTCTTTAGGAATTAAAAAATGATAAAAAAGACAATCAACTCCACTTTCAGAAAAAAACTCTTTCAACCATTCGGCTTGTTCTGGAGTCCTTGGTAAGCCTTCAATTAAAATATTTTTATGATTTGAAATGGTATTTTTTATCTCGTTTTCCACAATATATTTTACATCGTTAAAATCTTGTAATTCACCATTTTCAAGTTTTTGTTTTAGTCGTAACACTCGTTCGAATTCAATAGAATCAGAATTGTTATGAGTATTTATAAAGGCTCTGACGCTATTTCCGATACTTAGATTTAGTAAGTCATACTTCTGACAGATCAGATTCGCTTGTGTCCCTTTGCCGCTGCCTGGAGGTCCAAACAGGATTATGACAGGTAATTTTAGATTTGAAGTAGGCAACTGATTTAAGTTTGTACTTTTAAAAAGCCCAAAAAAAGAGCTTACTAATAATAAACAATAATTAGTTTTTTGGCAAGATTTATAACATATCAACCAATTATACAACTCGAAAAAGAAAAAGTGTAAGTAAAAAACAACTTTACAAAAATCAAATCAAGATTTCTTTTTTAAATTAACTTCAGTTTAGTACTTCTCAAAATCACCTCATTAGCCAAGTTGGAATATGCGATTGCTCCAGCACTGTTTGGGTCGTATTGATCAATACTTATCCCAAATGATGGACTTTCAGCCAGCTTAACGGTTCTAGGAACTACAGTTTCAAATAAATCATCTTTAAAATGAGTGGTAAGTTCGGTTTTTACTTCTTCAGAAAGATTATTACGTTTGTCAAACATCGTAATCAATAAACCCAAGACTTTTAATTTGGGGTGCATTTTAATCTTGATTTCACGAATGGTAAGCATCAATTGAGATAAACCATCTAAAGCTAGAAATTCAGCTTGAATAGGTAGTATTACTGCATCACAGGCGTTTAATGCATTTAGTGTGAGCAAACTTAAGCTAGGCTGGCAATCAAAAAATATAAAATCAAAATCTGCCCTCAGTGTGTCTATTGGTTCACGAAGTAAAAACTGGATACCTAGAGGACTTTGTTGATTAAATTGACCTAAGTTGAGATTTGATGGGATCACCCAGACTTGAGGATGAGAAGATGGTAAAATCACTTCTTTCACCTTTTTTTTATTCTGAAGTACTTCTAAAATGCCAAATTTTTGATTTACATCGATACCCAAGTGCTGACCAGCGTGACCTTGAGGATCGAGATCTATCACCAAGACTTTTTTACCCAAATTGGCTAAACTAGCCGCCAAATTGACTGCTGTTGTGGTTTTTCCAACTCCACCTTTTTGATTTACAATTGCAATAACGGCTCCCATAAGAATATAACTTAATCATGTTTGGTCTTTGGGTAAGTTTTGTCAACACCTAAATGTAATAATTAAATTCTTGACACTTTTTAGGCTAAGTGTTAATTAACATTTAAAATATAAAATTCAAATAAAAATTTATTTTTAACCGTAACTGTTATAAAACAAGCTCAAATGTCAAATAATAGATATAGAGAATTTTTTCAAAATCTACGAATTAGCCAAAGAAGGTTGTGGCGTTTAGTTTGGCCAATTCAATGGAATTTATTTTTTAAGCCAAATGATGTTTGGAAAGCGATTAACTTTGCATCATACCCTTTCAAATTTTCTATTATAATTTTTCTGCTAACATCTATTTTAAGTTTCTTTTTCTTTTACAATTCTCTGTATGCGATCAGCAGTTATTCAATTCCAGCTAAGACTGGATATCTAGAAGAGGGTTTACTTGGGCTAAATAGATCCGACATCGCAAATTTTAACCCACTTTTGACTGCAAATTCTGACTACGAAAGAAGAATAACAGCTTTACTTTACCATCCTTTATACAGAGTAAATCTACCAAATTTTAACTCAAATCAGACTGATATTGAAATACAACCAGTGCTTCTGTCTCAAGCTCCTAAATGGATTGATGGAGAAAATCCAGATGTTAGCAATAGGTTCAGGCGTCTTAGGATGGTTTTAAGAGATGATATAAAATGGTCTGATGGCAAATCTATTTCAATAGAAGATGTTAAAACTACTCTTGAAAAACTAAAAGACAAAGATGCAAACGCTGAGTTTAGTCCAAATCTTCAAGAAATAACCCTAGAGGAGACTGGTCAGAAAAATACTTTTGATTTAGTTAGTCCAAAACCTGCCCCACAACTACTATACAATGCTAATTTTAGTCCTGTTCCAAAAGATATATTTTTTAGTCAGAGTATTTCCCAGATTGCTCAGAGTGCCTCAAAATTCCCACAGGTGACCTCTGGTTTCTATATTTTTGCTACAAGCCCAACCACATTAATCTCTGATCCAAGAAATCCAAGTGCTGACAAAAAACCAAATCCATTTATCGATAACAGAACTGGTGTAATTCAAAGCATTATTTTGGAGAGAAATCCATATCAAAATATCACTAATAGTGTACCATATATACAATATTATATATTTCAGCGTTATCCTAAATTTAAGGCTGATTTGTCAACTGACCCACAATCTGCAAGTGGAGCAAGTGACTTTAAGAACTCTCTAGAAGATTCTTTTTTAGGTAATCGTACAAGTCTATTTTTTAGATCGACCATCTCCTGGATTGACTCCGATCTGAGCTCTGAAACTGTAAAACAGACATTAAAAAGTGAACAAAAAACAATACCCACAAATACCTATTATACCTTATTTTTAAAAGCCCAAAATGGCACCTATCTTGTCAATAAAACTTTGAGAAAATATATTCTTTGTAATCTTAGAGAGTCTAATATATATAATAGTTTGGGGACTATATCTCAATCCAATTTGATCGCAGTAAACAAAGCTAAGATGCTAATTCCCCCTCAGTTGCAATCAAGCAAAGAAGTAGATTGCGGAGTTAACACAAGTGATATAATATCCAAGATGGATAAAAAAACTTACACACTAAAATCTGGTGATTTAAATTCTGGGAACAAGATCTTTTTTGGAAATAAACAGATTAGCCTAGTTTTGGTTTCAAACTCTCAAGATCGCATAATAGCTTCCAAAATCCAAGATGTTTTAAGAAATTCTGGTTTTATAGTAGATATTATAGAGCCTGACCAGGTCGAAAAGCAAGGCACAAACTCAGCCTTTTTGTATTTGTACCCGATCACAACTGCCAGCCCAGATGTCTACAATCTGTTTAGTAAAAAAGCACAAAATATAATTGGATCAAACGCTAACACAGACTTAAATCCTCTTGAAGATTTACTATTGGATTATAGAAATAGCAAATTTTCAGAATCAAGTAGGGCTAAGTTAGCGGATTTTTTAGCTGAATCAATGACTTCAATGACTCTTTTTCAAGGAAAAGATGAGTTTAATTATTCACCCAAGGTCTTTGGAATGGATGAAGCTTTACCTGATTTTAGCACAATGACTTATGATATTTACAACTTTTTACCCAAGTGGTATATTGAAAAAGAAACTAAATCAAAGATCTTTGGCTAAAGACTAAATAAATTAATATTTACTTTATGACTACTAAAATATCATCAGTTCTCACAACTTTATTGATTACTTCCGTTTTTAGTTTTGGCTCCATATCTGTCTTAGCTGCCGCACCTATTTTTGATGATTCACAAGCCTCTATTTTGTTAAGTCTTATCAATAATTACCGTACCTCAAACGGGAAAAGTGCTTTAAAATACAATTCGAAATTGGCAGGAGTCGCCAAAAGCAGAATTTCTGCCATGTATTCAGCACAGGCTTTGATTTCTCCAAGTGACCACACTCACAATATTCCAGGATTTGGAGGTTTCTCATCGCATTCAGTTGCTTTAGGACTAGCTTCAAACACTGCTACAGAAAATTTTACAGCCACTTCGGGAGATATAAACAAAGCATTTAGTAATTGGATCAACAGCCCAGGACATTTAGCAAATATCACTGACGACACTTTAGTCTACTCAGGTATGGCAGTGAGTACCAATTTAGGAGACATTGGAGATCCTCAGATTCCTAGTGGCGTGTCTGGTATTATCGCTATACAAGTCTTTTCTACAGCTGAAGGGATAGAAGGCAAAGCAGTAGCTCCACAACCAGCTCCAACCCCTACAACGACTACAAATCCACCAGCTACCACTACTACAACCAACAAACCTGAAACAAAGGCTGTTGCAACTGTAACCCCTAAGCCAGCAACTAAAACCGTATCAAAGCCAGCCCCAGTAGCTCCAAAACCAAAAATCGACAAAAGTCAAAAGCTTAATTCTAAGTTAAAATTCGATGAAATCGGTATGGTTTATAGTAAAATATTTGGAAATTAGATGTTAAGACTTCCTCACTTTAACCAATTCAAGTGACTCTTTTTCACTCGTCGGACACTCTCCCTGAGTCGTTCGACACTCTTTTTCACACGCTAACGACTCTTTTAGAGTCCCTCGACACTCTCGGAGACTCGCCGGACACTCTTTTAGGGTCGCTGTAGACTCTTATTGTGTGTACTAGACACTCTATTAGTTGTGTTCACGACTCTTTTAGAGTCCCCGTCCACTATATCAGTTGTATCGATTTTTCTGCTTGGATTTAAAATAGGAAGTCCTAGATGTGTAGGAAATTTAGATCCCTTAAAAATCTACTGATGCGGTTAGAATTTCTTAAATAAGATTATCAATTGATCTAGAGATAAAGTCAAAATTCTTAATCTGGTCCAAATCAAATGCCACTATGATATTGTCTGTGGGTAATATTTGTTCAAATAATGCATCTTCTTTTTTACCTTGCAAACTTAGTAGAATCATGGTTTTGTAATTACTATTTTTACCTGCATTTAATAAGGCTAACTTAGCTTCCTCAAAAGTCTCGTCAAATTTTTGAATTTTAATTGGAATAGCTTGAATTCGCCCATTTTGAGATAAAAACCCATCAATACCTTTATTTCTTTGTACTGGTACTGCTCCAATCTGTTTTAAGATTTCTAAAGTTTTTTCATCTTTAGTTAAGTAAGTTTCTCTACCATTTTCTAGCAAATTGGAATTAGTTTTAAAGGGTTTTAGAACTCTTTGCTTTGCCAGTTCTACGGCATCTTCAGATTTGTCTATACCTAAAAATTGACGATTCAAAAGCTTAGCAGCAACCAAAGTGGTACCACTTCCACAAAATGGATCCAAAATTAAGTCGTTTTCATTAGTCGTTAATTCTATTATTTTTTCTAACAATAAAATTGGTTTCTGTGTTGGGTAGCCAACTCGTTCTTTGGCTTTTGGGTTCAAGAAAGGAATATCCCAAGTATCACCAAGTGGCACGCCTTTCTTACTTTGGCTATAAACTACCTCACCATTTTGATCAGTCTTGTATTTACTTTTACCATTTGAAACTCTTTCTCTTTCTTGAAAAATTTGGTCTAAATTAGTTGAGGGTGAATAATTATCGTATTTTTGATTAAATTTAAAAGAGTCAGTCTTGCTGTAGAAAAAGATAGTTTGATGGCTGTTTAATAGTCCTTTTTTGCTATTACTCCATCTTCTATAAGTCCAAATAATTTCGCTTTGAAAATTGCTGTATCCAAACACCTCATCTAGGGCAAACCTCAAGTAATGAGAAGCTGTTTTATCACAATGCAAAAAAATACTACCTGTAGCCTTGAGAGTTCGTTGGCATTCTAATAATCTTTCTTGAATATAATCTTTATAGGCATTAATGTTATCCCATTTATCTGTAAAACTATACTCTTTGGTATTATCTTTGGTGGCTAATTTATGAGTTCTTTGAGTAAAAAAAGGCGGATCAAGATATATTAAATCTATCGATTCTGATTCTATATGTTTGATAATCTCTAAGCAATCTCCAAGTAAAACTTGATTTGTGTTCATAATTTAGTATCTTTTAATTTCATTCTAAAATAGGTAGTTTTCCCGCTTGATTTTTAGCGATCACTTCCAGAATAGATTTAAGATCAATACCAGTCTCATCTTGTATGTATTTCCAGCTACTTTCACCTGTATAATACTCACCACCACATCCATTATAAATACTTTTAAGTGCTTTTTGTTTATCGATCGCTTGTTTACGATTTGGATAATAAAACATGATTCTGATTGGGGTATATCCACACTTTATGATATTTTCTATTCTATTATGTTCTTTGATAATATGGTCACCATCAGTAGTGGCGTCTCTCCATTTAATTTCATATGCTTTTTGTTCTACTAAGCAATCTATTTCAAATGTTTTTGGTTTTTGCCCAATTTGGTTTATTAATTTAACTTTTCTTTGAGCTATTTCAGATTTATATTCGAAACACAAAATTGCAGCTTCCTCCAAAAATGAACCAGCATACTTATACAAAAATCGCCCTTTATTTTGATAAACATCAATTAACTTGCCCTCGTTTTCTTCAATACCCAAAACTTGATAAATAAGATAGTGTGAGTTGTCATCAGTTTCCATTTCTGTAATTCTGCCATCAATTTTATTCTTGAGTTTAGTAGAGTAAGCTTTAGCTAAATTTTCAATTTTATTTACAAAATCAGTCATGATCATAATGCCTCTAATGTGCAATGTTTTAACAAAAAAGTCAATTTTATGCTCTAAACTTTTCTCAAAAGTAAAAAGTGACTATACCCTAAGATGCTATTTATTTCTTCAATCCACCCCACTCAACAACTGTAAACCCATCTCTATTGGTTAGTCTGTCTAGTATTTGAGGTTTGATGTCAGTGTTAGGTTTTGAGTTGTAGTTATCCCAATCTAAGAATATTCTAAATACTTTATTTGGTGTCGGTGTGATTTGCATTGGAGCTAATTGATTCATATCTCTAGTTTGGAGGAAAGATATTCTAAAGTAATTACCTTGTTTTTTGTTTAAATATGGAGTCCAGTATTCGAGCATGTCTGATTTTTCTTTTTGATTAAATCCAATTTCATCCAATTTAGCATTTAAGAAATTGTTCAAATCTTTCTTCTCAACTATCCAGCCATTTTCTAATTTTGGATACTGGGCACCAATTCTGTTTCCTGACCAATATAGATAAGGATAAATATTTTTGTCACAAGCCTCTTTAGCATATTCTGATCCAGCATGAGGACTATTGAATATATCACAGTTGGTATACTGTGTTTGCAGATCGCTTAGCTCTCCGTCTGGTTTTGCTAGCACATTCCATCCAAGACTTTGAACATACTTTGGAATATCAGTAGTGAGTTGAATATTAGCTAAGAATTTTACATTTACTTTGGTTGGGGCACTTGGATATAGGTAGACTACTGGTTTACCACAACCACCAGGGAGCTGAAGATCATACTCACCAACTACAACTAGTCTGTTGAAAGGATCTTTAAAGAATAGAAGTGGATTTTTAGCTACATATTCTTGAAGAGTTGGTTTTTTGGTGTTTGGGTTCATTGAGCTGAAGGTTTCATCTGCCCCGCTCTGAGAAGTTGAATCTAATCCAGAATAATAATTAACTTTAGCATTATATTCTTCTTTGTAAAATGGACTATTTACATCAGAAAGCTTGAAAATATCAACACTGTTAAACGATCCAACCTTTAATAAATCTGAATCTTTAATACTATTTGTGGTTGAAATACCCATTAATGAACATCCTCCTGGAAACGCCACTGAGTAAGTATCGAAGATCTTTGTGTTTGGAGATAATTTAATCTGAGACTGATTTAGGCTTAGATCAAAAGTCTTAATGTTAGGATATAGTATTGGCGAACCTAATTTTTTAGTTATCTGAGCATCTATTGCTTTAGCTTGCTCTTCAGTGGGATTAGGGGTAGTAGAGAGCTGAGTTTGTAAATCTGATCTTTTTTTATCGTATTCTTCTGCTCGAGTCACATCAATTTTAAACTGATTTTCAATACTTGTGATATTATCCAGATCTGTATTCCAAGCTAAGTTATATTTAAAAGCTAATCCAGCAGAGTCAACTGCCACAAAACTAGCATAATTGTCCTGTAGTTTATCTCTTTGGACTGAATCAGTTTGCTCAGTCGTGTCTTTTTGGTAAGGCTCTGCGTAGATATCATAGTTAATATTTGTAGATTTTAATTTTTGTAGCTTTGAAAAATCTGTGACTAAATCAAAAAAATTGTTTGCAGACCTAATCGCATAAACATCGTTTAGCTTGCCGCCATAATTAGTGTCTAATTTTAGCACTTGTGGTATTTCAAAATCAACATAATCAACAGCTGTTACTTTTTTTGAATCAAACAAGCTAGCATCTGGATCTATTTTTGCCAAAGAAACAAGACTTTTATCTAGGGTTGAAGCAGGTTTTATATAGTTAAGTACAGTAAAATTTTGATTATCTTTAGTTGCAAAATAGTATGTAATAGCACTATTGCCACCGATTTGCATATTTGAGACAAGGATGATTCTGGTGTAACCTGTGAATTTTCCAGTATTAAAAACCCCTGCTTCGTAATAATTGTTTAAATTTGGATCTTTCCCAAAAGTATCTGTATCAACCAAAATTAATCCCAAATCTTTATCAATCTTTTTGATCTTGCCTGTAAATAAAGCTTTTGGCACTGAATCAGGTTTGTTATTGGATTGAGCCTCCGTATTTTGTACAGTCTGGCTTGGATTGGTATTGGTATTTTGTGAGGCAGTATTTTGAGGGTTTAGCTGTTTTTGACCCAGATAATAGGCTCCTGCTCCTACACCAATTAATAAAATCAAGACTAAAAGTGATATTAAAATGTTGCGATAATTTTTGGACATAAATGATAGTTGTGCTTTATTTTATTGTTTTATATTTGTAATATTCTGGCAAATTTAAGTAAAATATATGATATAAATAAAGAGATCATTCATGCACATTATGATATAAAAATATTTTGACCTTAAATCAACTATAAGGTACACTCAATCTAAAATAGAATTTAATGTCTGATCGTACACAGGGTTTTTTGAGTTTGCTTTTTACTGCCTTCCTTTTTGGGAGCTACGGCCTTGGTGTGCGGGCTATGGATGGTTACTTTTCAGATTTTGGCCAAGTTTTTGTTCGTTTTTGTATTGCAGCCATGATCTCGATGGCACTGGTCTTTTTCTTTGGCAAGCGATTATTTAGTATTCCGAAAGTAAAAATTGCAACTTTAGGGTTGTTTTGTTTGGTTTACCCCTTCAGTAGTATATTTCTAACACTCTCAGTCTTAAATACTAAAGCCGTAACAGCTGTATTTATGTTATATTCAGGCTCAATCGTGACAGAATTTTTTTATGGTACTTTGCTTTTGAAGGAAAAACTTGATCGTTATAAAATAATATCTGTGCTATTAACCTTAGTTGGATTAATTATTTATTTGGGGAATTTTAACTGGAGCATCATTTCAATTGGTATGATCTTTGGGTTGCTCGCTGGTCTTTGTGATGGTCTAGGTAACAGTCTCACTCCTAGTTTAAAATCAATTCCTAGGATGACGACAGTTTTTTATCAATATATATTTGGTTCATTTTTAGCGGGGCTTTTAGTATTTTGGTCTGGACAAAAAGTAGTTGAAGCAAGTTTGGATTTTAAAGGGATATTTTTGACGCTATTATTTGCAGGTTTCATTGTATCTATTAGCTATATTCTTAAGTTTGGTTTTGAAAAAATTGAAGTTAGTTTAGGATCTGTGATCTTAGCTTCAGAATTATTTTTTGCACTAGTTATTAACTATTTGTTTTTGCACGAAATCCCTACCGTCCACGAAGCTATTGGAAGTTTACTAATTTTTTTGGCAATTTTTATGACTCAAGTAGATATTAAGAAGCTGTCTGATAAACCAAATCGATTATAAATTAAGATTTTTTTCTCCTGTCTAAACTCAACCACTATGCTATACTCAAAGTAATAAATGCTAGGACTATATATAATGATCTGGCAAAAGATAATAACAACCAATAAAAAAATAAAAACTCAATATGTCAAAATATAATAATTTAGGATGCTTAAATAGAAGTATAATATCTGCACTTTCTATTATAGCTTTATTTGGTGGAGTTATAGGAGGATTTCAATATTTTAATAATAATATTTTAAAAAATAATAAAACAGCTCAAGCAGCCACAACTTACACTTGTTCAGGAATCGGTGGAACACTTAGTGGAACCAATTGTATTCTTGATAGAACTGTAGGTTATAATAATACAACAGGGGCAGCAATACCAAACTACCTGTCTTGCTAAAACTGAAAGAGCTAATGTTCTAAATCACTCATTACGATTGGTAATAATAGATACTTCAATAACAAATCCATCACAAAGCACTCCAAATATTTATGAATTTTTCAATGAATACACCTATAGATTCCAAGGTGCTGGGACAGCTAGTGGAGGATAATAAACAAAAGTGTAAGATTCAAAATGCAAAATTAAAATCCAAATGGGAATGGTTTCCCTTCTTTTGGTTTAACATCCTATTTACTTCTTACCTTCCCAACTACCGCAAAACCACACTTTCAAAACTAAATAGGGGTACATAGTTTCGTGGTGTATCCACACCCTTTTTTTCATGCACAAAAAAGAAATCTATATAATAAAAAAAACGAGCTAGGCTCGTTATAAACAATAAAATTTGGTTTTTACTAGGCGTTTTGCTTTTCAATATCTTCCAATGATTGGATTGTACGTCTTGCTCTGACTTTTTTAGTTGGTTTTGCAGTGCTGTTATCAGTAGCTTTAGCGACACGATCTTGAAATTTCTTTAATTGTCCAGCCGTATCGATCAAGATAGATTTTCCAGTATAGATAGGATGGCAATTACCACAGATATCTAGTTTTAATGTTTCAAAGACTGAACCTACAGTATAGACAGAACCACATGAGCCACAAGTGATGACGCTATTGTCGTGAAAATTAATAGTTGAAGATTTAGCCATATTATTTAGAAAATGTAATATTTAATTAGTAATTATTGATAATTTTGATTTTGGTGCGGACGAGAGGATTTGAACCTCCACACCCTTGCGAGTTCTACCACCTCAAGGTAGCGTGTCTACCGTTTCACCACGTCCGCAAGAGAGCCTAAAAAGTCTGTAAAGTTAAAAACCTACAAATAATTAAGGGCTTTTAGCTTTAAGGACTTTAAAAAGCTATTTATGGTGTCCGAGAGAGGATTTGAACCTCCATGCCTCGCGGCGCTAGCTCCTAAGGCTAGTGTGTCTACCGTTCCACCACTCGGACTAAAAATTGTAAAAATACCAAATATGATTTTTAAGCATATCTAGTTGATCTACTAAAAGACTAGAATTGAGTTAATAGCAGATTGCAAGTTTTGTCAAATCTAGAAACTTGACATTTAGTTTTTTGCAATGTAATCATAAAGCAAATCTTTAATTATGAACTTTCTAAAATACTTAACAGGAGGAATTATTTTTGTAATATTTTCTATTGGATACAGAATATATAACGCCGAAGAAGTGAGATTAAATCAACAAACCATCATACCATTAGCTATAAGTACTGTTTTGGCTTTGTTTGCTTTTGCAATTACAGATTATATTTTCAAGGGTAAAGCCTAAATCATTACATTGCTACTAGACAATTTCAAAATTCCAACCAATAATAAGGTTGGTTATTTTTAGCTCAAAAATATTATTCATCAATTGATTATAATTAAATTTAGTGCTATTATTTCATAAAACAATAACTTATGTCAAAAATACTATGTGTACTAGATGGATTTGGTCTGTCTCCAAAAACTCTAAATAATGCTTCGGCACTAGCTAAGATGCCTAATTTTAAGTACTTACTCAAAAATTATTTCTGGAGCACTTTAAATGCTGATGGAGTAAATGTAGGTCAAGAAGCAGGTTTGGTTGGTAATAGTGAAGTCGGACACATGAACATTGGAGGTTTAAAGTTAGTACCTCAACTTAGCTATCAGATCACCAAATCAGCAGAAAAGGCTTTTGATTTAAATAAAGAAATAGCACCAGATCAGTTTTTTGACCCTAAAAAGTTTTTAGAAAGAAACTGGCAAAAAATATCATTCTTTGAGTTAAAGCAACACCAAGACGAAAACTCAATTAAATTATGCGAAACGTATGATCTTTGTGTTAACACCGGGGTTTTAGATGGGGGAGAAAAGCTAAATAGCGATTCTACAAAAGTATATGTAGGGGATTTGATAGAATTTCTTGAGACTTGGTGGATATATGATATTATGAGTCTTACTGCAATCCAAGAAATGATCGCAGTGTTTGAAAAAAATCAGAAAGAACTTAGAATTGAAAATGATAAAACAAAAACACAAATCTTAATATTTAATACATTAAAAAATATTTATGAATCTTTAGGAATCACAACATCTATTGAATTAATAAATTATTTTAATCAAAAAAAATCTAAAACCTTACATTTGACTGGTCTTTTCTCTACTGGTCAAATCCACTCAGATCTACGACACTGGGCAGGGGCGATCGAAGCAGCAGGCACAGCAGGTGCTGAGAAAATTGTTTTACACATTATTTCTGATGGTCGTGATTCAGATAGACAAAGTCTTGTTGCTACTTGGGAGTATTTTATCAAAGAGTTTGATTCTAAAATTAAACCTTTTGAGGATAAGATATTTCTAGGTTCACTTAGTGGAAGATTTTATGCCATGGATCGAGATAATAACTGGGAAAGAGTTCATGCAGGATTAATTAAAATGTTGAATTTTTGGGATCTTTATCAACACGAATTTGATAATCAACTAAGCTCGAGTGAAGTTGCTTATCAAGAATTTTTAAAATCAAAATTTAGCTTTGACTTCAACTGCTTTCAAGAGCCAGTTCCAGCAACAGAACCAGATCCGTCTTACCAGATAGTAAAACTCAGTGATTCTCACTTTGAGGCAATCCAAAAAAACCTTACTGAAAATACAAATTTTGCTTACAAAACAAATATATTCGACGAAACAATTTATCCAAAATCAATGATTTACCAAAAAGATGAGAGGGATGAAAAAGGATATTTTGAGATTCAAGGCATATCTAAAAATGACACACTATGGCTAATAAATTTTAGAACTGATAGAATGAAACAGTTTTCACAAGTCTTAACTGACATAAACGAAGAGTTTAATCTAAATCTCACCATTTTATCTAACAATAGTTACGGAATCAAAAAAGAAGAATTTTTAAATGAAAATTTGGGAACCTCAGAACCTCACTTACCTGGGCATTTTACAGAAGACACCTACCAAAAAGGTTGCTATTATCCAATATTCAAAAATCAACCAGTTGAAGGAACATTGGCAGAATTTATAAGTAAAAGTGGTAAAAATCAGCTTCATATCGCCGAAACTGAAAAGTATAATCATGTGACCTACTTTATGAACGGTGGTCAAAATAAAAAATGGGAAAATGAAGCTTGGGAAGTCGTTGAATCAAACAAAGTTAATAGTCATGCAGAAAAGCCTGAAATGAAAGCCAAAGAAGTCACTGATTTTATTTTAGAAAAGGCTCTGGGTAAATATGATTATATACTCGTCAATTACGCCAATCCAGACATGGTCGGCCACACTGGAGATATAAAAGCCGCAATCACAACTATGGAATTTTTAGATCAGCAACTTGGTCGTCTAATCCAAGCATGCGAACAAGACGGGCATGAGATGATAATTACTGCCGATCATGGAAACATAGAAAAAGTAGGGGAGTATTTTGAAGTAGATAAAACCTTGATCGATACAGAGCATAACGCAAACTTTGTTCCTCTTGTTATTCTTAGTCCAAATACTAAAATTGAAAATCAAAAAAATACAGACGATTTTAAAGATATTATTTTAAAAAATGCTAAAAACTTAATAGTTTCCAAGGTTTCAAATCCCAATTTAGATGATTTAAAGTTAGTTTTAGATCAAGAAAATCAGGTTGATTTAGCAGTCGATACTTGGCTTGAAGATCAAGACATTCCAAATCCGATTTTACCTCTATGGTATTCTGGCTTACTTCTAGTTTGTTTATAGAGTTTTGACATAAAATGAGAAATATGTTAACATTGTTAATATAAATTTATTTTATGACTTTAAAACCTATAAAAATCTTACTTTTTCTTGATATTTTGATTCAGATTGGTATTGCAATATTAATAATCTTGTGGCTAGGTGTTTATGAGCCAATTGGTTTGTTTGTTGGTTTTACTGGGTTAGCTGCTTGGCAAGTTATTAGCATACTTATGTTTGTTATTATTTACAGCTTTAAGAGTAATACTTTTCCTAGTATTTTTAAATTAAGATATAGACACTTTTTGTTCTCAGTAGCTTATGTTCTAATATTTACATTCAGTATATTTGCATCTGAGATGAACGCATTGATTCTATTGCCATTCATGTTTTATTTCAATATTTTATTAATTCTATTCTATTTTGGAGTAACTGTATATAATTTTGCATTAATATAATCTCAAAATCACCACAGACTTTTTCTTTCTGAATCTAAATTTGTTAATCCCACAAACTCTCTTCCTTTAAGGGTTAATCTTCTACCTTCTACGCTTTTGTCGATCAGGCCAAGATGTATGAGATATGGCTCTCTAACTTCTTCAAGGGTATCTACCTCTTCCAGTAAAATACCTGCTAATGTCTTGACGCCAAGACTTGTGTTTTTAGCCAGAGCATCTAAGTACTGCATATCTTGTTTGGTTAAGCCGTTTTCAAAGATACCTAGCTCGCTCAAAAAATCTTCTATTTGAGTTTGGTCAATAGTCTCCAATTTGTGGACTACTTGAAAATCTAGCAGCCTTCGTAGCAAGTTATTGGCTACCCTAGGAGTGCCACGGCAATATTTTGCCAGATGCTTGATAGCTTTAAAGTCCATTTTAATACCCAATATTTCAATATTTCTTTCAATTATTTTTTGTATTTCATCAGGCTCATACAACCTAAGTTGGAAAATAGTTGTAAATCTATCTTGAAGTGGTTTAGAAAGCTTACCCAATTTAGTAGTGGCCCCAACAAGAGTAAAATCAGCCAATTCCATCCGGGTGGAAATAGCACCTTGTCCTTTCCCAAGAACAACATCAACCATTTTGTCTTCCATGGCAGTGTATAATATCTCCTCTATCGGTGCTTTTAATCTATGAATCTCGTCGATAAATAAAATAGTTTTATTTTCAAGATTAAGTAAAAGACTAATTATATCTCCACTTTTTTGGATGGCTGGAGCAGAGATAATCTTAAAATTTATTTGCAACTCATTTGCAATAAGGCTAGAAAGTGTTGTTTTTCCGAGCCCAGGGGGTCCGTAAAAAAGTAAATGATCGGGTAATTTTTCACGTATTTTAGCAGAATCTAAAATAATTTTTAATTGTTTGATGATTTGATTTTGTCCTATATAATCAGAAATTTGATTAGGTCGAAGGTTTTTCACAGCCTCTTGCTCTGATTTTTCATCAAATAGTTCTTCAAGAGTTTCATCGACTTTCTTACTTTTTGTGGTGGATGGGTTAGAAGACTGGATCATAAAAATGTAAAATTCAAAAATTCAAAATGGAAAATTCATAGTTATTAAAAACAACTAAATTTAAACCCAAAACACAAAACACTTTTCTGATTAAAATTAAATGTTCTAAATCTAAATTTAAAGTACTATCCAAAGGTGGTTTAGTCAAATACTTGACAATTGTTGATAAAAACTCTATCATAAACAAGTTCAAAGACAGCTGGTACTTTTAAGTAATTGAAAGATAAATCCCGCCGAGAGCAAATTAAAGGATCTTGATTATAAATCGAATTTTGAATTTACTTGTAAAAGTATTTATTTGAATTTTGAATTTTGAATTTTGAATTTTATTTGTTCCGGCTACCATCAAGGTAGTTTTTTCTTTGAGTATTTTTTAAGTGTTTATACACCTTATGGCTGTTACTAAGCAAAAGAAAGTAGAAATTTTAGATGAACTTCGTCAAGTATTTAACGAAGACTCTGTGCTTTTGCTGACTACAAACGGTGCTAAAAACCCACTAAACGCGTCTTCAAATTACAAATATCGTTCTTCAATGGATGATGGTAGTATCAAAGTAACCGTTGCAAAAAACACTTTAATTAAATTAGCACTGAAAGAAAAAGGTGTTGATTTAGGTGAAGTATTTGGTCAAACTTACGTACAAGTTTTACCTGGTGGCGATGAAGTAGCTGTTATCAAAACTGTTCTAGATTCTATTAAAAGCAATTTTGCTGATAACTTTAAAATCTATGGTAGTGTAGTTAAGGGCAAATTTATGGATCCTTCCCAAACAGAAGCTCTCTCAAAGGTTCCGACCTACAAAGAGTCTATGTCTATGGTAGCATCAAGTCTAAATACTGTAATTTCTAAAATTGCAACTGGAGTTAAAGAAGTTCCTACTAGCATTGCCCGCGGGGTTAGTGCTATTAAGAAATAAATCTCTATTTAAATTGAACAATTTCTTTTTATTTAATTATCTTAATTTAATTAATTTTTTATATTTTATTTGTTATGTCTAAAGTTCAAACTATTATTGACCAACTTAAAGATTTAACTCTTTTAGAGGCATCTGAGCTAGTTAAAGCTATTGAAGAAACTTTTGATGTTTCAGCTTCTGCTGCTCCTGCTATGATGATGGCTGGTCCTGCATCTGCTGCTCCTGCTGCTGCTGAAGAAAAAACAGAGTTTACCGTAGAGGTTGCTTCTGTTCCTGCTGATGCTAAAATTGCAGTAATTAAAGTAGTTAAAAACATCTTGAATATTGGTTTAACTGACGCTAAAGCTAAAGTTGAATCTGCTCCATTTGTAGTAGCTGAAAATATCAAGAAAGAAGAAGCTGAAGCTCTTAAAGCTGAGCTTTCAAGTGCTGGTGCTACAGTAAACTTAAAGTAAGCAACTTTTTAACGGGCTTTGGAGCTTGACAACAAAGTCCAACTTAGATTAAATCACGAATATGAAGACAGTAATAAGTTTAATTGACCTATTTAAAAGAGGTTGCCACAAAGGTCGTAGTAAATCCAAGACTTTTCCTAAAATGTCTAAATACATTTATGGATATAATCAAGGTATGAGCATCATCGACTTAGTGCAAACCAAAGAAGCTATTGATAAAGCTCTTGATTTTGTTTATAAATTAGGAGAAAATAACCGTCAGATCTTGGTCGTCGGTACCTCAAAGCATATTAGTGACTTAGTTGTTTCTTACTCATCTAAAATGGGTGCAGGTCTTCCTTTCGTCTCTTGGAGATGGTTAGGAGGTACTTTGACCAACTGGGACACTATCAGAAAAACTCTTAAAACTCTTTCTAAGCTTAAAGCATTAAGGGATGATAAAGAGGAGTTCTCTACTTTAAAGAAAAAGGAAAGATTGAGTATCGATAGAAAGATTCAAAAGTTAGAATTAATTTTTGGTGGTCTCTCTATTCTGAAAAATAATCGACCTGCGGCTATTTTAGTGCTAGATCCAACTAAAGATGATTTAGCTATAAAAGAAGCTGGAGATATCCCTGTTATTGGAATTGCAAATACTAGCGAGAATCCTAGTGGTATTGATTATTTAGTTCCAGCCAATACTTTTTCCAGAGCTTTTGTTGACTTTTTCCTTGAAAAGGTAGCCGAAAGTTATAATTTTGGTCTTGAGTCTAGAGCTAAATCAATAGAAACAGCTACTCAAACAGCGCAAACTGCAAAAGTTGCTTAAGTTTTATTGACTTAAATCAAACTTGTAATTTATTCATATAACAATACAACATTTTAAATAAAGCTATGGCTGCACAAAAAACCAAAATTTGGTTACTTAGTACTGTTACTTTAGACAATGGTAAGAAAGCTGTTTATCGCTATGCTACCAAAAAATCTAGCGGTAAAGCTAAGGGAACCAATGTAAGAATCAAACTTCGAAAATACAATCCTCTTACTCGTAAACACGTAGTATTTGAGGAAACTAAATTCAAATCTTAATTTTATAATTCAAGATAAGGGTTAAACAGTTTGTATTTTATAAACTTTACAAACCTCAAAAACTGTACCGTATGTTTAAACCAAAAAGCCACAAAGCTACAAAAAAAAGAATTTCTGTCACTGGATCTGGCAAAGGTAGATTTCGAAAAAATAACCAAAGTCATTTCAATATCAGAAGATCTTCTAAGAGAATGATGAAGCACAGAAGCGACAACATTTTAAGCAAAGCTGATTCAAAGTATTTAGAAATTGCTAAAATTTAATTTTTACAATACTTAATTTCTTATTTTTAACTAATCCTTAAATCAAAATTTATATTTTAATTAAGGTAAACTATCATTTATGTCTAGAGTAAAAAAAGGTCTAGCTGCTCATAAACACAGAAAATATCTATTAGATAGAACTAAAGGTTTTACTAACGGAAGAAGTACTAAGTTTAGATTAGCTAAAGAAGCGTTATTGCATGCAGATAGCTATGCTTACAGAGATCGTCGCAATCGAAAAAGAGATTTTAGAAGTCTTTGGATAGTTAGATTAAACAATGCTTTACGTTTAGTAGATTCTGAATTAAGTTATAGTAGATTTATTGCCCTTATAAAAGGTAAAACAGAATTAAATCGCAAAATGCTATCTGAGTTAGCAATTCGTGATGAAGCTGCTTTTGTGGAGCTTGTAAATCAACTTATTAAGTAATATCAGATAAAAAAATTTGACTAAATTTAATAAAGTTATTAGTTTTAGGTTGTTGGTATAACAACTTACAACCTATTCTTTTAACTTAATGGAGAGGTGGCTGAGTGGTCTAAAGTACCTCACTGCTAACGAGGCGTACCGCAAGGTACCCAGGGTTCGAATCCCTGCCTCTCCGCCAAAGAGAAAATTAATTCCCCGTAATGGGGATTTTTTTATTTGTGTGTTTCAGCTTCATTGATTAATAATTCTTGTATAGTGATTTGACTAACATTTCGGACATTGCACCCCTTTCAAGGTGTGAAGGCGTAGCCTTCGGGGTTGTTTAGATAAGGTTTTTAGGTATTTACAGTGTCCAGATAATAAGTGAAATAAGTATAAGTCTTTGGTGTATATTTAGGTTGTATTTTAAAGCAATTTAACTGACTTAATATTCGTTTTTCAAATCTGTGATTTTTAGCTTAGTGATTATCAGATTTAAATAGTTTTCCATTAAAAATTCTAGGACTTCCTCACTTTACATAAAACAAAAAATATAACTGTGTATTACTACACACAACTAAAGTGTGATTTGTTATGAAAACTACTAGACAAATTTACTGTCAGTATTTGATTTCAAGTCAGACAAA
>Ga0316610_1000102_pt1 | contig 23672 bp, 48 predicted proteins | sample MIS2017111B_MG_FD_207677 | JGI IMG/M metagenome (GOLD analysis project Ga0316610, IMG submission 207677) | Microbial mat bacterial communities from Middle Island sinkhole, Lake Huron, Michigan, United States - MIS.2017.111B | ecosystem: Environmental > Aquatic > Freshwater > Lake > Sediment... | reverse complement strand
AAACCAAATTTGGTTTTAGCTTATTATAATAAGAAAGATATAAATACTAAACATTGTATAGAGAATGCTTTAAAATTAAATTATGAAGTTATTGTAAATTACTATTAATAGGAAAATAAAATGAGTAAAGTATATAAATTAGAAAACTGGTCTATTGTATTTAAAGACCCTTACCAAGCACCTGAGTGTAGAAAATCATATTTACAAGGTAATATTTATGGTAGAGAAGATATTGAAGATGGAAAATTTGTTACAACTAGTAGTATTATTAAAACTGAAGATAATTTAGTTTATACTAAGTCAGGTTCTTTATATGAATTAGGTGAACCTAATGTTGAGTATGAGAAACTATATCCTAACGCTAAAGAAAGATTATTTAATAAAGATATCTAACATGAAAGTTAAATATAAAAATATCTTACTATAAAGAAGAAGAACTACAAGAAGCTATAGCTGACACAATCAATAGTAGAGTAGAAAATAGAGACAGTGAAGATTATGCGTATGAAATAGCTGATAGGGTTGGTGTGTTAGAAGATATTATTACTAATATGTTAAAAGATATGCCACTGGATAAAATTAATAAATATCTGAATACTAATTTTGAGGAAGTAGAATGAAAAAGAAGTTATATTATGTTAATGAACAACTACTAGAATCTATAGGCGATTATTTAAGTGTTAGTGAATATAAAAATCTAAGAGTATATGAAATTATTTATGGAGAGTTTAAAGAATTTTATAATACAGAGTATTTTTATGAAGAATCTTGTTTAGATGTACTATATGAACATTTATATAAAATTTGTTATGATGCAGTTACAGATAGTAGTTATTTCGATGAAGATAACTATGAATTTATCGAATTATAAATTTAAAAATAAGTATATATTATAATTAATGTAGTAAACTATTAATAATAAAGGAAAATAAATATGATTAACTGGAATGATGTAGAAGAATCTTTACCTATTCAAGAAAAATATTACTTAGTAAAATTAGTAAATAATCAAGTACATAAAGCTCTCTATAAAAAGAATAAATGGAGAAAAGATTATACAGCTAAGTTGGTAGATAAAGTATTATACTGGTGTGATGTAGACATTGATTTAGAACCTAAATTATTTAAAGATTATAGACCAGATAACGGAGAATACTGTGTAGTATATTTAAAAAAATATGACTGGTGCATTGCTCAATATAATGAAAATAATAATGGTTGGTATAAGAATAAGCCTAAAGCTAAAATAACTGATAAAGTATTAAACTTTGTAGAGATCGATTAAGATATTAATATAAAACTAATAAGGAGAATATAAATGAAAAAAATATTAATTACATTATTATTTGCAACATTACCATCACTATCTTATTCTAAAGATAGTGATTTTATAGTATCTTATAAAGGTTTATTAGTTCTAAGTAACTATAATGTTATTAGTTTTGATAAAACAGCTACTTACCAATGCGATATAGAAAAATTAGGCGCTGTTGTATGTAAAGCAAAAGTTGAGAATGATGCTATACAATCTTGTAGAAAAGCTATGTTTAGTTATTTGAAACAACATAAAATAACTCATAAAGTAGGAAGTTGTTACTTAGCATAGTAACTAAATATAGAGTAAGTGTTATATTGAAAGAGTAGGTAAAAATGAATAAACCTTTTAACTTAGAACAGGCTCGATTAGGTTTACCTGTAGAAGAGTTATTTTTAGGAGAGTGGATTAGTTGTAGATTTAGTATAGTAGAATTTAAGAGGGGTTATATTCAGAAACATCTTGGTGGAGTAGAAGTATTCTGTAATAATATTTTTGTTCACGCAAATAAAGTTGTTAGTGATTTAAGAATGAAATAGTATATAAAAGAGTAAGTTATTATGCTTGCTCTTTTTTTGTAAATTATATATACTATGTGTATTAATAAGAATTTTAAATATATATTATAAGATTAGTTGTATAGTAATTTAATTTTAATATAAAGGAAAATAATAATATGGAAGATGGAGTGATTGAAAATGTTGATAGTGAATTAGTTATGGGGGATGTTATTGAGATTGAAGAATTAGTTGTAGAACGCAAAGAGAATAAAATAATATTACCTCCTCAAGAATTTCTAATAGAATGTTTCAAATATGTTGCAGATACAGGTGAATTTAGATGGAAAATAAGACCTATATATCACTTTAAGAGTGAGGGATTTGCTAATCATTGGAATTCCGAGTTTGCTAATAGGGAAATATTAACTATTGATAAAAATGGTTATTATAAAGTTTGTATAACATATGAAGGTGTAACTAGGAAGTATGTATTAGCTAAAATTATTTGGAAAATAATATATGGGAAAGATGCTGTTAATAGTATAATAAATATTAATGGGATTAGAACGGATAATAGATTGATTAATCTACAAGAACATATCCCTAGTAGAGAAAAGATTACCAGAATAAAAGCATTTAATAAAAACAAAAAACCTATACACCTACCAAGTAAGGAATATTTTGAAAAATATTTGAAATATGATAAAGAAACCGGTAAATTGTTCTGGAGAGTTAGAGATATTACCGAATTTAAGAATGATGGTGATATGAAAAGATGGAATAGTAATTATTCTAATAAACAAGCAGGCGGTATAAGTAAACAGGGTTATTCCATAATAACAATAGACAGGAATAGATATAATGCTCATAGAGTTATTTGGTTAATGTGCCATAACGAAGATCCAAAAGATTTATTTATAGACCACATAAATGGTATTAGAAATGATAATAGAATAGAAAATTTAAGATTAGCTAATAGTTTAGAAAATGCTAGACATCAAACTAGACTAGCCACTACTAATACGACAGGATATAGAGGGGTATATAAAGGTAAGAAAGAAGGAACTTGGTCTGTTAGATTAAATTTAGATGGTGAATTTATTAATATAGGAACATTTTACAATTTAAATGAAGCTATTGAAGCTAGAAGAAAAGCCGTTGACGAGCACTACGGTGAATTTGCTGGAATAGTGTAATATAAGAAGATTGTATATACCTAATACTTTTATCGTATTAGGTATATATGATTTTATTTATAACATTTTAAAGTATTTATCGCGTACATGTTTTTCAACATTAATAAATAATTTTTCTTGCTCTGTAAAAATTGTTACATTACCATTTAAATCTATATTTGTTTTTTTATTTCTATCTTTTAAATAATCTTGTAATACATTCATTACTTCAGAATTTTCTAAAAGAAAATCAGTAGCTTCTTGTTCTGTGATAGGAATTATTTGTTCACCTTCTATTAATTTAGTCATTACTGAACTTTTGTACGAAGGAAAATTTACAAAATCGTAAGTTATTATATTTAAAGGACTTTCCACAACATTCTGCATACCTGGTCTCTTGCTCATCGCGCCAAATCCGCGAAGTGAAAAAGAAACGAGAGAACCATTATCTAAAATCATAGATTTCATAGTTCTACCTAATTCATTATCTATAGTTTCAACTGTACCGTATAGCAGAGCATTTTCAAAACGATAATCTTTAATTATGCAACATGCTCTAGCATAATCGATATCTGATAATCTTGCCATATTACCATTTTGGGGATGCCCTGCCTCGCAAACCATTGTTTTTCTTAGTAATTTTTCTTGGACTCTAGGAGAGCGCCAAGCTTCTTGTAATACTGCTAAAGGATATCGTCTTTTATTTCTATTCTCTACGTCAGCTTCTTGAAGAATAGCTTCAAATTTTACTATATTCTTTGTAGTTTTCAAAACTGTTGGTTCGGTAGTATATGTACTCTCAGCTATATAATAAGCAATAACATCTTCATTCTTACCTTTATTTTTACTCATTTAACTTATCAATTATATTAATTATGTATATTTACTTGTTTAATATACATACCGTAAAGTTAAGAATTTTAAGTATATATTATATAAATACCTTAATTAATAATTTATATAGGTAATTGTTATGAGATATGAAGTACTAGATAATAATGAACCAGCAATTTGCGGTGAATGGAATAATAACATACTAGATAGTTTATTAGAAGCTACTATTTATGCTTATACTTATTTCTACCCATTTACTAAAGAAGATGTTATTAAAAGTATCGAAAATAATAATATTAAAACATTTAGTGACGGAGAAACTAGAGATATGAGTATGGGTGAAATAGATATCTATTGTACAGTAAGAAATGTTAAATAGGAGATCGTTATGAATATAAAATATTATACAACTTCAAGAGTTTGGTTATCTTTAGAATATTATTATAATAATGGTATTACACCAGATAGAGCTAAAGAAATTATTGAAAACACAAGAGACCCTATTTTGTCTAATGTAAAATTAACTTGTGATTTATCAGGCTTTAATGGTAACTGGATAGTTAATATTTCTTGTTTAGACCCTAGAAATATTGATGATGTTGTTCAAGATATAGATTATTTATTAAATAGAGAATTAAGTAGGGTAATAAAATGTTAAGGTATGTATTTAATATCGAGAACAATAGAACTATTAAAGGTTATAGAGATATATCTTTAATTGAAAAATTTGAAATAAAGAGGTCTGCTAAATTAATATTTGCGGATATATTGGAAGTACAAGATACTAAATTAGGTGTAATGACTAATCTTAAATTGTATTATCCTGACGGTACGGTAGAAAAAGCTTGGGTTAATATTTGTGCAGATAACCCCTTAAAAAATTATAGATACAGAAGAGGTTAGTAAATACGCATTACCTTTAGGATTATTTAATGGTATGTTTAATTCTTAATTTAATAGAGAGGGGTATAAAATGTTTAAAGAGTCTTTAATAGAAGAAGCTAAAAAATTAAATATTGGTGAAGAAGATATATTACAAATCTACAAAATAGTAATAAATGTTTTAGCAGAAAATAATGTTATTATAGTTAAATATAATTTTCACTATACAGATAATATTACAGTTTTTACTATATTTGTAAATAAACCCATTAGTGAAATTTTTGATTTGAATTGGGCTTTGTCTGGAGAAATTGTTAAATTAGATTACTATTATTCTGATAAAATAATGATAGTAATATCGTCTTATTTATGTATTTAATAATTAGGAGAAGGTTATGTTATTAACAGAAGAACAAAAGCAGCAAGATTTATTTTATGAGGATGAGTGGCAAATAGATTGTGAACACGGTCTTAATAACCTTGCTCAACAAATCTTAATGTCAGTAGATTCTAAATATATACCTAAAGATACTTTAGAAGAAAAAGTAGAATATTTGTTAGTGGAGAATGAAAAATATAAAGAAATATTTTTTACTTTAATAGCTAACCTACCCACATTAAAAGATATTAATTATGTATTAGGTACAAAAATTAAAATTATAACTAAGTAACAAATATTCCTATTAGAGATATTTAGTCTCTAATAGGATTTTAATTTTTTAATGAAATCTAGGTTCTAAACTAAAATTTTCTGTTCTAGTTTTTAATTCTCGTAGTTTAGTAATAAATTCATCATCATGTCTTTCGTTAGAAGATACATCTGTAGCTGCTACTATATATCTATTAATACTATTTATTAATATTAATTTTTTTTGGTCACAATCTATAGTGTTATAATAGTCTTCTAATTTACTAATCAAATAGTTACCATCTCCATTCTTAATAACTTTCTTTACTTCATTCGTTTCTCTTTCTGTAGTAGCATTAGGTTTAATTACTTCTACACTAGCTGCTCTCCTACCGAATTTTTCTAGTAGATATAAGTCTTCTGTAGTATTAGATTTAATTTTAGTATTAGAAACTATAAAATTTAATTTCTCTTCTAAAGAACATATAAAATTATCTACCTCTATAGATTCTTCTAGTGTTAATAATTTATTAGATTCATATATATCATTAATGAATAAATTCTCTAAATATTCTTGTATATTAGTATTTTTCATAAAAAAAATAAAAATTAGTTATATTTAAATGTTTAGCTATATTTCTATAACTAAACATTATACTTTATTTAATATTTACATAAGAGGCACTAACCACTTATCTATAATTAGATATATATCCCATAAAGGAAATATTACCGCTACAAATGTAGACCAGAACCCTTTTTAGCTAATATAATACCAGTAACCCATATCGCTGCTAATAATATTCTACCTACAGTTATATTATCTTTTTTTTTGTCGCTCATATTATATCTCAGTTAGTTACATATTAATTAAATCTTCTCTAATCATTTGCTCTTTACCAGGAGAATAACAACCCCATCCACCCATAATTGTCTCAAAGCAATTAGTTATTTCTGAATTATTATTTCCATCAATATCTGTTATTTCTGTATTTAAAGTATCTAATTTAATAATAATTTGATTAGTTTCTAAAGCTAATAATTGATTAAAGTTTTGATACATACACATATTATTATTCCTTTTGTTTATATTATTAATTTAATATATATTTATTATTACTGAGTTTGCAGTAAAATACTCTTAGCTTGTTTAGTAGCTTCAGTTGCTAATTTATCAACATACTCATTCCATTTTCTATTAGAATGACCATATTGCCACACATAAAATACTTTGTTATTTTGTTTTAACTTAATATTTTCTTTATCTACTTTTAACCATATATCTTTATTTTTTACTTCTTGTTTACTACTATTTATCCAACTATCTTTCTTCCAATTTTTAAGATATTCCGATACTCCTTTTATTACATATTGAGAATCTGAAGAAAAATATATATCTTCATTACTAAATTTTAAATAATTAGCATAAATTAATGAATTTAAGAAACCCAATAATTCCTGTCTATTATTAGTAGTATCCAAAGAATAGTTAGAATGGTCATATCTTAAATTTCCTTTATCTACAAATACAAAAGCGTGTCCTCCAATAAATTTGGTAGTATCTTTTATTTTATTAGAAGACCCATCAGAATAGAATGAATAATTAGCATCCAGAATACCTTGATAGTATTCTGGATTTGATTCATAATTGATGAAACTACTCATTATGAATAATACATTTATCATGGGGTTTAATTAATTTTCTTGATGTCTTTTCCCATAAGTCTATATTCTCACCAAAACCACATGTCGGTTGTATGCCCATTCTTCTAAATAGTAGAAACTTACACTCTAATTTATCCTCACCAAACCACCTAGCACAAACAGGTTCATTAGTTTTTTCATCATATATAGCTTTAATAGGTATGTTAATAATTCTACTTTTCTCTACAAAATTTCTTTTATCTGACATAAACCCCCCTTAAATATTCGGTATTACTCATTTCTTATTTGGTGTTATCCTATCCTTTTTATATTTATCTTCTCTTTCACTAACTGATTTGTTGGTGAATAGAATAGCTATTACTACAATAGCTACAAAAACTATACTTAATAAAATAAGACTTTGCATTTAATGTTTCCTTTTATGTTATAATGTTAAGTTATTTATCATTCTTCTACAATTTGATAAATATTCACTATTAGTAGTATCCAAAGACCAGAGTAACTTGATAGTATTTTGGATTTAATTCATAAATAATAAAGTTACTCATTAGAAATAGTGTAGAAAAATAGTCCTATATCACTATCATTTGTGTCTTCAAAAGCTAAATATTCTTCTATAGCACCCTCTTTAGTATTTGCCCAAAATTCTATTAGTTCTCCATTATCTTTTTTCATATAAATAGCAGAATATTCTTTAATTGAATCCTCTTCTATAGGTACTAATACTTCTAATTCATTTACAAAAAAGGTTTCATTGTATACAAAGTCATATTCATCTCTATTATAATAAGTAATTGTATCTTCACGTAGAACTGGTTCATTCAAAATGTAAATAGGTTTATGTTGTTTACTTAAAGTTATACCTACAATTTTTCGTTCAACAACTATCTTATCTGCATGATATTCATCCACTTCTAAATAGGATTTTAGGTATATATTATCTCCCGTATTTAAGATAGGTTTAAAGTTTGTAAGTTTTTTAATTTCGCATTCTTCCGCTTCACTTTTTGTATTGTATACTGTTTTACAAATAGAACATTGGAAAATTGATTGAATTGTTATTTCATTAGCCATTTTTATTACTGATAAATTAAAATAAGATAATAATATAATATATATTTAAAACATTCGACTCTACACTAATAGGTGAATTCTTTAATGTTGTTAGCTAATATAACTTTAGAAACTAAATCATCTTCTTCATCAAATATAGGATAATTAGTTAATTCACTATCCTCATACATTTTATTAGCTTTAAATTTTAAAGCATCTAGTTGGTATCTAATTGAATCTACGTCAATTTCTTTATTCACTATATATTTCTTATTAATGATATCTACAATAGGTTTAATGTTATTTATTAAACATTGAGCGATATATAATCCTCTAATACAATGTAATTGTTTCTTTTTATTCTTATCATAATATTTTAAATCTCTCTTAACTAAACCTAAATAACCTTTAATAATTTTGTATGTTCTGCATAAGAATAAAGGATTTTCAAAATAATCTGTTAATAATATAATATCAGATATAATATGTCCGTCTCCAGAGAATAAATTATACCAAAATTGATATTCTGTCATCCAAACATATTGAGTATTATTTTCTATATCGTCATATTGAAATATATGAATGTTAGGTAAATATTTACCTAATGTATTACTATTATTAAAAATTATATTATCTTTAATTACTCTTAATATATCTTTATCTGAATTAATAGTATTAGTTCTATGTAAATGAGAACCAAAGATATATTCTTTAAATTCTAATTTACATAGTCTTAAATGTTGTTCTTTAGTTATTTTAATATTCATTTATTTAAAAAATCAATATATTCTTTAACAGTCATAAACTCACTATCGTCAGAAAAATATCTATGATATTGATATAAGTATTTTTCTTTTATAATTTTTTTCTTAACTATCCTATTATAGTAAGTTTCGCTCTCAAACTCAAACCAAATTTCTATTATACCGTTATTATCATTATAGGTATATATTGCTATTTTTTGATCAATATCCAGTTTATTTAATATCTTTAATAGAATAGTAATATAATTCACATAATATGAATAATAATTATTTTGTATCACTAGAGTGTATAAAGTATCTGCGTATGCCATATTAATACCTATTTGTTTTATATTTACTTAACTTATTATTTCTACTCAACAACTCTGTCCTTTAGCCCCTCTAATAAGAAGTTACATTAGGTAAGATCTTATATATTTAGTTTTCGTATATTTCTTTTAAGAATAAATATAATTCTTTAATAGCTTGTCCATAAATTTCTGTTTTTTGACGATTATAATAATCCCCATTATCATATATAGTTAAACTCTCTTGTTGGTATAGATTACCATTATTTTCATAATATACATCCCAATCACTATATTCTTTAACATTACCTATTGTTTCATCTAAAATCTTATCTGTTAATTTAGTTTCTTTATACATATTATTTCCCTAATTTAATTCTATTTTTTAATATCTTAATAATATTTAATTTTTGTTTAAATAATCTCTTATTATAACTAGGTCTATTGATGTTATACTTCTCAAATAATTTATCGTAATAATCTTTCACCCAAACAGACTTTTGTTTCACATAACATTCTTTACAACAGACTTTAGGTATATAATGTTCCCTATTTGTTAATTCTTCAACACTTCCACAAACACTACATTTAAAATATTTCATACTACTCTCTAATAAACTAAAACATTCTTCTTGAATTCTATTTCTTTAACACCAAAATCTTTCTCATCTTCTACACCGTTATAATATATATTTATTTTAGGTTTTAATATACTAAGATTTTTATTGCTTCTAAACATTTTTTGATATTCTTCTATAGTAATACCAGTTTTTCCACTATCACTATAAATATTTATATTCATATTTAAAAACCCTAATGAATAAAAATAATTTATAACATTATTAAAATTCTTACCACCTACACTACAAAATATATTTTTATTATATTCTATCTTATCTTTTAATAATCTTTCTACATTTATAATATCAAAATAACCTTCTCCTATATGTAGTGTAATATTACTACTAAATATATCTACTTCATTACTAATAGAATATAGTTTTAATTTATTCTCTTCTTTACCTAATATATTATAATCAAAAAATCTCATTAATTTATTACTATCATCTATTTTTCTTAATATAATAAAATTATTATCAATAGATAGAAATCCTATATAATTTTTATCTATTATATCCATAAACTCTTCTTTCTGAGAATATTTATATATGTTATTATAATCTAAGAAATCATATAGTGATAATATAACTTTATATTTTTGTATTATATCTAATGATATATCTTGATTAATTCTAGATTTTAAATATATTAATTTATCTCTATAATCTTCATATATTGTATTAGGAATTTTATAATTATTATTAGATATTAATATCGGATTAGTTTTTGATATAGATTTATTCTTTTTATAATTCTTAATATTCTCCTTATTAACTTCTTCTAAGATTTTGAAGAATTCTGGATCGTAAATATTAAGATTGAGAAGAAACCCTTTATCTACTACACCCTTTTCTCCGCACCTAAAACAATTATATAGCGCTATTTTGCTATATTTAATATATAAGTGAGTTCTTTGATCATCGCAAAAACAACATTGTAATGTGGCTTCTGTATTACCTGAGACATTTAAATTCTTTTTTCTTTCATACTGAGATAAAGTGTTTTTTAAATGATATATAAATTCTTTTTCTTCCATATTAATTTACTCCTTATTATTTTAATATATATTTATAAAAAAATAAAACCTCTTCCTTGAGGTTTATAATTTAATTAGTAATACACCATTCTGTAGGTATACTAATACTAAAGTCTTCTCTTTTAATTAAAACTTTAATATCAAACTCTTTTAAAGTTTTTTCTATGTCTTTGAATTTAGACATTATTTTTTCATTATCATAGGAATAATCTACACTAAACTCTTCTGATATAGAAATGTTACCTTTTTTACTACAATGTTTTGTTAGTATTTTATATCTAACTATTATAATTTCATTAGGTTTTAGTTTAGGAATGTAGTTGAAGTTAGAATTAAATTCTAAATCGTAAGCTTTATATAAATTTTCCTCTGGAATATCATAAGTCCAATCACAATCAAAATCTCTCTCATATTCTATAACGCTTTCATTTAGCGTTACTATATTCAATAAATCTTTTTTAGTTTTCTTCGGTTTATGAAAAGTGTCTAAATATAACTCTACATTATCTACTTTATTTTCTTCCACATTAGCTTCATGTAGATAACCTTCTTGTAAATAATATACCCTATCTCCTGTATTAAATATAAAAGGATTTTTAGTGTGATGATTTTCACACTCTAAAATTATTTCTTTATCTTCACTACGTTTACTACACTTTTCGCAAACATAGTATCTTATACTGATTTCTTTCATAAGTTTCTCCTATTAGTTAAAAATAATTTCTTTATGAAATTTGTTATTAAAATTATATGAAAATATAATTTGTTTCTCTCTCCTTAAATAAATAATATTAGGTAATTCAAACCATATTCGTTTTGATAATAAAGGTTTCTTAAAATTATATCCAAAATCAAAATTAAATATCATAATATTAAAACCTAAATCACTATTAAAATATAATCTAGGTGTAATTGAAAATATATTTGTTAACACATTAATCTCCTATTTAAAGATAATTTATTAATATATACTTGAAATTCTTAATATTACACTAAAAAAATAACTAGACATTTACATCTAGTTATTTGAATATTAATTATTATCTATTCTGTCTTAAATCTGCTAAACTTCTAGTAAGTTCCATACTTATTCTTTTTAATGCGCTAGAATGTTTTGATGTCTCTATATAGGAATAAATGTGTTCTCTATTATATAATAAATTATTTTCTTCTTGAACATCTTTAGCTTTGTTAGCTCTTTTGATAAATTCCTCTGCTAAAGAAATTGTTTTATCTAATGTTGTTGTTTATATGTTTATTTTTTACTGTCATATTCATTATTCATAATCTTACAAGATACTTTAGTGTTATATAAAGTTCTACATACAACACCTTCAATAATTCTACCTTGTTCTTTTTCTATATTAAAAATATCTTGAGCTTTATCAAATAACTCTTTAATTGAATTAGGGATAAAATTATCTACAATATTAACATAAGGAATCTGTAAAGTATTAGCTATAATATCTAAATCGTATCTACTATCTTCATTTTTATATGGTAACATTTTAGCTACACCAGAAGATAAATCGTCTACACTAAATAAAACTAAACTAGGTTCTAAATTAATATCTGGGTTACATTTAGTACCAGAACCTTTTAATCCCCTACCTATAATTTCTCCTCTTAAAGCTAATTCTAAATCATTATCTTTACAATAACCTTCTAATTTTTCTAATAGATTATATTTATTAGCTAAATCTACCCAAGGGTCTCTAACTTCAACCTCATTAGCTTTATACTCAGGGTTATTTTTAATATCTTCTTTTTTAATAAATAAATTTAAGTTACTATTAAAATAACCACTTTCTCTAGTTTCTTTATTATAATATTTAGTAAATATATTATTAGAGTTATCTACATATTCTTTAGTATATTTTTGTTCTAATTTCTTTTCTAACATTCTAGAACAAATACCTTTAGTATATGTAATCTGTGGTAAATATTTACTATCAATATCTTTCTTACAATAAGATGTGTGTGAACTACCATCTCTTTTAATAGTTAAACAAACTTCTTCATTACCTATAATATTATTTTCGATATATGAAATAATATTATTAATATTTTCTTCATCTGTAGCATACAACCAATTAGGTTTTCTACCTAATGTTAATCCAGAACCTAAGTTATTACTTTGTTCGGGTTCTTCATACTTAGTAATATTTAATACTTCTGATAAATTTTCGATATCATGAATATTAATATCACTCTGTAGAAAATCTTCTACTTCTTTTAACGGTAATAATATACCTACAGAATAAATAGAATCAATACTATCTTTAAATGTAAAGTTAAATTTTTTAGCTCTAATTCTATTATTCTTACCTAACATAGTTTTCTTAGGATCACCATAAGGCATAGTAAAACTAGAAAATAATTTATTATTAGGTAAACAATAATCCGGTTGAATATAGATAGCTTCACCACCAAATTGATATAAATTCTTTTGTGATACTATATTAAAACCAAATTCATTATCATCTAATGATTTGAAGTTTACTACTTCAATATTAGAAGCAGGTTCTCCATTTTTAAATAATTCTTGTTTTTTAAAAATTTTTACAATTTGTACTGATTTAGTTGACATATTTTATTTACCTTTTGTTGATTCTTATAATAATCTAATAGTAACATTAATAATGAAAGTTGATAATATACAACCTATAGTAAATATATTATTATTCACATATAAATAACCTATACACCATAAAGTTGTAATAGTCATTCTTATAATAAAGTCTACATTTTCATTTCTTTTAAAATTATTTAGATAATTACTAACACCTAAATTAATTAATCTGTTATTTTTATTTCTGTTTTTAATATACATTATTATTTCTTTTAAACATTACTGTATTATAATAATTTTTAAAACCTTTTAAACGCACATAACTTGTCCAATTACCTACATCTATATACTCTACAATATATTCGTTATCTTTAATAAGACCTTCTTTTTTAGCATTTTCTCTTTCTAGGTCATAACCGTTTTCATCTAGAAATATTATAACACTATCTGGTTTAGTGTAAATATCCATAATATTTTATTTACCTATTATTTAAATAATTTAATATATTCTTCTTTCTGACTATTTTTATAGTTAAGTGGGTGTTCATCATACCACTCTCCTATTTCTCTTTGTTCTATATTCATTACAGTAGGATTGATATATTCGCAATTCTCTAAATGATACCGTAATGAGTTCTTTTCTATATCTTCGTGGTCAATAAATAACAATTCAATTTTATATACTTTCATGTTTAAGTAATTCCTAGTTTACATTAATATTATAATATATATTCAAAATAAAAATTAACTTCAATGTATATAACAATAATCTATATTTTTTATATAATGGAAAGAAAAAACGGATTAAATAATATTAGAGTAAAAAAAACAAAAGATAATGATATAGAAATTTCATCGGAAGAGAATTATCAAATTATATCTTTCTTTCAAGGCTGTATATTAGATAATAAGGAACATAAAAAATTTATATACGCTGTAGAAAAGATAGTAAGAACTTCTAATGAATATAAGAAATATTTAAGTTTCTTAAAAGAAGAAAATAGATTAAATAAATGTAGTGTATTAGGTAATATTGATGATGAAATGGCTAGTATAGAACTACATCACTACCCTTTTACTCTATATCAAATAGTAGAATTAGAAGTAGAAAGAATGTTAAAAAATAAAATAAAGATTAATACATTTAATGTAGCTAATAATGTATTAAAACTACATTTTAATAATTTAATTGGATTAGTACCTTTAAGTATAACAGTACATGAAGCAGTACATAATGGAGAAATATTTATAGATTTAAAACAATGTTATGGTAAGATTAGTGAGTTTGTAGAAATATATAAAGACTACATTAGTGATGAAGATTTTGATAAACTGAAAAAAATATATGAGTATAGTAAACAGAATATGAGTAGTAATATAAAAGATTTATTTAATGTTAATGAAGAATATAAATTTGAGAATAAATTAAGTATTAAAAAAATCGAAGATTTAAATCTCTTACTCAAGAACGAAATTCCTGAATAAGAGATTACCATTAATCTTATATCTCTAAATTTTCTCTAAAATATTCAGGGTTATAAGAAATATCATTTGCTTGTTCAAATATTTCATCTAATTCTTCTTTAGGTTGTTCGTATTTATATTGTTTGAAATATTTACCACCCTCACTGAACTTTTGTTGTTTTACTTCGTCTTGTTTTAGTAAATAGGTATCTTTAAGACCTACCTTATCATACACAACAACTTCAACATTATTAATCATTTATAATCTCCTTTTAGCAGTTAGTGATTAATTGGTCAGTCCAACCTTTTCTCCAATTAATCCAGTCAATTGAACCTGCTTTAAAAGGGTTAACTTTCACTTCTGATTCTAAACCTAAAAGATATGCTTTCATACTATTTTCTCTGAGTTGTTAAAATTATCATTATTGATAATAGTTTAATATATATTTGAAACTCTTAACTTTGCAGTAAAAAAAAAGACTACTATAAGCAGTCTTTTAATAACATCAAACTAAATTAGGTAGTTGTAATATGTGAGGGTTATCTGCATATACTTTACCTCTTTTGTTATTTGTATCAAAGATTAAACCTTTATTTGTTGGTAATAAAAATTTTGACGTGTCATTATAATACACTTCAACAACCGGTTTATTTTCAGTGATGTTTGATTTTTTCTGATTACAACATTTACACATAGGTTGCATGTTTAAATGGTGGTCAACACCCCCTTTCGACAGTGGATAAATATGGTCTTTTGTGATTTTTATATGAAACTCTCTACACCCAACACATTCATATAATAAATCTAGGCTGTACTGTTCTTTGATAAAATTATCAACACCTTCTTTTGACATAATTTTAAATCTAGCTTTAGTTTCAGCTATATCTAAAATCTTAGAAGTTATATCATTTGGAACGTGTAAAGGTCTTAATAAATAACTTAAAGACTGTCTATCAACAGATATGTTACCAACAGTCCGTATGTTTTTAATAATAGACTTATATCTATTATTTAAATTATTTATATTAGCTAAGTTTTTATCTTTCTTATCTGCTGCGTGTATTGTAGCGATGAAAATCGTTAAGCTGTCAGCAACTTTATCTAAACGATATTTTATTTTATCCATATTACTCTCCACTTTTAAATTATCAACATTAGTAGTTTTAATAACGTTTTTACTATTTTTTACTAAGATGTTATGTACTTTATTCTTTTTACTTTTATATCCATAACCTTTAGGACCTAATCCTATTTTTACTTGCAGTATCCGTACTTATAAAATTACAACCCATAATATAAATCTCCTTAACAATTTTACATATTCACAGGTTTTAATTGACATAATTCTACTAAGGTATCAGACTCTAATAACTTAGCAGCTAATCTTAATTTAGGCGATTGTCTGTTAATTTCAATACCTATCAGAGTATTTACTTTATTAGCATCTTTAAATGGTTTACGGCTTCTCTTACAAACTTTCACTTCTTTAAAATATAACCCTTTAACATCTTCGTTGTTTTTAATGTCCTCATTAAAGTAAAAATTTTCTGGGTCTTCTAACATATAAGCCCAAGACTTATAATCTGAGTAGGTGATAACTCCGTAAGAATACCATAATCTCAGTTCATCTAAATCGTCTCTGTTTATTTTCTTACCAAATAATCCTTCATTGAGTCTATGTAAACATATAGGTAAATCTAACAATAAACTATTACCTATAAAATTAGGAATAGTATTTTTAAAGGTATTGTGGGGGTTTATAAATGGAACTGAAAACAAGCCCCTTAGATTACCTACATTATCAACAAATGATAACTCTATTATATTAGATCTATTTATACCTAATAATTTCTCATAAACTTTTATTTCTGCAATAATATCACTAAGAATATCTGAGTTAATCTTAATTCTTTTTTTAAATTCATACAATTTTAATAATTCATTATATTCTTGTAATACTTGTTCTTCTGTTAACATTTAAATCTCCTTCTAACATTTTTAAGTTAATAACATTTATATAATATATATTTAAAACTCTTAAATATGCAGTAAACATAATATTTATCTTATGCAATTACCAAAAGTAAATGAACAAGAATTAGTTATAAATAATAACATAGAAGTATTAGATTCATATACTATTAATGACTATCCTATAGAATATGGAACATTAGAATTTTTTGAAGGGGTTTTAGATAACGATAAAGAATTTGATAAAACTATTAAGTATATAGAAAAATTAGTAAGAACATCATTAGAATATCGTAACTATATTAAGTATCTTAAAGCTGAATTAAAAATAGATTCTTGTGCTATATTAAAAAATATCAATACAGAAGTAGCTAATATAGAATTTCATCACTCACCTTTTACTCTATATGATATTACAGAGATTATATTAAACTATTTTATTAATACTAATAAAGATTTTTCTTGTATAGATGTAGCAGAATTAATTACTAGATTACACTATGAGAATAAAATAGGATTAGTACCATTAACTAAAACTATACATGAATTAGTACATAATGGAGAAATATTTATAAATATTAATCATATATATGGAGATATAGAATCTTTTATATATGAATATAATATAGGATTAAATTCTTCTCATATGGAGAAATTAAAAAGAGTAGTAGAGTTAAGTGATGATATAAGAGTAGAAGAAATAAATAAAAATATACTAAAAGAGAAAAGAAATGGATTAAGTTATGATAATATTAATAATTTAATAATGTTAGAAAAAAAAGAAGAGGACTCTTAGTAGAGTTCTCTGTGTTTTTAATTAGTACAAGTTAAATCTTCAAGTCTGTATGTATTTATCATACCGTCACTAAAGCGATTTTTGAATCTTTAGCTAATATTTGACATTCGTTACCTACTAGTGCAGGGTTGTTGAATATACAAGCCCAATTAACTATATAGCTTTAGTTAAATCAAATTCACTATTAATATCTTCAATACCTTCATAACAGGATTTACCAACTTTTTCGTTTAAGAATATGATAGCTTTAGATAACATATCTGTAGCCACTTCTTCGTCATTTTTAAATCCGTGTTTTTCTTTAAAACTTATTCCGAATTTTACAAATTGTAACATCTTTATTCTCCTTTACTGTTTAAAATATCATTTCTTAATTTAGTTAAAACTTTACCTAACAAATTCATACCCTTCCAATTAACTTCATTATGAATAATAGGATTATTTTCAGCTAATCCAATACCCCAAATCTTATCAAACTTACTAGCTTCTACTAATTGTTTAGGATAAGTATCTAATAAGATTTTTAATAAACCTTCATTCTGTAAATACTTAAGTTTATTAGCTTGATACATAAAATATTCTCTTTCTTTACTCCATAGAGAATCATCATAGTTTTTAACTAATCTGCCTAACTTCTTTTGATTATAAGGAACTTTCTCCTTAATAATTTTATTTGCTGTATCATAATCTTTAAAGAACCAAGCTTTATAATACATAAAACATTGTTCTGTACAATTAAATGTATCAGAGCTACCATCTTCTAAAGTATCTTTAAAATTACATAGATAGAAGTTTGAAAATACATCTTCATTACTGAAGAAAAATACATGTTTATCTGTTACTAACATTCTTATATCCTAAACAGTTTGATTTAATACATAAAGAAGAGACTACTATATAGTAGTCTCAAAAACCTTTAAAATTATTCTTGTATCTTGAATGCTTGAAAATTTAAAAAACGTGTCCCTAATGTATCTGTATCTATAAATACATCTTCGTTATTTATAGCCATTTTATACCCTAATTTATTTATACATAGAAATGTATTATCTTTTTCATGTTCAGATAAATTCATCTCCTCTATAATCTTTACTAAATCTAATACTGTTAACATTTCATATTTCCTATATAGTTTGATTTAATACATAAGGGTTTTCATGAAGATCTGAACTAAGCCCACACCTACCATGTCTTGAGAAATATATTGTTACGGGATAATCACTACAATTAACTTTCACTTTAGCTTTAAGAACTAAAAATTCCTCTTCTTCGTCTTCATTATCCTCTAAAACTATTTCTTGAGGATATACAATATACTCAGTATCACCATAATAATGGATGGGAATTTCAACATCTAAAGTTACTACATCACCTGTTTTATAAATTCTCATTTTATTCTTACTCTTTACTTAAATAAGTTATTGGTAAGTCACTATATTTTCTAGTAACTTGATATTCGAAAGAAGTTAATTTATCATATTCTTCTTTACTAATAACTCTCCTTTTGACTTTAAATTTATTATCAATAAACCAAACTATTAGATTAAATAATTCATCCATAGCTTTTTCTTTATCGTAGTTAGATAGCTGTATATACAAGGTAGAACTTTTATCATATATTAAAGAAGGTAATGGGATAACACCATTCTTATCTAATCTACCATATAGTTCAAATTCTTCATTAGATAAAGAGTCTATGTCATTTTCTTTGTCTTCATCTAGAAATTTTTCATCATACCGCATAATAGCAACTAGTATAGGATTATTAAAATCAAATGTATAATCTCCTATAGATAATAAAGGTTTACCAAAACTAGAATTAGTTTCTACTAAATCTAGTTTATTTTTCTTACACCATTTTTCTATGTAAGCTTTTTTGTCTTGAATTGTTAAATCACTCATGTTTATTCTCTTTTGTGGTTTAAATTATATTCTACTCTCTTAACTAAATCACTAATGGTAATACAACCTAAATCTCTAGATTCAATATATTTTAAATGAACTAACATTTTATCTAACAATATACCACTAGGTTGATAAAGGTCTATTTCTTCATCATTAGTTTCTTCAATAAATTTTTTAATATTTTCTTCAACAGATAACATAATTATACCTTTTTATTTAAATTATATTATTAATATATATTTAAAACTTTTAACTATACACTAAAATCTATATTAAATAAATTATTATGTTTAAATATCTAAAAAATCTTATTAATACCTATAAACAAAATAAAGAACTAAAGCTCTTAGAACATAGAAAACTGCAACAAGAAGAATTAAAATATCAAGAATTATTACATACTAAGAAACAAGTAGAAGATTATGTATATTTTAATGGAGTAAATTTTACTAGAGATTTTGAATTCTTAATTAATATTATAGAATACTATATTTCTATGCACATGGAATTAAATGCTTTATTAATAGGAAATTTAGCTATTACTAGCACAGATGAAGAATTTAAGATTTCTGTAGCTGATTATAGTTTAAAGATATTTAATAGATTATCATTATTTCAGAGAGAGTTATTATATATGTATTTAAAAGATGAAGATGAATTATTAGATTTTATTATTAGTAGAATATATAAAACTATTGGTACTTATGAAATTATAAAAAATAAAGCTCTAAATAAAAAATAAAAATAGCAGTCTTATTACAAGACTGCTAGATAAATTTAATCTATATTAGGTTTAAAAGAATAACCTTCTTCACTAACATATTTATCAAAGAATGAATCTTTTTCTAAATAACAATCACAGTCAATAAAATCTTTATTATTTAAACCTGTATAACTCCATTCTTTTAATATTTTATCAGGTACTTCTATAATAATACCGTTTTCAACAAATTCTATATCTCGTAATCTTAATTTATTGAATTCAGATATTATTTTAATAGCTTCTTTTATTTTAGCTATATTTACTTGTGTTTTCATCATTTTACCTCTGTTATGAAATTATAAAAATAAAGCTTTAAATAAAAATAGCAGTCTTGTAATAAGACTGCTAAATAAATTTATAGTTTACTACTTAATCTATCTAAAAATTCTAAATTTTTTCTATGTTTAATTAACTTGTCTATAGCAGCTAATTTCTTAGGGCTATCATCTAAAGAGTCTATGAATTTAATTATCATTTCTAAATTTTCTCCAGCTAAAAATGCAGAAATATTTTCATTTATGATTCTTGTAGTATTTTCCTCTTGTTTAAGTCTAGTCTCTAGTAAAGAAATCATTTGTTCTAAATTTAAAAATTGTAAAGCTTGTTTCTCTAAATCAGTTTCTAAACCAAGATTAATAACTTCTTGAATTAATTTGTAGTGTTTTGCCATCACCCTTCACCTAATAATACTATTTAAATTATACTATTAATATATATTTAAAACTTTTAACTATACACTAAATCTATTATACTTTATTTATATGTCATTTATAAATACTAACGAAATTATTAATTATGTTAAAGCTAGATTAGGTGGTTCTGCTCATAGAATAGAACTAGATGATGAAGCTATTAATAGATTAATACATGAACAAACATTAAAAACCATTTCTACTTATTTTCCTCTACAGAAGAAAATAGTAGTAACTACAGCTAATAAAATATTAGACCCTATGAATAGAGATGAATATTATTTACCAGATATGGATGAAGATGTAATTAGTATAGCTCAAATTATCCCCCCTACAAGTGGTTTTGGTGTATATGTTAATAACAATTTAACATATCAATTAAATAACAATATTGGTAGTACTATGTTAGATGGATTAGGAAATATAATTTATTTAGCTACTTTTGTTCCTCCTAATAGAGTTAAAATTACTCCAGTATTACCTAATAATTGGCCTTCATTTGTATTATTAATTAATGTAGCTCATAAAGATTTTATTACATTAACTCCAGGTTTAAGAGAGATAGTAATGAAATTAGCTTTATTAGATTGTAAGATAGATATATTTGGTATTAGATCTTATTTTGCTACATTAAATACAGAATTTGGTCAAATAGAATTAAACTTATCTAGTTTAGAATCTGCTATAAGTGAGAGAGAAGAACTAATAGAGAAAATGAGAAGTAAACAATTATTCAGTTCAACTCGCAAAAAAGTCTGGCGTGTGTAAGTTATTGATTTTAAATGAAAAGTCAGAGATTTGAAATATATATTAATAAAATATCATTAACTTAGATTAAGAGAAATATTATGTCAGAATTAAAATTTTACGAATCACCTTTTCACGTAACACATCCTAAAGAAATTGCTGATAATATGGTAAAAGAATGTGACTCCGAAATACTCGAAGACTTGTCAGGTATTAAAATTTACGTTGTATGCAGTTATATGATGTACGGTTCAAATGCTTTAGCCACATTAAGTTCTAGAGAATTAGCTGAAGAGTGGATAGAAAAGAATAAAGATGAACATAGATACGGTAGTTGTTTGTCTATATGTGAATTTATACTTAACGATATGAATTATATGGAAGAATAACTTAAATTAAACCTTACTCCTATTAAAGAGTAAGGTTTTCTTTTTTTTATTTTTCTACTTTCTTAATCTCAGCTTTACTTTTTAATCTCTTTAAGAATGTAACATAGTTAGTAAATTCTCTTCTATATTCAGGTAGTACTAATTTAGTAAAATCTTCAGAAGCTACAATTTTCTCAGCATCTTCTAACTCATCTTTAATCTTATTAACAAAGCTTTCTTTATCTTTTAATGTATCTATATCATCTAAATCATCTTCTAAATCTTCCATAAATCCGCTATAGTCGTTCTTATTCATTTTATTGATATTACGCCATCTCTTAAATGAAACAGTTCTTACAACATCTCTAATAATACCTTCTTTTAATACATCTTCTTTAAAACTAACCCCTAAAGTAACTGATAACATTTTTACTCTAACTATAACTCCTTCTAATACTTTAATAGATTGTCTTAAAACAATAGTAGGGTAATTTTCTGTAAACTTCTTACCATTTTTATATAAAGCTATATAATCATTAGCTATACCAATAAAACTATTTATTTTTTCTATAGTAGTTATTTCTTTATATAAATCTTCTAATTCTTTTACACAAATATTGCCTTTATCCATAATATCTTGAGGTAACTTATCAAATAAATCTTTTAATCTATCTTGATATGAATTAAACATAGCATTTAAAAAATTAGATTCTTTATAGTACGTATTCTCTTGTAAATAATTTATTTTTTTATATATGTTATTAATTTCTTCTACTAATTCATTACCTAAATCTTCATTTTCTAATATAACTTCATCAGATTCTTTAGTAAATACATTTTGATATTGTTCTGCTAATATAATAGATTCTTCTGAATGTTTATCATTAATTAAACTTTCTATAAATTCTTTAATCATTTATTTTATTTATATGTTAATGTCTATAATATTTATTTGTTTTAGATTTACTATGTTCTAAAAAAATAAAAAAGCGTCCATGCTTAATTATTTTTATAACTCTAGCTTATATTTATCTGTATATACCATAAAAGATTCTAATTCTCTTTCTATTAGTTTAACACACTCTTTATGTAAAATATCAGGTATATCATTTTTTATCTTTCTGATTTTTTGTTGATGTTTTCTAACATTTTCGCAGCATACTTTTTTCTTTTGTATATAACCAACCTCATTCAAAATAATTTGTTTATCACCAGCGCTAAATATTTTGAATAATTTTACAGATTCTTGATATAACTCATTAGCTTTTTTCTGTAAGTTATTACTTTCTATCATGAGCATATTAGCTTCTATAAATTGCTTACTATTTTTAAACCGCCTTTCTACTTCATCTTTTTCTTTTTGTATGCTTAAACATTCATTAATAACAATTTCTTTAGATTGATTTAAAGAATCCTTAACGTTGTTGATATACTCATTAGCTAATCTTTCCCTTTCTTCTTTAACACTTTCAATTGATCTATCCTTAACATCTTTTAATAAAAATATGAAGTTAATAATACTTTTATCTCTGATACCTAAACTAACCATATTATTCAAAATTTCTTTAAACTTAATATAGCTAAATTTATTAATAGTTTTAATATCACCATCTTTCTCTTTGACTGTAACATC
>Ga0316610_1000101_pt1 | contig 23678 bp, 18 predicted proteins | sample MIS2017111B_MG_FD_207677 | JGI IMG/M metagenome (GOLD analysis project Ga0316610, IMG submission 207677) | Microbial mat bacterial communities from Middle Island sinkhole, Lake Huron, Michigan, United States - MIS.2017.111B | ecosystem: Environmental > Aquatic > Freshwater > Lake > Sediment... | reverse complement strand
TGCGTAATTGGACGATGTCCGCGTCTTTTTTAGCTTCTACCGCAATCGTGGTTGGATTGGGAATTCTTAATTTTATTCTGACCACAGAAAAACTTTCCGGAAGTTCGCAACATCTTAACTTTATTGAATATAACGACAGAACCTTGTGGATGATCAAGCTGGTTTTATTGTCTGCTGACTTTTTCTTCGCGTTTTTCAGTTTTACCTTGACAATTCGACATTATAATCACGCCGGCTTCCTGCTCAACCTGCCCATCTCCAATGATTTAACCGTGTCCTCTGTGGTCAAAGTAGTGAATCAGGCGGCGGGTTATTATGCTCGTGGTATGCGTGGCTATTATCTGTCCATTCCACTCACGCTGTGGCTATTTGGGGCGTATTGGTTCATGGTTGGCTGTGTATTTTTAGTTTGGATGCTATATCAAATAGATAGATATGAAGATGCTTGACAATCAATGATTTTGGCAATTTTTAACAATACCCAACAGATGATAACATCTTGATTTAACTGACCACTTCAACCACAAATAAACGATTATGTCTTTGCAAAATTTAATGAAACTGACGCAGCAACGTACTGAAATTGCACTGAATAAATGGTTGCCGCCAGTCACCATGCCACCCACGCGGTTACATGAAGCCATGCGTTATTCAGTGCTACAAGGCGGCAAACGGGTGCGTCCCCTGCTCGTCTATTTGGCGGGTAAGGCATTGAATGTTCAAGAAGAATGGCTTGACGCGCCTGCGTGTGCAGTTGAATTTATTCATGCCTATTCCCTAATTCATGACGATTTGCCGGCAATGGACGATGACGTGTTGCGACGCGGCAAACCCACTTGTCACATTGCATTTGACGAAGCGACTGCGATTTTGGCGGGAGATGCGTTGCAAACCTTGGCTTTTTACGCACTCAGTCACCACGATTCGCCCGTGTCTGCGGCGCGCCGGTTGCAAATGTTGGAAACACTTAGCCTTGCCAGTGGTTCACGCGGCATGGTTGGTGGACAGGCGATAGACATTGCATCGGTTGGAAAAGTGTTAAATATCGCTGAGTTGGAAAATATGCACATCCATAAAACTGGGGCGTTGATTCGTGCCAGTGTCAAATTGGGCGCGCTGAGTTGTCCTGACATCACTGATGGGCAATTGGAATGTTTGGATCATTATGCCAAATGTATCGGTTTAGCGTTTCAAATTCAAGATGATATCTTAGATGTCGAAGCCAGTACCGAGATTTTGGGGAAAACTTCGGGCGCGGATGATGCCCTTCATAAACCCACTTATCCCAATATTATCGGCTTGTCTGAATCCAAACAATTGGCGCGTAACTTAATAAATCAAGCAATTGCCAGCTTAGACCCTTTTGCAGAAACTGCGAATCCGTTACGGTGGATGGCAGATTACATCATTACTCGTAGCTTTTAAACCACGACTAAATTTTTGCAAGATACAGTCAGTTGCGTGGTTTTCTAACAGATGCAATCATCGACTTGTCGAACCTAAGAACATATCGCGTGATAAAATGCGTTGATTTGGTCAATTTTTCATCGAAATGAGCGATTAAGGTCAGCGATTGGTTAATACTATGTTGAAAAAAATTCTACTCACAGTTTTTGGGTTGCTGTTACTTTCTGGGGCAGTAGGGGGCAGCGGTTATTGGCTGTATTTACAACTGAATACGTCCATGCCGTTGCAAACTGAAATGCGCTACACTTTGAAACCTAACACTAATATCTCGCAAGTAGCGATCCATTTTATGGATTTGCATTTGATTGACTATCCGACCGCGCTGGCATGGGTATGGTTGGCGCGTTATGAAGGAAAAGCTCAGAAAATCAAGGCGGGACAGTACGCAGTTCCTATGGGCACGACTCCGCAAAAATTACTTGACATTCTCATTGAAGGCAAAACGATTCAATATACCTTGACCTTGCCGGAAGGTTGGAACTTTCACCAAGTGATTGCTGCGGTGTTGGCATCGCCGGATTTGACGCATACGTTAAACAGCGTTGATGAGAAAGTGATTATGGAAAAAATCGGTCATCCCAATGAACATCCCGAAGGGCGATTTTATCCAGATACTTATCATTTTCCCGAAGGCACGACAGATGTGGCTTTTTTGCAGCGGGCGTATGACAAAATGGACAAAGAACTGAATGCTGCGTGGGAAAAACGTCGTCCTGAATTGCCCTTAAAAACTGCTTATGAGGCGTTGATTTTGGCTTCATTGGTGGAAAAAGAAACGGGTGCCGCGGAAGAGCGTCCACAAATTGCTGGAGTTTTCGTGCGACGGTTGCAAAAAGGCATGTTGTTGCAGACTGATCCTTCGGTGATTTACGCGCTCGGCAGCAATTACGATGGCAATATTCGTAAGGATGATTTGTCATTGAAGAATCCGTATAACACTTATGTCAACAAGGGGTTGCCGCCCACTCCAATTGCCATGCCCGGCAAGGATGCAATACACGCGGTGGTTAATCCTGCGAATGGCGAAAGTTTATATTTCGTTGCGAAGGGCGGGGGAATGCACTATTTTTCCAAAAATTTGAGCGAGCATGAATGTGCGGTGATTGAGTTTCAATTGAAGGGTAAAGCCCCGCGAATGTTTCAACAACGATGTGGTCAGCATCCGTCGTGCGGCGTGTGTCGTGGTGGTCAAACATTGTCAAACACTGCTGTGAAAACCTAATCTGGTTAGGGAGTTGGGGGATCAAACGTATCATTCTATTTATCAAACAGAAATATCCCGCTGAAAGCTCAAATTGATTGAGTTTTATAGGAAATCCCCCAACCCCCTTTGCGAAGGGGGTAACATCTCATGAAACTAAGTTGTTTTATTTCAAACAGATAGCTCAATTGACGACACACCCTAGCACATCCAACTGAAAACGCTGAATGCGCTAAAACGTTTTTCTCCGGCTACGGATTTTTTAGTTTACTTATCAACCGCTTTCATGCTTAAACGAATGCGACCTTGTTTGTCGATGTCTAATACTTTGACCCGAACTATATCGCCTTCTTTTAGTTTATCACCGACTTTTTCTACCCGCTCGTCAGAAATTTGCGAAATATGCACCAATCCGTCGCGCCCCGGCATGATGGTCACAAATGCGCCAAAATCCATGAGTTTCACGACTTTGCCTTCGTAAATCGTGCCCACTTCGACATCGGAAGTAATCAATTCAATGCGACGACGGGCTTCTTGTCCGGCGGAAAATTCAGTCGAAGCAATCTTGACCAGCCCATCATCACTGATGTCAATCGTCGTGTGCGTTTCTTCGGTAATCGAACGAATGGTCGCACCGCCCTTGCCGATAACTTCGCGGATTTTCTCAGGTTTGATGTAAAACGAGATGATACGCGGGGCATGTTGTGACATTTCCCCACGCGGCACGGCAATGGATTGTTCCATGATCGATAAAATGTGCATCCGTCCGTCATGGGCTTGTGCCAAGGCAGTTTGCATGATTTCTGGGGTAATCCCGTCGATTTTTATATCCATTTGTAGCGCAGTGATGCCTTTAGAAGTCCCCGCCACTTTGAAGTCCATATCACCGAGATGATCTTCATCGCCCATGATGTCGGTCAACACCACGTAATTGTCGCCTTCTTTGATCAAGCCCATCGCAATACCCGCTACAGGGGCTTTAATCGGCACGGCGGCATCCATCAACGCCAAACTGGTGCCACACACGCTCGCCATCGAACTTGAGCCATTGGATTCGGTGATTTCAGACACAATGCGGATCGAATACGGAAATTCTTGCAACGTTGGCATGACTGCTTGTACGCCCCGGCGCGCCAACCGTCCATGCCCAATTTCCCGCCGTTTCGGACTGCCCACTCGCCCAATTTCGCCCACGCTGTACGGAGGAAAATTGTAGTGCAGCATGAAATTGTCTTTAAATTCACCACCTAACGCATCAATCAATTGAGCATCGCGTTCCGTACCCAACGTCGTCACCACCAAGGCTTGGGTTTCACCACGAGTAAACAGGGCTGAACCGTGGGCGCGGGGTAACACTCCGGTACGAATGGTAATGGGACGCACGGTACGTTGATCGCGACCGTCAATCCGAGGTTGTTTGGCTAAAATGGAACCGCGCACGATGCTGGCTTCTAAATGCTCGAATTCGCTGACAATTTGGTCTTTCGTCCACTGCACCGGATCGCCAGTAGTAAATTTTTCCACCGCTTCATTGCGAATGATTTCCACCTGATCACGGCGCGCCAATTTATCTCGCACTTGATAGGCTTCGCGCAACCGAGTTTCTGCCAAAGTTTTCAATTGTGCAATCAAGGCTTCCTCTTTTGCCGGCGCAGTCCACTTGAATGGCGTAGGATTGACCTGTTTGGCGAGGTCGTCGATAGCATCTAAAACCACTTGCATTTGTTGATGTCCGAACAAGACTGCGCCCAGCATCACTTCTTCAGATAATTCTTTGGCTTGCGATTCCACCATCAACACGGCTGTTCGCGTACCTGCGACAACTAAATCCAGAGCCGAACTGTCTAATTGTTGAGCGGAAGGGCTAAGGATATATTTATTATCAAGATAACCGACTCGCGCCGCACCTAGGGGCCCGTTGAATGGCAAACCAGAAATCGCCAAAGCTGCCGCCGCGCCGATCATGGCAGGCACTGCTGCATCGATATCTGGATTCAACGACATCAGGGTGGCGATAATTTGGACTTCGTTGGTGAAACCTTCGGGAAACAATGGACGGATCGGACGGTCGATCAAGCGCGAAGTGAGAATTTCTTCTTCAGATGCACGTCCTTCACGCTTAAAGAAACTGGCAGGAATACGTCCCGCGGCATAGCTACGTTCTTGATAATCAACGGTCAGCGGGAAAAAGTCCCCACCGGCTGCTTCTTTACTTCCAACCACTGTTACTAAAACAACAGTATCTTCCATGCTTACCATGACAGCACCGGAGGCTTGACGCGCGATTTCACCCGTGCTTAAGGTCACTTTGTGTTGACCATATTGAAACGTTTTTGTATATGGAGCCATTTATCTTTACCAATACTTGTTAATTAACAACAGCTTATCTCTTGCTAATTAATGCACACTTGCAAAACCCAAGTGGGGGTGTTACCAATGCACGAAGGAAAATTCCCCGTGCGCCATTTACCAATTTTATCTATTTCCTACAACTACTTAACTCGACTGTCCCGCGTGATTTGAGCAAAAAGCGATTGTGCCAAATCTGATTAGTGACGTAAATTCAAGCGTTCAATCAACGTCCGATAGCGTTGAATATCTTCACGTTTCAAGTAATCCAACAAACTGCGGCGTTGGTTGACCATGCTGATCAAACCCCGGCGCGAATGTCCGTCCTTGGGGTGACTCTTGAAGTGAGTTGATAACGTATTGATATTAGTGGTCAATAAGGCGACTTGCACTTCAGCAGAACCGGTGTCCTTGGGGGAACGTTGATAATCTTTGACAACTTGCTGTTTTGTAACGTTGGTTAGCATTAAAACTCCTAGATTCGGATTTAGGTAAAAACAATAGAACGCGTTATTTTAACTGAAAATGGCTTTCAAATGGCTTTTATGAAAAAATGTTTGCAGACAGATGCTAAGATTTTCCAAACTGTAAACCTAGGTTTTTGAAATGTGACAGATTTAAGCCAGATTGAACCAATTTTTCACAGTAGCCATTCAATTTTATTATAATTGTCCTATTATACCTGAATTGCTCATAGAAAAAAACATTTGCATCTGTATTGAGTTAGAGCCAATTCAAATCAATTCAAGCGGCACAATAGTTTGCCAAAAAACTACAGAATGCAATTATATGGCTTGTTGCAGACAGGTCAAATAATGATTTTCGTCAGGCAAGGTGTGCTGCATTTGGGCTTGCAACAGGGTTTGCGCCAGACACACCATCATCTGATGTTCTAACGAATGAATGTCTTCAAAGTGCGGCTTTAGAGTTTGATACAGCGTCCGAATCCCCGTGGGGCGATCAGTTTGTAGTTGCTCTTGTATCGCGATATGTAATCCGAGATGTAAGAATGGATTGTCTTCAAACTGATCGGGACGATAATCTTTATCTAAAAATTCTTCAGTCAAATAAGCGTGATATTCGGGATGTGCCAAAATGACTTCAAGTATCACTGTTTCCAACGGTTCTAAAGCGAGATGTTGTTGATGTTTCTGCCAAACTTGTAGAAAAAACTGGCGACTTTGGTCACGATGTTGAGTCAGGAGCATAAAGCACAGTCGGTGAATTACCGCTGTTTCTGAATGTTGGGTAAAGTCGCAGCGGTAATGAAGGTGATAATCAGTTGATTCGGTGGTAAATATTTCGATAACTTTCTAATTCTGCTAGTTTAACCAACAGCAACATCGGAGTCGGAGTCACTGCTGACCGGCTGATTGGTTGCCTTGCCGGAAGGATTGGTGAAGCGGTTGTTAACAATTTGAATGTATTGGTTTAAATCGCTGAGCACGCCCCGCACCCGTTTGCGCATGTAGCCATTCCAACCCGCTGGTTCAGAAAGCAGTGGCATGAACAAAATCCGCCAAAATCCGGTATTACGCCGAAATGCCCGTGCCAATCCTTCGTTATTATAGTCCGCATCTTCTACCTGCAATAACCGGGTGTACATGCGTTTGCCAAGCCAGTTCGCAATCTTGTAATGAATCAATAGGATAACAAAAGCCGCGCCGCCCACGATACTCCACCACAGTGTCGGGTCAGCGGGAAGTGTGGGAGTCCAGCCTAAGTTTTTGATCGTGGCAAATCCGATCATGGTCAAAATGCCGTAAATCACGATGTCGAAAATCAATACTTTGCGTTTCCAATTGCCAATAAGTTCTTGTAGTTGCGGAATAATTTTATGCTCAATTTCCTTTGCCGTGTATTCCAGTACGCCGACAATTCGATATGCCCGTTCGATACCCACTTGATTCATCCGTTCCCGTATCTCGTTCATATCAACGGTATTTTTGGCTTCCATGCGTTCTCTCATGGTGCTATCTTCTATGGTCACGGCGGCATTCGGATTATAAATGCGATGGAAACGCCCCGCAGTCAAGCCGGCACTGGCGAGCGAACGTTGCCACGCGGCGACCACTTCTTCCAAATTATCCTCACGGGCGGTAATATCGACTTGATTGAGGATGTACATGAATTTGTTGGAATCGGGGCGATTGATGGTTTCCGTCACCAGATGTTGCAAGGTGTCACGCATCGCGCCGGGTTCGGGATGACGAGCATCAAAAAATACCAGCACTAAATCTGATAAGTCAATGATGTGTTTGGTAATTTTCAGCGTTTCAGTGCGTTGACTGTCGGCATCAAAGCCCGGAGAGTCGATGATAATTTTGCCCCGTAAGATGTCACAGTTACAGGTTTTTAATTGCAAATAGGCATCCACTCGTTGTCCGTCGCGTGTGGTAATTTCTGCGATATCGCGACTGATCTGGTAGAATGGAAAGCGTGGGTCAGAGTCAAGCGCGATGCCGGGCAAGGTGCTGCTGTTGACATCGTGAGTGAAACTAATGACGGTGAATTTGTCGTCAACTGCTTGATTACCCGTGCGTTGTAACTCACGCCCCAAGTAATAGTTAATAAAACTGGACTTGCCAGCGGAGAAAGTGCCCAATATCGACACCATAGGCCACCATGAAACTCGCGTGGCATAGGATTGATCTTCATCCAAAATTCCCAAATCGTAAGCAATATGATCAAGTTTGCGAAAGATTTTTACCACGTCAAAGAGCACATCGTTTTCATCTTGTAGATGCGTTTCTAAATTCTTAAGTCTTTGCTCGGTGTTTTCAGACATAGCACGTTTCCTGTGGCACAAAAGGTGGGTGTAATTGACACGATTATCGCTTCTACCATAGTGTAGCTTTTTTTCTCTGACATGTCAGTGACAATGCAGCTAACTGTTTGAACATTTCCAAATAACCAATGATTTGTTTATCAAAGGATGCTGCAACGAAAAGTTCACTATAATTCTAAATTTTAGTTCACACCATGCTCGATTTTAGACCTTACATCACTTTACACCTGACAGGTTTCGGAAACCCGTCAAGTCTAAAATGATGATGAAAATCAATCAGTTAGAAAAAGTTGCGTATGGCGTTAGTTTGGTTTAATCAGCCACGATTCTCAGACCAGAGATTATTGCTTAATATTGACCGGAGGGCTAATTGCTGTCTTGGTAATCTTTAAAATAGAAATTATCCAGTTGAATTAAATTTAAAATCAAAATATTATTCGATTTCGGCAAAAATATTTTCAACATGAGCTCATAATCTAATGTTGCAGAAAATAGCAAGTAATAAGTTTTACACAATTAATATTGATCTTGAACAAAATTTGCTGTATTTAGAGTTGTCTGGATTTTGGGGCAGTCATGGCAATGTTCCCGAATATCTCAACGACTGTGGCAGAGCCGCGACCCAACTTCGTCCGGGATTTTGCGCCTTGGTTGATATTACAAAAACCACGGCAATCTCAGAAGAAGCGATGACCTTGCATCAAAAAGTTCAAAAAATATTTATGAATGCAGGATTATCAAAAGTCGCGGAACTTTATCGACCTGATGATTCCATTATGCAATATCAAGTATCTTGCACCACACGAGCGTCTGGAGTTGCAAGAAGCGTTCACGTATTTACCGACCGAGCCGCAGCTTTGACATGGTTGTTGCAACCGACAGAGATGAATGTTAGTATCCTAGATACTTTGAGAAAATGGTTAGGACGCTAACGTAAATTTTGGGACATGGTAAATATTTTTAACCATTAACAACCAGTTAAATGGACTGTTAATTTTTATTACTAATTTTAGAATCGGTAGTTCTAATGTTTGATACAGAGCCAGTCAATATTCTCATTGTTGATGATAACAAGAATAACCTATTTACATTACACACATTAATTACCGAACACATTAGTCACGTTAATGTTTTGGAGGCAGATTCAGGCATTGCCGCGCTGCAAATATTACTCCAGGAAAAAATAGATTTGATATTCCTTGACGTGCAAATGCCAGAAATGGACGGATTTGAAACCGCCCAGATGATCCGGTCGCGCAAAAAAACTCTGCATATTCCCATCATTTTTCTCACTGCGGCGTATAAATCTGAAGAATTTCGCCAAAAAGGTTTCGATGTTGGCGGGGCTGATTATCTCACCAAACCGATTGACGCGCCTCAACTTATCAGTCGCATTCGGAGCTATTTGCGTTTTATTCAACAAGAACACCAATATCATCAAGAATTGGAACGCAAAGTTAAAGAACGTACCGCAGAATTGGAGCAAATTCGCAGTGAATTAGAAAACCGAGTCTCAGAACGCACCACTGAGCTGCATGAAGCCAAAATCGCCGCCGAGCAAGCGCGGGTGATTGCGGAGACTGCGAATCAATCGAAAAGTCAGTTTCTAGCAAACATGAGTCACGAATTGCGCACCCCACTTAACGCCATCATGGGCTTCAGCGAAATGTTGATTGAGGAAGCTGAAGAGCAGGAAATACTTGGTTTTAAAGCAGATTTACAAAAAATTCATTCATCAGGCAAACACTTATTGGGATTGATTAACGACATATTAGATTTATCAAAAATAGAAGCGGGTCGAATGCAGTTGTGCATTGAAACTTTTGATGTTAAGACGGTGATTCATGAAATTTTGCACACCATCCAACCCATCATCGAAAAAGAGCACAATATTTTAAAAATTCACTACCATAACTCATTAGGTGAAATTCACAGCGACTTAACCAAATTTCGACAAATTTTTCTCAACCTACTGAGCAACGCGGCTAAATTTACCCAAGACGGTCTCATTCAACTCAGTGTTGGGCGCAAGTCACTGGAAGAAAATGAGGAAAATTGGATTGAGATTAACATTATTGACAATGGAATCGGCATGACTCCAGAGCAACAAATTCATTTATTTCAACCATTTACTCAAGCCGATGCTTCCACCACACGCAAATATGGCGGCACCGGATTGGGATTGGCTATTACCAAGAAATTCGTTGAAATGATGGGCGGCAAGATTTGTGTTCACAGTGAATTTGGGCATGGCAGTTCATTTACTGTATTTTTACCAACTCACATTTCTGAGGAACCCAGCAATGTCACCTTGCAAAAGTTGTTAGAAACTGAGGACTTGTTAAAAGCTGAGGGCGTGGTGTTGGTGGTGGATGACGACCCACTGACTCGCCACCGATTGCAAGATGAATTAAATGAACTGGGTTATGCTGTGGCTGTGGCAAAAAGTGGCATAGAAGCGATTGTAATGGCAAAGAAATTACGTCCAGATGTAATCTTGCTGGATGTCAAAACTTCAGAAATGGAAGGCTGGCAAGTTTTATCTGAATTAAAAAGTAATTCGTTACTGTCTGATATTCCAGTAATTATTATTTCAGTGGATGAACAACAGCAAACTGGTTCGGCTTTTGGCGCGACGGATTATTTGATGAAACCATTTCAACAACATCAACTGACCCATTTGTTAAAAAAATATAAACTCGACACAGAAGCCAATAAATTGGTCATGTTGGTGGATGATGATGAATTTACTCTGACTTTAATGGCTGGGATTTTGAAAGATGATGGTTGGCGAGTGTTTAAGGCAGAAAATGGTCAAGTCGCGTTGGAACACATTGAAGAAAAAAGTCCTTCATTGATTTTACTCGATTTAAATATGCCAGTCATGGACGGATTTACCTTGTTGCCCATTTTGCACCAAAAATATCCAACTATCCCGGTAATTGTGTTGACTTCCAGTCATTTATCGGCGGATGAACAGGCATATTTACATCAATATTCGCAAAGCCTGATGTTCAAAGCCGCTGACAATCGCACCTTATTGATCGAGCGTTTGCGTGATTTAATCAATGAAGTTACAGTTACATCCGATTTCCATTGAACAATACTTCGGACAGTTTTTTATTATTATTTATCAAAATCAATAAGTTATAATTATTTTCTGATTCGCTAACTAATTGATATTAAGCCATAATGTTAGAACTGTCCAACCTGTTGATATTAGTGATTTAACTTAAATGACTGCAACCCAACCCATAGAATTGATTCATTCACCGCTACTGACTTGGTTTGAACAACACGGACGCAAAAATTTACCTTGGCAACAACAACCTACGCCCTACCACGTTTGGGTCTCGGAAATCATGCTGCAACAAACCCAAGTCAATACCGTCATTCCTTATTACCAACGGTTCATCCAACATTTTCCTAATGTTACCACACTTGCTGCGGCATCATTGGACGAAGTATTGCATTTTTGGACAGGATTGGGTTATTACGCCCGCGCCCGCCATTTACATCAAGCTGCTCAACAAATTTGTCAGCAATATCAAGGAATTATCCCAACAGAAAAAGAACAATTACTGACTCTCGCGGGCATTGGGCGTTCGACAGCGGGCGCGATTTTGGCTCTGGCATTTGGGCAACAACAGGCTATTTTAGATGGAAATGTCAAACGCGTATTGTGTCGTTATCACGCAATTGATCGTTGGGCGGGCGAACCTCAAACTGAAAAATATTTATGGGAATTGGCAGAACAACACACGCCAGCAGAACGCGCCAAAGATTATACCCAAGCAATCATGGACTTAGGTGCGACCGTGTGCACTCGCAATCAACCACTCTGTCCAAAATGTCCATTAAAAATACACTGTCAAGCGCATCAACAAGGGCGGCAACAACAATATCCCGTAGCAAAACCGCATAAAATAATTCCAACCAAAACAATGCAATTCCTCATCATTCACACGTCGCAAGAAGCCTTGTTACAGCAACGTCCCGCGCAGGGAATTTGGGGCAATTTATGGAGTTTTCCCGTTTGTGACGAATTATCTCAAGCAAATAAATGGGTTGCCGACCATTTAGCAATTAATCACCCTCAATGGGATATTGGCACACTCTTGCAACATACATTGACTCATTTTCATTTAGAAATCACTCCGCTTTACTTAAAATTGGAGAAAAATGTTAAAGTATCTGACGAGTTGCTGTGGTATAACTTAAAACATCCGCCGGCATGTGGATTGGCAGCACCGGTAGTGCGTTTGTTAGCGCAGTTACGCGATCAAACACCAGTGATAACTTATGAACTTTTCTAAATAATGGAGACTTTACAGATGATGGTTAATTGCATTAAATTGGGAAGAGAAGCTGAAGGACTGGATCGCCCACCCTATCCCGGTGAACTGGGTAAGCGCGTTTATGAGCAGGTTTCAAAAGAAGGCTGGCAAATGTGGATACGCCAACAAACCATGTTAATCAATGAGTACCGGCTGTCCCCGGCGGATCCGCAGGCGCGCAAAATGTTGGAGGGCGAATTGGAAAAGTTCTTTTTTGGAGAAGGGGCAACGCCACCTCACGCCTACACGCCACCAAAATAGTTCATTGTATTCATTGAATTTTTATTTTACTACTCCCCTAATCTTATCCAAAATTGGCAGTGCCTCCCAACCTAGGGATAAAAGTTATTTTAGGATATTTGAATCAGTTAGACGTTAAAAATCTGAACAGGTTTGATTAGTCAATATCCTTAACTTAGGCGGCACTGCCAAATTCTTATGCTGTTAAAAATTGATTCTGACGGTTTTCTATGATGCAACGAATTGTATTTTTATGGTTCATCCTGTTCGGATGGGGAAATGCTCAGATTTTTGCTGCGGAATTTTCCCCGCCATTGCAACAACTTGAGAAGCAGATCAGTGAATTACAACTTCAGATGCGCACCAATCGTACTGAATATGACAGATTGCAAAACTCCTTGGAAATCAATGAAGAATCTATTGGCAAACTTTCCGAACGGTTAGAAATTTTAAATGAAGCCCTGACTGACAAACAGCAAACTCTGACCGATCTGCAACAAAAACGCCAACAACAACAAACACTTTTAGAAACCCAACGCCAAATTTTAGCACAACAAATTCGTTCAGCCTACATGATTGGACGGCAGGATTATTTGAAATTGTGGCTAAATCAAGAAAATCCGTCAGTGGTGGGGCGCGTCCTGACTTATTACGAATATGTGAACAAATCCCGGATTCATCAAATTCAACAAATCAATGAGATTTTACAAAATATTCAAGCGTTGGAACGGGACATTCATCGTGAAAATAAAGAGCTTAATCAATTGGTTGCTGACCAAACTCAGGAAAAACATCATTTAGAATTGAGTCGCGGGGAACGCCAAAAAATTTTAGATGAGCTGACCAAAACGTTGGAAAACCAACGCAAACAACTGACGCAATTACAAGAAGATAAGCAATATTTGCAGAACTTATTGGGCAACTTGGGCGAAGTGGCGAAAAATATGCCCAAACCGAAAGGCAAGCCATTTACCGCGTTGCGTGGTGAATTGCCCCCTCCGGTGGCGGCAACCATGACGCGGCAGTTTGGCGAGGAACGAATTGGACATTTAAAATGGCAGGGGATTTTGTTTGGGGCGAGTGCAGGTCAGAAAATTCAAGCAATTGCTGCGGGTCGGGTGGCGTTTGCGCAATGGTTTCGTCATCTCGGTCTGTTGGTTATCATTGATCATGGCGAGGGTTATATGAGTTTGTATGCGCATAATCAAAGTTTGTATGTAAAAACAGGCGATTGGCTGGATGCTGGAACGTTGATTGCGACGGTGGGGAACAGCGGCGGGCAAAAAGATGCGGGCTTATATTTTGAGCTACGCTATCAGGGTACGCCAATTAATCCATTGAAATGGCTGAGTAAAATTTAATTGCGCTAACTAAGTAAGATTCCTATCAAAGAGGCTGTAAAAGAATTCTCATGATGGGCTATGCTATCTGCCGAATAATGCTGGATATTCTGGGCTTACTCAATAAACATCGAAAACACTTTCAAAATAGTCAGAGTAGTTACGCATTGACAAATTTTAAAGTCGTAAAATCAATAACCTACAGCTAAAAATCGACAGGTGTTTTATCTGTAAATTTAGCTCTAACTTGTTGATTCTGAAAATATTCGATTTTATCAATGCGTAACTCTTAACTTTATGAACAGCAAATCTCCACAATTGATAACGATTGTCAATTGGTTTGGCAACAGGAAATAACTCTGCACCCCAGTTTTTCTGCTAAAATGAACAAACAGTTCAGTCACTTTGGCTACATATCTTAAGTTCTGTCGATATTTCGCTTGAAACATCTTGATTTCTGATAATTTCCATAGCGACAACAGTTTGCCACTGCTGAAAATGCTCTGAACAAATTTCAATAAAAATTGACAGTTAGACGAACTCTATCCGCTCTTTAAATCTTCCTGAATAATAATTTATGGACACGATGATAATCTAGGTGAAATATGTGATAATAAAGCATACGTCGTTATTGATCAGTTTGAAATCGGATTTTTTTAATTAATTTGAAACGGTTATGTCTAACAAAGTATAATTTTTTCAAAGAAATAGATTAAATCAGTGGATTAATTCCTAGGCAAATAATAACAAACTAATAATTAAAGTTAAATTTTTTCAAAAAATACCTGCTTAATTAACCATTTAGATAAATTTTTGATAAGTAGTGGTTAAATAAGAAATGATTCCAGAGAAACATGAGCGAAGAAGGCTGACAGTTATTATTTAAAAACAAGCTATTGATTGTCCAAATCATAACTTATCTCAGAGTTGGCTACTATTTTGCAGCCTGTAACGAAATGTTAGAAATGATAATGTTGATGCTAACAATCGAAATGACTATGAATGGACGGAAAAAATGCGTAAAATAGTGATACCTATCGTTTGCAATCGTTCGGACAGTTCTAAACTTATATCCTAATATCAATCGGTTGATACTCCAGCAAGATGGTTGTAACTTATTGATTTTGATAGATAGTCATGAAAAACTCTCCAAAGTGTTTTGTTTAAAAAACGGCGTAAATTGTTCTAGCAACAGAATACCCAGCTATAATTTTAATAAATTGTTTGCGTTTTTTACACCATAAATTATATGGTCTAATCATGACATAATACGTTGATTTACTGATGATTCCTTTAGAGAAAATTATCGTTCTAAATAAAGTCCCGCTCTTCTCAACATTGAAAACTGAGGATATTCACATGATATCCACAATTTCGACTGAGGAAGCCTACGAAGACGGACATATCCTATTTCGTGAAGGCGATGTGGGAGATAAATTATTTATTGTGGTATCCGGTAAAGTACAGATTTTAAAGAATATTGCAGGTGAAGAAAAATTGATTGTCACTCTAAAAGAAAACGATGTGTTGGGCGAATTGGCGTTATTTGATGCAGAAACACGCACTGCAACAGTACGTTGTGACAGTCCATGCACTTTTTTAGTGATCGAACGCAATGATATGGAACAATTGGCACATGAATATCCTGCGATTGCCTTCGGATTTATTAAAGTGTTGATTTCTCGAATGCGTGAAATGCTCAAAACTAAAAATTAGTCATGATAACTCGACTGCTGCGTTTCTTAGGTAACATTTTTTCCGTCAGAACCAATGAATGGGAAGGTGTGTTATTGTTTTTCCTCTTATTGATGATTTTTTCATACGGAGTCAGTTTTGCTCGCAGTATCGGTGTGACTTTATTGGTGCATAAACTTGGCGGGGAGTCATTACCCTACATGTTTATTTTGACCGACTTAGGCATCATGGTCGGCTCCATCGTCTATGCCCATTACACTCGCAAATCATCAGGATTGGCAATTCTCGGATTTTTCCTGCTCGCCACCACAATTTTCTCACTGGCAGCCCAAGCCCTCTTCTTTTTCAACGAGTTGTGGGCTGACCGTCTTAATTGGGTTTACGGCTTTTTCTTTGTCGGTTTTCAATTTTTCTATGTACTGATTTTTATTCACGTTGGCAGCGTTATCGCGTCATATTTCACTGCGGTACAATTTAAGCGCGTCACCTCATTGATTTATGCAGGATTACCGATTGGCGGAGTATTGGGCGGCACATCACTGGTCACCATGTTGGAATTATTTCGACTGCGCCCCGAACGCCTCGTTTTCATGTTAGGACTGGCATGTTTAGGGACGTATGGCGTGTTGTACATGATTCACGCCCGCCTGAGCCCAGTACGTGCCAGCGCGCCAGAATTTCGTGGCTCATTGAATCCACTGCGCGAACTGCTTGCCGCCTACAAATACATTCTCTCTTCATCATTGATGGTTGCCATGTCATTGGGATTAATGTTATTTGTGGTCGGCAGCAAACTCTTGGAATATCAATACCAAGTCATTATTTATCCTCATATTTATGAAGATGTGAGTGATCGCACTGCATTCTTGGCAACTTACGATATCGGTGCGAATTTATTATGGTTAGTTATTCAACTATTTGCCACCACGCCCATTATTGTCGGTATCGGAGTGGGCGCAAGTAACCTATTGCACCCCATTCTTTCAACTTTGGCTTCGTTGGGATTATTTTTATTCTTTTATATCAATACTACTGCGGTCGATATGCAGCAAAATACAGTTCTCATGCTAGGAATTGCAATTTTTGCCCAATTTATCAACCAAGAAATGCGCTATGCGTTGCGGGCACCTGCGAATAATTTACTGTTTAACGCGATACCGCCAAATTTATGGGGTATCAATAAAGCCTTTCTCAACGGCATTATTTTCCCCGTATCCACGCTGATCGCCTCAGTATTTCTCATTTTATTGGCGGGCAACCATCCCACTTTGACAGAAATTTTGGCGGGTAAAACCAGTTTCATCATTTCGCTCATTGCGTTACTGGTCTCTCTGCTTGGCATTCTCGCCGCATTTCCCCAATGGACTGCGTATGAAAAAGGCGTGTACGGACTACTCAACCGAGAATTATTTGGCAAACACGAGGTAGGCACCAGCAAAAGTGGCACGCTCAAGCAAGTCATTGAAGAAAAACTCAACAGTAGCGATTCCTATCACGTCGTTGCCGCGTTAGAAATGATTCGAGTGCTACGCCTCAGCTATTTTGCGACCCAAGTAGGGAATTTGATGTTGCGCAAGACCACCTCCTTGCAAATCAAAGAACATTGCATCAATACCATTGCTTCGCTCCCGCAAACTAACACCAATATTACTTATTTGGTTGAGGCATTACGCACCGAACAAGACCCCCAAGTGCTGCCGTCGATTTTACGCAATCTATCACAGTTCAAAAATGTTAATTTTAATCAACAGATTGAAAAGCTACTAAAGCATACGTCACCAGCAGTATTTGTGGAAGCCTGCCTCAGTTTGTATGCCCACCCCCTATATCCACGTAAGCACGAGATTGAAAAGAAAATTCTCAGTCGGTTGTCCGATCCCAAGTCGCCCAATTTTGCGTTATATTTGCGGGCGTTAGGAGAATTACGACAACAGCGTTACAGTGAATATGTGCTGCCCTATCTCGACCATAAAAAGCCAGAGATTAGCATTGCCGCGTTCACCGCCTATATCCGAATGTTAGAAGGGCAACTGGAACAACACAAACCCCGCTTGATTATCGCCCTTACTTCGCCTATAAAAGAAATTAAAATCAATGCGTTGCGAGCTTTGAAAGAATGTCAACCGTTAGAAGATTGGACTCCAGTGATTCACTTGTTGGGGGCAAAGGATCGAACACTGGTCAACGAAAGCAAGGAATTACTGCGACTTAATCTTAATATTTGTCGTCAAACCTTGATTACTCAGGCTTTTTCCTCCCGCGCCGCAGTGCAAGAGCGTTTTGAAATTTTATCCTTGGTTTACTCAAGACTTTCAGACGCACAACAACAACGCCTGCGAGAAATGGCGGATGAATCACTGAAAAGTTTCGTTCAAATCAATGGGTTACTTAAAATACACCTATCAATCCATTCCCACAGCCGGACTTACGACTTGATTACCAAACTGTTGCAAGAAATTGCCGAAAGTCACCTGTTGAACGTACTAACCGTCATTACCTATGCTTCTGAACAAAATTTGGAATTTTTCCAACGCGTCAGTCGCGGCTTAATGTCGCAAAGTCGGGCGAATCAGGGCAATGCCCTAGAAGTTCTGACCAATGCCAAAGAAAAATATTTGGTGAGTCGGGTGCTAAAATACTTTGATGAACGTTTGATCGATATCCAATCTATTGCGCGGGTCTATGGTTCCCTGTTCAACGAAAGTTTGCGTATTGATCAACATAACTACGAAAAGCATTTACTCTCGCTCGATCATTACTTGCTACGTGCTTGTTTATATTACGTTAAAAAGGAACGCACGGGAGTTTTAGAAGTCAACCGCGCTCATCGTAAGGTGCGAGAATTATTGGTGGATGCCCCAGTGAAGCGATTAACCGTTGTCCGCGCGCCGGCTTCCACGCCGCATACTACCTCGGGCAAATCCCGTTCAGACCCACATAAACCATCAAAATTTAGGGCGGCAACTGAAATGCTCAAAAATAGTGTAAAGAAGCTCTCTTAAACATGGATATACTTTACTTATTGATTCCTATCTCATTAGTCATCGTTGGCTTGATTGTTATGGCGTTTTTATGGGCAATTCACTCCGGACAATTTGATGATTTAGAAGGTCCCGCCCATGAAATTTTAATGGACGATGACAGTCAACATGATAAGGATGCCAACCAGAGGTAAATACAGTAATTAACTGATTTTACTCAGATTATTCTGCAACTTGGTTTGAACCATCATTGCTTGACTAAATAATCAAGAAAATTATGGCTCAAGTCATTGATTTTTAATACTATCATAATTCCCCTGCTCATTATCCAACCCAAACGACCAAATACATCCATGCCCTTCAGTCACAGCTCACAAATTTCGACAATTTTACAATATATTGAACAACTTAACCCAGAGTCTATTCTTGACGTGGGCACGGGAATGGGGCAATATGGCTTTCTTGCTCGTACCAACCTAGAAAATGTGCATCTCTTTGAAATTGAAGAAGAACATGGTTGGCAACGCCCTAAAGATCAATGGCGAGTGCAAATTGATGGTATCGAAGCCTGTGAAGTCTATCTGACCCCGGTTCATGATTATGTTTATAATCAAATATTTGTCGGGGATGCACTGGATATCTTACCTATTTTAGCGGCACAAAGTTATGATTTGGTGCTGGCGATTGATATTTTAGAACATTTTACCAAATCCCAAGGCGAACAGTTTTTAGAAGAATTGCAACGGCTTGCACGCAAAGCAGTTTTGTTAAGCACGCCCAAAGAATTTATACCGCAGGAAATTGCTGCGAATCCTTACGAAAATCATCGTTCTCTTTGGACAGATGCCGAACTGGCAACTCGGCGTTATCAACGTATTTTATCCAATGAAATCAGTTGGATCGCGGTGTGGGAGCCGGAACAATAATATGCAGAGAATTGCAGCGGTATGGCTTGGTTGGATAATCGCAGTGTTGTGGTTATTTCCCGCGCACGCCGTTTTTCTCAGTTTAATCGGGGCGGGTTGGATTGGGATTTATCAGCTTGAATTTACAAATAAAAAACTCCTCACCCACAGTCTCGCCCTCAGTTTACCACTGATTATCACTTATTATTTTTACAGCAATCATCTCAACGCGTGGTGGTTGGCAGACGACCCCGCATTGTTGCAACCGATTGTTGAACATGGTATTTTTCCCCATTTCTACGCAAGTGAAGTGTGGCGACAGGTCAGCCCGGCGAATTTGACTCCGTGGTTGATCGCCTCTTTGGGAATAGACTGGTATTTTTTTCAACTTGACCCGTTTAGCTACTATTTACATCATTTTCTATCTTTTTCTCTTGTACTTTCCGTGAGTTACATTTTTCTAAATTACTATTTTTCTCCGGTTGTCACCAGTTTATCATTGAGTTTGTTGGTCTTATCCACGCCGATTGCCAATTTACTACAATTTTTGATGGTGCGTCACTATTTGGAAGGATTGGGACTGGCTCTTGCAGCATTATTGTTCTATCTCAATGCGTTACGGACTCAGCAACCACGATGGTTATGGCTCAGTAGTGGTTGTTATCTCATTGCAATTACTGCGAAAGAAATTTACGTGCCCCTCGTAGTTTTACTGCCATTTTTCCCAGAATCAACTTGGCGAAAACGCGTTAATTATTTGATTCCGTTCATTATTATCGCGCTCATATACGTGTTATGGCGGGCGGAAATGTTGCAATGGCAACGATTAATTTCTGGATATGATTCCAGCTTAGTTCCAAAACTGACGTTAGCTTACCTGTATGACTTGCCACAACGATTACTTAATATTTTGGGATGGCTAACTACTTGGCAAATAACGATATTTAGCATAATTTTTGTTTCATTTTGGCTAATTTTATTCAAGCACGCCCGAAGCGCGCAAATTATATTTATTTCGGTATTGATCGTTCTTGTTGCCGTGCCCATTATTCCCGTGCTAACTATTTTAGACACTCGATATTTAGTACTGCCGTATTTTTTACTATGTATCGGTTTTGGTTGGATTTTGCAATTTTTGCGAACTCGTGTCCCGTTTTTCATCACCCTTGGTTTTGGATTGAGTCTGATTGCTGCCAGTGTTCAAGCCATTTATCCGTTATCCTTCAATGAGATGCAACAACGTTACCGAGTAGAAGGCGAATTTATTTTGCGAGGGGAGGCGGGCACCTTGCTGCAACCGATTGGCATGTATTGGTACTATCAAGGATTACAACGGCTTAGAACTGAAGTGTTACATCTTCCCGAATCAACCCATGTTTGTTACGACCCTTGTGCGTGTTCTCTGAGTGAACCAATTTATCGTTATCAGGATAAGCAACTCAAACTCAGTTCTTTTGCCGAAAATCAGGCAAGATGCACCGCGAAAAATCAAACTTTATCAGCAGTTACTCGATTTGAAAATGACATTTTATTCTGGCAACTGGAACGTCATCAGACTGGGCAATATTTCGCAAGTTTGAGTAAAAACAAAGAATTACATGGACAATTTTTTCCCATTCCAGCCACCGGACAATTTGCTGTTGTTGCTGAAAAAGTGTTCGTGATGTTCAAATATGGGTCTGCTACCGGTGAAACCATTTATTCCCCGATCATCGAAGCCACCGCGCCTATTTCTTCCTTACCTTAATGCTATTTCTTAATACTATGAGTCTATTTTTAAACGAATTATTAGAATTAGATTTGCCGCTCAATCCCTATATCACCGGCATGAGTGTGGATAGTCACACAGTTACTACAGGTCAGGTGTTTTTTGCCATTGCCGGCAGACATACGCATGGTGAGGTTTATATCGACGATGCGTTACAACGTGGCGCGGTCGCGGTGGTGAAGGAAGCTGCTGATAATCAAGTTATTTTTTCAGAATTGGATGGTATGACAGGTAAAGTTCCTTGTATCGCGATGCCCAATTTAGCACAGAAACTTGGGAGTTATGCAGCGAAATTTTATCACTATCCTACCCAAGAAATGCAAGTGATTGGCGTGACCGGCACCAATGGTAAAACCTCGGTGACACACTTTATTTCCCAAATTTTACAACAGCTTACCCAGCAACCTTGTGGTTTGATCGGGACATTGGGTTATGGAGTTTATGGTAAATTGCACGCTGGATTGCACACCACGCCAGAGGCAATTCGCTTGCAGTCGTTATTTGCACAACTCCATGATCAGCAAGTAAAAACTGTTGTGATGGAAGTATCTTCACATGGTTTGGCGCAGGGGCGAGTGAATGCCACAAAATTTGATATCGCGGTGTTTACCAATTTAACCCGAGATCATTTGGATTATCATGGTACCATGCAGGCTTATGGCGAGGCAAAACAAATTTTATTTCATTTTCCGGAAGTTACCGCTGCGGTGATCAATGCGGATGATGAATTTGGACAGAAATTATTGCGTGATTTGCCGGCGAGAGTGCACCCATTGACCTATAGTTTGGAACATGAAAATAGCGATGTTTTTGCTCAATTTCAGCCAACTTCAGCAGGTTATGTGGTAAAAATTCACAGTGCTTGGGGACAGGGTGAATTTGTGTTACCGCTGTTAGGAAAATTTAACATTTATAATATGTTAGCTGCCTTAACTGTATTATTACCGCTTGGATTGCCCTTTGCACAAGTTTTGACCGCTTGTGCCCATTTAACACCGGTCGCGGGGCGGATGGAAAAATTGACTCAACCACAGCAACCTATGGCAATTATTGATTATGCCCATACGCCTGATGCCTTGCAAAAGGTGTTGGTGGCGGTGCGGCAGCATTGTGCGGGGAAATTATGGTGCGTGTTTGGTTGTGGCGGGGATCGAGATCGGGGCAAACGGGCGGTGATGGGGCAGATTGCGCAACAATATGCCGATGCGGTGGTGTTGACGGATGATAATCCGCGTCATGAGGCTTCGGAGGCAATTATTGCTGATATTTCAGTAGGTTGCCCGAATCCAATCGCGATTATTCCGATGCGGGAACAGGCAATTTTGTATGCGTTGGCAGCAGCAACCATGAACGATGCTGTGGTGATTGCAGGAAAAGGACATGAGGATTATCAAGAGGTTGGCGGTCAACGTTTTCCATTCAGCGATAAAACGGTGATTGAGAAGTGGTTTGGTCAATCCTAAAACTGAGAATTATTAGCAACCGTTTAGACAACTTTTAAATTTTTGTTCAAATTCCAATGGATTATCAATATTTCGGACAGTTTTTCATAACTACTTCTCAAAATCAATAAGTTATAATTATTTTGCCGATTCGCTCACTGATTGACATTAAGATATAATTTTAGAACGGTCTGAACTGTTAATTTATAGGTAAAATAATTTGGAAATCATCAGTTTACTCATTGTTGGTGTATTCGTTGGCATTATTGCAGGTCTATTGGGTGTGGGCGGCGGCGTGATTATCGTTCCAGTGATAGTATGGTTGTATCACACCACGTTTCCTAGCGATTATTTGATGCAAATTGCGCTCGGCACCTCACTTGCCACCATCGTTGCGACTTCGCTCTCGGCGATTTATGCGCACCAACGTCATCAAGCCATTCTGTGGAAAGTCGTGTGGCAACTCACGCCCGGTATTATTTTCGGGGCATTATTAGGGGCATGGGTTGCAGATAATTTATCAAGCCACATCTTGCATCGAGTCTTTGCAATATTTTTATTCATCATTGCCGCACAAATGGGTTTTGGCAAACCGCCCGCGCCACATCGCCAATTGCCGGGCAATTTCGGTATGAACTTGGTCAGTAGTGTGATTGGAATGGTTTCTTCATTGCTGGGAATTGGGGGGGGATCGTTGACCGTGCCATTTTTAACATGGTGCAATATTTCCATTCGCAATGCTGTGGCAACATCCAGTGCTTGTGGCTTTCCCGTTGCAGTTGCAGGTACAATTGGCTTCATTTTCAATGGCTTCAACGTACCCAATTTACCCGAAGGCAGTATAGGTTATATCTACCTGCCCGCATTTTTAGCCATCGTTCCCACCAGTTTATTATTTGCCCCAGTAGGTGCGAGATTAGCGCATACATTACCCACAATTGTAGTCAAACGTTTTGCAGCAGTCTTTCTCGCGATTGTCGGCGCGAAAATGTTGTATAGAACCGGTTTGACATTTTTAAACTAAGCAAAACAGGTCTATAACCAAGAAAGCATTGACAGGTAAAGCATATCACATTAGAATCCTCACTACGACTGAAATGTGACGCAACTGAGGAAGTTAAGCGATGTTATTGGCGCATAAAATTGAACTCCAACCCAATGAAGC
>Ga0316610_1000099_pt1 | contig 23916 bp, 37 predicted proteins | sample MIS2017111B_MG_FD_207677 | JGI IMG/M metagenome (GOLD analysis project Ga0316610, IMG submission 207677) | Microbial mat bacterial communities from Middle Island sinkhole, Lake Huron, Michigan, United States - MIS.2017.111B | ecosystem: Environmental > Aquatic > Freshwater > Lake > Sediment... | reverse complement strand
TTATCTTGTTTTATTGATTTATATAAAAAAGTTAAGTGATATATAAAATATACTTAACTTTTTATTTTTGAATTAATCTTTTTTAATACAGAAACTTGGTAGAAGTCCTTCTTCTATCCACCAAATAATAGTACTAGCTAACATTTCTGCTTGTTGATAATCTATTGGGATTGACTCATTATTTTCTAGCTTTAAAATTAATTCTTTTTTAGCTTTTTCGCTCATAGTATTTTCAGACATGATGTTAATCTCCGTTTTATTTAATCTTGATAAGATTCTAAGTGACTAGCTCTCATAGTTACTGTTTTAGGTTTGTCTATATCATTAATATTGAGAGGTAGTTCTACAATTACCAATATATTCCCATCCGACATTTGTAAAAAACCTAAAATATGACCAATCAAATTCTGACCGCAATGTTCAAACCAAACAACTAAACCTTTATTACATTCACTTAACTTCATTTCATTCTCCGATAAGCTGACCAACTAAACTTAAAACTATAACAAGGATTGTTTTCTACAATAGAATTAAATCCATTATCTCTTTTACTTCTAAAAAGTTTTTTAAACATAATAATCTCCTAACAATAATAAAGATATTTATTTAATATATATTTAAAATATTCGATATTGCACTAAAAAATAATATGTTATATATACTTCGTAGTTGTTATCTTTTGTTCCCACTAACGTGGTGTTTTATTTTACAGCTCAACAGAGCTGTAAAATAATATAACATTCTTATATACTCTTAATATTTATTGTTAAGAGTATATAAGAATCAATTTATATAGATTGTTGTGGTGAATGAGTAAAATATTTTAATTCAGCAGAATCACGAACAATTTTAGCTTCTTCTATAGTATCAAAGAAACCTAGATGTTTCACTTTACCATTTAATTTTATACTTAACCTAAATTTATTTTTTTGTTTACTAAATGTTAAACCTCTAACTCCTGTAGTATTGTTAGATTGTAAGCCTGAGTTTTGATTATTTTGAGATTTATTAGCAGGTCTGAGATTTTCAATTCTATTATTGGTAGTACACCTATCTATATGGTCTATAATATCTGGTAAATATCCATGATGCCATAAAAAGATAATTCTATGATTAAAATATCTTTTATAATCTATTTGTGTGTAGTAGTACCCTTTATGTATTGCGCCTGTAACCACACCCCTCTTATATCTACCTACATCTATTTTACGTACTATTTCTCCAGTTAATTCATTATAATCAAATAACTCTTTAACGAGTTCTTGTGTTAATTCCTTTTTTATATTTGTCATTTCTTTATATCCTTTCAAAATGTTTAATCCTGTTAATAATTATAAGAACAGGACTGGATAAAGGTCTTTTCAGGGGCTACCTTAGTTCTTATATTAATATGTTATAACAAAGATTTAATAGTAATAAGAGTTATCTTATTACTATTAAATTAATTTTAAAAAGGTAACCTTGTTGAATATTACATTATCTGGTAAATCTTCTAAGAACTCTGATAAATAGTTATTAGTACCAGCTTTTATTATTTGCATTATAATTTTCACCTATTTAATTTTATATTATAATGTTACATGAAGACAAAATTTTATTAAAATTTACTATATGGATAATTTGTTTATTAATATTTTGTCTCATTTTTTTAATCATACAATTATAATATATATTTATAAAAATTATTATACATTAAGAAATTAATCTTAATGTATAATAATTAAATTTTATCTATTTATAAAATATCAATAAAAACAATAGTTTAGCTATATGTTCCATTGTTATTTTCAATATAAATACGTCCATTAGCTTCACGGAAATATTCAAAGATAGCACGTCTAGAAGCAATGATACCAGGAATATTTGGTGCACTAGGAACTCTCATACCACTTTGTTGAGTAGGTTGAATAGTCAATGAGTATGGGAAGAATTTATATGTCATCTGATCTTGTGAAGCAGGAATATAGAACATGTTAATTGAACCAGGTAATACGTTTGTAGAACTTACAACTGTATAATCATAAGCACCACTATAAGTACCTACTTGATAATTAACTCTTGTACCACCAACTTCCGCATTAGAGTTAAAACTCCATTGAGTGCCAGTTAATACACGTTTATCAATTGGGTTACATACCATTACGAAATAACCACCTTCATCAAATCTCGAATCATTCATAATAACTTGTGCTAAGTTATCAATAACACCACGAATTTCAGTTAACCATTCAGTAGGAGAACCTGTGTAATGATTATATGGATGACAATTGAAAACTCTTTCATATTTACCACTTGCATCTAATGCTACTGTATCGATACGACTTTTAATGAAATCTAAACCTTCGACATCAATACGTTGTGCTAAGAAAGATGCTAATTGATTTACTAAAATACTTACCGCATCCATAGAGAACATTTTTTGGAAGTCATCTACATATTCATTAGGAATTTTAACATCAATATGAGCAGCAGTTGGCATCATGATTTCTTTTTGGTCTAATTTAAACGCAATAGACTCTGTACGGTTGTTCATCTCAGAACTAATAAATGCTTTAATTTTAACAGATTTAACTTTATTAGCAACGTCTGTAGATAAACCATAACCGGTAAAAGTACCATTTTTACGGTCAAATTTTAAAGTAATACTATCAGTAAAAGACACACCAGCTGTATTTGTAGCAGTTAAATCTACTTGAATAGTGTTAGTACGAGTATCAATTTTTGGTAAACCTTTAGTTCCGTTAACACCACCAGCTAAAACAATTTTAGGGGTAAATGTTACGTCTTCAGAATCTACTGTCATAACAACAGATTCAATTTCAACGTCAACGTCAATAAAGTCACCAGTATCTACACCTGCACCCACTAAACCATCTTGAACTGCTTGAGAAGCACCAGAAGGATTAAATAAGTCTTGTGGAGCAGTTGTTGGTAAAGTAAAATATTTATCATTCAAACGAGGACGCATAGCTAACATTGAGCTACCTTGTTTAAAATCTTGTACGATATCAACTTCATTACCATCTTTATCAATATAATAAGTAGTCATATATTGAATAGTAGCTTTTGGAGCAGTCATAACTTCAGTAGGGATAGCGTTAACTAAAGCTAATTTAGGCCAAGTTTTACGTAATACTACAGGAGATACTGCTGTAATTGGTTGGAAGTTGTTAGAAGGTCCACCGTTATAAGACTCTTTTAATATCTCATCTTTATTATTTTCTAACATTTGACCTAGAATTTCTTCTTGGTTAGCTTGAGATAAATTACCAACAGTTTCTAAACCTTCTAATAGTTTATTTTTAAAATCGTCGTATATCGAAGCTTCTGCATAAACATCTAACCAGTCACGACCAAATAGATTATAATCACGTTGACTAAATTCGTCATTAGCTTCACGTAAAATAGTATCTACTGAATCTAAACGGTCTGGCTTACGAATAGTTTGCATATATGTTACTGCCATATAATTTCCTTGTTATAATATAAATTATATATAATTTTTTAATATCCTATTTAAAATGTTATATATTTACCTTAATACTATTAACAATCTTCTCTAATTCTACTACTAGATTATTAGTTACAGAATTTATATCATCATACTGTTTTTTTACTATATCTATATTATCTTTAGTAATATTCTTCTTAATAATAATTTTTACAGCAGTATCTATATTATTATATAAATCTTTTAATTTTAATAAATCTATCTTAATTTCTGTTTTCTCTACAGAAAAAAAAAGTTGGTCTATATTAGATACTATATTTTTAATTTTATCTCTAACATTACTAAAAGAATCAAATAATCCTAATATTTCTTTATTTAATTCTAATTCTTCTGTAGGATCTACTGTTTCTTCTTCAGTAGGTAATGTTTCATCCGTATTAATGGCATCTTCTGTAGGAGTAGTTGTTTCTTCTTCTGGTGTGTTATTAATATCTGTAGGGACTTCTTCCTCTGTACTAGTTTCTTCTGTAGTATTACTAGTAGTTGTAGCTGTCTCAACTTCTCCTTTAGTATCAATTTTTGTTTTACTAGTATCTGTAATATCTTTACCTAAATTCTCTATATCATCTTCTATTTTTTCTTGTAAATATCTATTATATGTTTTAAGGAACATAGTAATTTTATGTTAGTTTATATATTTAGTAGTTTTTAAAACAAAAAAAGAAAGAGAGTATATTACTATACCCTCAATCTTTTTATAAATTTAGATTTCTTCTACAAAACCTAAATTATTTTTACTACAATTAAAGTTGATAATTTCTCCATCCTCTTTTTTAATTTTACCTTTTACTCTATAACCATACTTAATTAATTTACCAAAAACTTCGATTCCCTCGACATTAACTACTACTGTTTTTTTAGTAACTTTATTAACATTATTAAAACTCGCTACTAATATATTAACAGGAACGTTAAAATTTTCTTCAGTAGCATTACATTTAATAGTAACTAACCCGTCAGATATTGCAATTATTCTAAATCTGGTTACAATTTTACCAACGTTACTCAATACAAGACTAACCAAAGAAGCTGGAATATCACGCAATTTAGTTTGGTTTAAAATAACTAAATCACCTAATCTAAATTCTCTTCTTTTGTAAACAGCCATAATCATCTCCAAATTAAAGTTAAATGTAGTAGAAATAAATATTTACTTCTATTAGTATTATATATATTTATTTTCTCTAACTTTGCACTAAATATATAAATAGTATATGTTAATTAACATATACTATTTATATTAAATTTTACTACATATTGGATTTTACATTAACATGATAATGTAAAGTATTTGTACTAAGACTTGAAACATATATCTTATCTCCTTCATTTAGATAATAGTTATTATCATCAGAACCACCAAATTTAAGAATATTGTTAGGTTGCACACTCAATCCTTTAGCTAAATATATTAAGAATTCTTCACCTTTAGGTAAATTAAGCTCTCGGTTTAATTTTTTATTAAAAATCTTAATATCTACATTAGAAGCTAATCCAGTAATATTAGAAAAAATAATATTAAAAATAGAACTTTGTTTACCACATACAAAAACTAAAGTATCTGTAGTGTTAACAACTCCACTAACATTACTCAGCTCCATATATTATAGACCAGGGGAACCGTTATATGGTTCATAATTTACTAGTACATTAATATTATTAGCGGCAGATGCTACTGCTTCTAATTTATCACCTTTTTCTAATACAATCATATAATTAATAACATCTTCGGTAGATGCCCCTAGAGATTTACCTTTACGTAAAGTAATTTTAGTGCCAGTTTTATCAGTTAATGTTAAATCGAATGAAGTTGCACTAGCAGTAGGATTGTAGAATACGATATTAATAATACGCAAAGCTTGATGCTCGTAACTTACTAATGTTTGAGCTGTTGTCGTTAATACTTTTAATTCGTTTTTTAAAGCCATTTGTATACCTTATATTAAATATATAAAAAAGTTTTATTCTATTATAAAGTTATTATCTAATATAAATTAAAAAAGAAAGAGAGTATATTTCAACTCTCTCACAATATATTAAACTGAACGATTTTTCAGTAAATACTCTCTCACTAATTTACCTTCTTCTTTATAATCTATTTTCTTATCAGGATATAATTCACAATGAGTTAAATAAACTAAACCTAAATAAGTTCTTCCATTCTCAAGTAACCAATATATACCTTTAGATATTAGTTGTCTTTCTTCATAAGAAAAATTAGAATATGTTAAAGCTTCTTCTAACTTTTCTTTCTCTATTTTTAGCTCTCCTATATTATCTAACATAGTAATTTTCCTTTAAATTAATATTATAGTAGTAATATATACTTAAAATCTTTAAATATGCACTAAAAATTAATATACTATAATACAATTAAGTATTATAGTATATTATTTAAATATTTATGTTATACCCAAGTTTCTTTCATCAATTGTTTAACTTTCTTTTCAGGTTGTAAACGAACTGATGCACTAGGCATAATTGTAATAGCTTCACCTGTTTTAGGATTATGTCCTGCACGTTGAGCACGTTCTTGTACTTTAAATGTACCTAAACCGCTAATACGTAAAGCTTTATGAGTAGTTAATAGTTCTACAATAGATTCTGTTAATGTAGATACATAGAATTTAACTTCTTTTTTAGTTACTGTTGGTACTTTTCCGTCTACAGGAGATTCTGTTAAAGCTTGTTGTAATTTCTCTTGTACTAATGCTACTAAGTCTGCTGTTACTGCTAATGATTTTTCAACTTGTTCTGTCATGTGATTTTCCTTGTTAATTTATTAAAATTTGTTAATACTGATTTTATAATATTATGTTATGTTTTTTAAAATTCGTATATTTTTAGTTATTTGTGTAATAGTTAATATCAAACTCTAAAGATTCAATCTCTTCTAATAGAATTTTATTTTCTTTATTTAATTGTTTAAGTAATACTTTAATAGGTTTAATATAGTCTATATCAAATGGATAACTATCTCTATCTTCTGTTACTGATATTAGGTCTTTGATATTTTCTCTTAAAGTATCTTTATACTTTTCAATTTCATCTAGGTTAGAAGTATATTGTTCTAATAAAATATCTAAACTATCTTGCATCTCTTGTAATTCTTCTACAGGAATATCATCTAAGTCTTCACCTAAAGTAATTTCTGCACTATTAATAGCTATATCAAAATCTAAACTTTTAATATTCTTTAATAATAGCTCATTAGTTTTAACTATTTCATTAATTACATACTCAATATCATTCACATTGTTACTATTTTTATATTCATTGATAATTTCTTTATTCGAATCATATTGTTTCAATAATACATCTAATTCATCTTTCATTTCTTGTACTTCATCTTTATTAAATATAATTTCTCTTTCTAATTCTTCTTGTGATAAACTATCAATATGTTCTTGTGTATCTTTTCTATCTTGTTCTAAGATTTCTTGTTGTTCTTTAGTCATTTTTATTTTCCTATTTTAAGTTAACTAATAATGCAGGTAAGGTATAGTCTAGTTCAAAGAAATTTAACAAGTAATTAGTTTCTTCTTCTAGTTTATTAATTAAATATTTAATAACTTCATTATCTTTATGACCATAGTTATTCATTACATTATGATATAATTTATCTCTTAAATTTTTAGCTTTAATATTATTATCATTACATTTAGCTATAATAGAATCAACCGATTCATCATTTAATCTAAATTCACCTAATTTATGGTCATATTTCTCATATTTAAATTCTTCGCTATCTGATAACACTTGAGTATTTTCAACCTCTAGTTCTTTATCCATTTTTATTTTCCTGTAATAATTTTCTAAAATTTCAATTTCATATAAGTAAGTTATGTCTGATAAAATCTATACTTTTATCATTTGTATATAAAACTATATAAATTTTCTATGTTCTTTAGAAAAGATAGGTAAAATATAACAAAAACTAACTAGTAACTTCTTATTAGAAACGGGAGAAATCGTAAAATTTAATAATATTAATAAATATATATTAATAAATTAGTAATAACAAAATAGGTAATAATATGGATAATAAAATATATTTAACTAGAGTAAGTAAAAAAGATATTAATGATATATGTGATAATATCTTTATTAATTTATATAATAAAGAATATTTAGCTATATTAGATTATTGTAATAATATAGATATTGAATATAATACTAATAGATTATATAATTATGATATTATTAAATCTTATCAGTATAAAGATTATAATATTTTAGTATTTACATTTAAAGAGTACACAATAGTTATTAGAGAAGATAGTATTAATAAAACAGTTGGTATAGATACATACTATAAAGCTGGGAGTAATATACCTAAATATACTAATTTTAAAATTGATATGAAAAACATTAATAAACAATTATGATACTAATACCTAATGAATTATATAAAGAAGATAATAAACAATCATACCTAATAGAATTAGCTGAAATCATAGGAGAAACAATAGAAGCTTTAAGATTAAATACAGATACTTGTTCTTATGAAGTTAAGTATACCTATAATCAAAGATTTGAGAAAATAGATAGTTCTATTGATTATATACAAACATATGTAATAAAAAGATTTAATTATTACTTAAAATTAAATTTAGTATATAATAGTTATTGGAAGAATACATATACCTATTTTGATACTTATACTAGAGAAAGAGTTATTGATTATAGTAAACCTAAATATTATTCTTTATCTTGTCCTCATTTATATCTACAAGAATCTAAAGAGAGTATTATATCTAAGAGAATATTAGATAGTAAAAACTTACATAACAAATTAAAAATGTTTGATATCTAACCTAATAAATAATATAAATGGAATTATATGCTAATACAACAACAGTTCTATAAACAATACCAATCTAATAACCCAGAACAATTTAATAACAAATTCATATACCAGAGGAACGAAACACATATTCCTAAAACAGTAGAATGCTTAGAAGATTTATGTAAAGCATTAGAAATTATAACAGGAGTATATTATATAGGATGTGAAGTAGTTACTAATGAAATAGAAATTAATACTTTACTTAATAGAACTAATAAATCTATTAAAGAGAATAGATATATATTAATTACTATACACTTTAGATTAGAAGCAGAAGATTTAGTAAAAGATATATCTATACCTATATTATTTCCTAAACTAGTAGATGATTTCTATTATAAGTTGAATGGTTCTAAATATACTGCTATATATCAATTAATAGATAATGGCACTTATAATACTAAAGATTGTTTAACTCTTAAAACTTTATTAATGCCTATACATTTATCATATAAAGATATTGAGAGAGAAGATTTAGTAGGTAATACATTAGTTGGTAGAGAGATTAAATTAAACTTATTTAGAAAAGATATAAATATATTATATTATTATATGGGTAAGAAAGGTTTCTTAGGTACACTAGAATATTTCAATATACCTATAGAAGCTATTAAGTTATTTGAGAAAATTCCTGCTAAAGAATTAAAACTATATAAAGAAACTCATTACTTATTTAAAATAGCTACTGGTAAATCTTTAGCTATTAAAAAAGAAGTATATGAAGCTAACCATAATGTATTTATCACACTATTAGAATTTATATATGAAAATAAACCTACTATAGAGAATTTAAATGACAATGAGTTTTGGAAAATTAAACTAGGTAAGATATTTTCTAAGAATCCTAATAGCTATATAGATGCAGGAGATTCGATTTTAAGGTCATTAGAGAGGATTATGGACGGTAGGACTAAGAAAAATCTTATTCAAGTCCTAGACAAGGATAAAGACGATATTTACGCTATTATTAGATGGATGATGTACTTTTTCGATGAATTAAGAAACGGTACTAATACAAATCTAGCTAATAAGAGATTAAGATTAGAAGAATACTTAATTCTTCCATTTATTATTAAATGTTCAGAAGCTACCTATAGAGTATTTAATAGTAAGAAAACGACAATGAAAAGATTAGAACAAATCTTTTCTAATATTCCACCAGACTTTTGTATTAAAAAGATATTAACTAATAGATTATTAAGGTATATTAACAATACTAATACAGCAGATATATTTAATGGGTTAAAGTTATCTCAAGTAGGGGACTCTGGTTTAAGTAGTGATAGTAAAACTAAGATCAGTTTAAACCATAGAAATATAGACCCTTCTTATATAAATAGATTGGGGTTAGTAGCTAGTAGTAGTTCAGACCCTGGAGCTAGTTATAGTATTGTACCTTTTGTAGATATTAAAGAAAATTATTATTTTGATACAGAAGTTAAATATATTACACCTTATTAACAGTTAAAATAAAGAGCTATATTAATATAGCTCTTTATTTTTTATTTAAAACTTTCAAATATTATATAACAAACAGAAGTAAATTATGCAATTAAGTAATTACACATATACTAATTTATATCCAACTATAAATTTCTTACCTCTACAGGATTATGACTTACTAGATGAGAGTAATATAAAAAAAACTTTAAATGATAGGTTTTATTCTATTAATTTTCAAGAAAATAAGATTAATAAATCTTTATTAAATATTGCTATCTCTAACCCTAAATATTTAAATGAGTTCTTCAGTAGATATTCGGGTCCAATATTCTATAAGAAATTTCAATATCCGATAGCTTCAGATTATTCTTATAGAGATTATTTTAATAATGAAGCTGTTCATATGGATGTTAATTCTAATTGGATAGTATTTCCTTGTAATGAAGCTGGTAGATGTGAAGAAACTGACTATATAATATTAATTTTTGATTATGAAGGAAAATTAGTAGCACCTTATAATTATAAAATTAGAAATTTACAATCAGGTTTAACTATATATGTTAGAAAAAAAGATTTATACACTAATATAGCTTTAGCTAATTACAATGCACAATTATTAAGTGATAAATATACTCTAAAAGTAGTAGTTATTAAGAAAAAAAATGTTACTGAAAAAGTTAGATATATAAAAAAAACAATATATGCTTCAGATGTTATCACTGTAGATGATTTAATATCTAGTAGGTTAGATATAGATGATTTAAGTGCAGAAGATATAGTAACTGATGATTTAATAGGTAGAAATGGAACATATTACGCTAATTTAGATTTATCTCAAGACGAAACTAATATGATTAATCTTAGCAGAATAAAACCTATATTAGATACAAACTATTATACTGTATTTAAAAAAGAAAATAGAGGTACATCAGATATTTATCATAGACAATTACATAGAGTTAATTATAATACAATACTTACGGATAATTATAAATTAAGTTTTAACCTATTAGGTAATGTGTTATATGATACAGAGTTTTTAATAATGAATACTATAGATTATAGTGAATTAAATATTATTGCTAATGTTAGTGGTGTTGATTTACTTATAACGGATGTTGGTTCTAAGTTTTTTAATTACGATTTATTAGTTGAACAATATACAGCTTCAGGATTTGTAAATAGAATACCATTGGTTACTAAAATCGATAATGAATATTACCCTTTACCTTATAAGAGAGTATATGATATTTACTTATGGATTAATGGTATCAAATTAACACCTGGGGTTGATTTTTTTATAGATTATAATCAGTATAATGATAGTAGTCCACCTTCTATTGTTTTATGTGATGATAAATTAATACCTGTTACTAACAATAGTCATATTAGAATAATATTAAATCAACCATATCATCCTAGAAATTTATGTGCTTATTTTGATACAATAGGGGATAAAGGTACTGTTGATTTTGAAAATGATATAGTATCATATTCAGCTAAGATGGCTAATTTAGCTTTCTCTAATGGTAAATTTGTTTCATCTGACCAAATTGAAATATTAAATAGCGGAATATTAGCTATTAAAGGTTTAAATACTAGTAGAAGATTTGAATATAATTTTAACTATTTAGTTAACTCAGATATATCTGACATGGTTGATTATTTTAAAGATTATGAAACTGATTTAAATAAATTTATTAGATACTCAGGGTATTCTAAAAATATTATAAACGATTATATTGATTATAATCATCTAACAAATAATTTATCTAATGAGTTTATTAATACCCTAGCTTGTTTATGCGCATCTACGAATTTCAGTAGATTTGTTAATATAGAAATAGATAGAACAGGTGGAGTATTTAGATTAGTAGTAACAGGATTAAGATTGAATAATGAAACTGCCATATTTAATGGTGAAAGAAAAATACATAACACTAATATAAAATATATTAAAGGTGATAGAGAAAATAATGATTGTTTATTAGTAATAAACTGCAATAGATAGAACTATTTATTATACAGTATAAATATATTCATAAAATATGGCTAATGAAATAAATGGGTGTGTGTATCAACCTCTTGTTGAAATAGAAGGTTTAGACCCACAGAAAGCTTTAAACGGAGAATTGTATATAGATAGTAAATTAAACTCAGTGTACTATAAAGATTATGAAGGGTTATCACATAGATTAGATTCTAGATATAAAGTACCTGACTCAGGTTATTTTGATATTTATATATCCCCTTCAGGTGATGATATTAATGGTGATGGTAGTAGTCTTAAACCTTTTAAAACCATATTTAAAGCACAAGATACTATTAAATCTTATAGATATCCAGAAAATAGTAATTACAATTTTAACTTAGCTGATGGTTTTTATTCTGAAAATAATGTTATAAATAATATATCTAAGTCTAAAATTATAAATTTAATAGGTAATGTAACTAATCCAGAAGCTGTAGTTTTAGCTAACCCTGTTGGAGAAAACAAATGTTCTTTAGATATAGAGAACTGTTTAGTAAAAATAGAAGGAGTGAAATTTTTATCAGCTTATTTAGTAGATCCTTGGTATTCTCAAATATATTTACATAAAGAAGCTGAAGTTTGGATAAAAAATGTTATTTTTACTCAAACTGTAGGTAATCATATGTATATAGATAGTTCAGTGTTATATGTAGTCGGATCATATAAAATTAGCGGTGGAGCACACTCTCATATTATAACTATATCAGGTGGTTATTATGATCAATATAACGGTAGTTTAGATAATAGTAAATTATTTGATAATACACATATAGGGACAGGTAGAACAGGTAATCCAATATTTATTGAAATAACTCAATCTAATTTAGTCTTTAATACTTTTGTTAATTGTTTAGGTGGGATAACTAGATTCATTATAGATAATATATTTTGTATAGTAGGTATATCTGCAAATAATATAGAAAAGGATAGTTTAATAGTAACTAATTACAAAGGTATTATAACTAATTATAGCGTAATGGATATATATCTACCAGTAGATAATGATTCTATTAGATTTTATAACTATCCGAATATAACAATGCCTACCGATCTAAGTAACCCTATATATCCTAATGGACAAATAGCTAAATTAGGTGCAAATAATTTTTATATTAAACATAACGGCTATGGTAAAGCTATAGGTAATAGAGATACATTTTTACCAGGTAAATTATCTAACGGTACACAAGGTTTATTAACAGTAATACAAAATCAAGGTATTTTAAATGCTACATATTAAAAATAGTATAGATAATATAATTCAAAACCAAATAACATTTATTAATAATTATATATTAGATTGTATAAAAAGAGAACCATATTATTATGAATCTATGGAAGAATTATATTTATGGTTATATGATATAAAATATAATGAAGAAGCTAGTAAATTAATTGATTGGTGTTTAGCTTGTAAAAATATAGCTTTCAAAATTCAAAAGAAAGAATTAGAATTTAAAAGTTTTTCAGATATAGTTGATATATTACCTAAATTATAATTTAAATTTTAAATATATATTATATAATAAGTATAAATAACTTATTATATAATATATTATGACAAAAGAAGAAAAATTTAAAATGTTAATTGATTACATACTAGAATCAGAAGAACAGAGTTATTATAGTCATTGTTTAGATAAAGTAGAACTATTATATGATAATATTTTTTCAAAACATAAAAGTAAACATCGTAATGAATATATTGACGAATATATGAGTAAAATAAAATCTGAAGAATATTTAAATTCTATTAATAATGAACATATTTATGCATATGCTAAACTACTGCAAAAACATTTAAAACTAAATTAAATATAAGGAAATAATAATGCAAAAATTACAATTTAAGAAAGTACATGAAGATGCTATTTTACCTCAGTATGCTCATAAAGATGATTCTGGTTTAGATATGTTTGCTATAGAAGATGATTATATTTTGCCTAGCGAAAGAAAATTAATTAGAACTAGATTATCATATAAAATACCTAATTATACTCCTATCGAAAATATTAATAAGATGTTAGTTATGTACGGTGTTAAACAAGTGCTAGAATTACAAGTTAGACCTAGAAGCGGACTAGCTAATAGTTTTGGTATTTCTATTGTAAATGCACCTGGGACTTTAGATAACAAATTTTTAGGGGAAGTTATGATTAATTTAATAAATTTAGGTGATGAACCTTTTAAGATTACTAAACATAAAACTAAAATTTGTCAATTAGTATTAGCTCCTGTTTTTCATGCTTTAGAAGTAGAATTTACTGAAGAAGATTTTGAAGATACTGATAGAGGTTCTAATGGTCATGGGTCAACAGGATTATAACTATGAATGAAACTAAAATTACTATTATAGATGAATTCCCTCCAGAGACTATTGCTATGATGCAAGCATTATATAGTAGGTCTTCTGAAAGTGTAGAAAAACATAAAGAAAAAGTATTACAGACAGGTTCTGATAAATTTATGAATAGTTACTATGTAGGATATGGGCATAGTTCTATTGGTGATTGTGGTAATACTACAATTTTCTTTGAAGGATTATCTATATTAGCTGCTAAAGCTATTCAAGATAGTCAAAAATTCAATGGTCAGGAAACATCGAGCAGATTTATAAATTTTTCTGAACAGAATATTTATAACCCATTAAAAGGTAATCATTTATCAGAAGAAATTCTATATAACTGGATGCAGCTTTATATAAAAGTTCTTGATTATATGCAATATAAATTAACTATTAAATTCCCTTTAAAAGAAGGTGAGGATATTAGTATTTGGAATAAAGCTATTAATGCTAGAGCATTTGATGTAGCTAGAGGATTTTTACCAGCGGGTATTACTACACAAACCTCTTGGCATACTTCTCTAAGAGATGCTTATGAAAAACTATATGAGTTAAAATTCCATCCTTTAGAAGAAGTTAGAGATATTGCTAATATAACTTTAGAAGATTTAAAACAAAAATATCCTAGTAGTTTTTCACATAAAGAAAATAAAGAATTGGATAACTATTATAAAGAAAATGCTTTAAATATTAATTACTTAGAAACCTATTTAACTGATGATATTAGTTTTGTTTGCGATAATAATATTTTAACTAAGGTGAGTTATGATTCAAATAAACATTTTGATTTTAAGATATTATCTAATAGACCAAAATATAGTAAAATTCCTAAATATTATTCTAAATTAGGTATTTTCAATTTGAAATTTAAATTAGACTATGGTAGTTTTAGAGATATACAAAGACATAGAAAAGGATTATGTGAAATTCCATTAATGTGTTATAGTGACGGTTTTAATGGTTGGTATCTAGAACAAGTTGATTATGATAAAGATATAGGAGTACTGCTATATGAACAGTATCAGAAAATGCAAATATTGTATCAATTATATAATATAAGTGATGTAGATTTACAATATTTTACCCCGTTAGGTAATAATGTAATTTGTGAGCTATCTTATGATTTACCACAAATGGTTTATGTGGCGGAATTACGTTCTAATCTTAGCGTACATCCAACATTAAGAAAAATTGCTCATAAAATGGCAGATTTCTTAGAACAAGAATTTCCTGATATTAAACTATACATCGATAGAAGAGAAGATAAATTTAATATTAATAGAGGTAAACAAGACATTGTTTCTAAAAATTAAACTTTAGTGTATAGTCTAGATTTATAAATATATATTACTATAGTGTATTTCTTTAATTATTTTGGAGTAAACATCATGGTATCAACAGATAAAGCGGAATTAGAGTTAAATCAAAATAAATTTTATAAACAAGGGAGAAAAGCTAGAGAAAACGGTAAATTAAAATCATCTAATCCTATTTTCTACTTAATGTTAACAGAAAGGAAGTTATGGGAAAAGGGGTGGGTTGATCAAGATATAGAAATGGAATATGATAGTTTACTTCCAACTAGTTTCGTATAAGGAGAATAAAATGTTCTTAATTGAGATTGTTAAAGGGCTATTTTTTAAAGGTGGTCCAATCGGGACTACTGATAGAAATCAAGCTGCTATTTTTGCCGATAGGGGTTCAGCTCAGAAATATGCTAAAGATATTGATGGTAGCAGGATTATAGAAAAAGGAAGAAAGAAATGAGAGTAAAGATTATCTGTAGAACAAAAGTTCTACACAAGGAAGATGACGAAGAAGAAGAAATTAAGTTGGATATCGGTGAGTGTTGTTGTAGAAAAAAAATTGCTAATTTTCTAAATGAAACATTCTGGGAATATTACTATGGGGAGTATATAAGTATTATAGAAAACTCATATGTAGTATTCTTACCCCCAGAATTCTATATAAATATACCTGGATATATCTGGTCTTAATAAAATTGAGGGTAAGTCATAATGACTTACCCTCTTATTTATTTTATTTTATAAAATTTTAACTTATCAATAAATTTAGTTTCATTAATATTAATCAAATTCATAATTTTTAAAGTTTCTAAGAAACTATATTGCATAATAGATTCTGACATACAAAATTTACTCTTTTCTATTTGTTCAGATTCATTTAAAACCTTATCTAAATGTAATTTACTATTAAAAATTAATAAAGCTTCTAATAGAGAAGTATCTCTTAAAGCTTCTCTATCTTTATTTTTAATATTTTTTTTATTTTCTACCTTACTTTCTACTAATAACTTTTCTCGTTTACGTTGTTTTTCTTTCACAATCATATTAAGAATATTCTCATGTAAAACATCAGCATAGGTATTTTCTATAATAGAAATCTTATCATCAATATCTTCTAAAGATTCATTTAAATCGTGACCCCTTTCTACTTTATCTAAAATACTCTCATATAACAGTTTACCTACTTCAGATTTATTTAAGTCTTTAATATTAATATCACCTAATAAACTTTCTAATAATTCATTAGTAGTTTTATTAATACTTAAACTATTAGTAATAACTAAATCTTTATCTAAAATATTAGACTTAATAATAATATTTCTAAAAGACTCCATAAAATATCTTTCTACTTCACCTTCAATAAATTTATGAGTTTCTACAAATTTATTAGGAGCTTTTTCTTTTCTAATATATTTAGGGTCTAAAGGATTAATTTTAGTACTATTAAAAGATTCTTGTTGTTCTAATAATTTTTTCTCATGTGTCTTATTTAAAGCATCAGCTATTTTTTGTTGGTCTAGCATTCTTTCACGCGCTCTAAAACTATTTCTAGTGCTAAGTTTACTATAATTTACCATTATTATATTACTTGTTAGATTTATTTTATATTAACTTGTTTTAGTTTAGTGTTATAAAAATAAGTATATATTATAAACTTACTAATAAATTATAAATATGAGAGAAATAGTATATGCTAGGTTTAATTATTATGATAATAATACATATCCTCATTATTAGAGATAACTTAGATATTATTAAAGAGATATATGAAAATATTAAAAACTATAAAGAATATATTTAGGTGCGGAGTTAAAGAAAATAAATATATATTAAACTAATATATTTAACTATAACTGTATGAGAAAATAATATGAAAGCATATTTAAAAACATTTCCTAATCAATTAATCTTCGATATATGTTTTGATAAAAAAGTTAATGAAGATGTTATAGATTTCATTAATAATTTAGAAGGTGTGATAGATGTTAGTTATGAGACTGATTTTTTTATTAAAAAAACCGTTAAAACTGTAATTAATAAATTTAATTTAAAAATTACCGTAGCTAATAACTTCTTTAATTCTAATGATATATTTGATGCTGTAGTCAATAGATTCTGTAATTAATGTTTAATAGGAGTTCCTAATATTAGGAACTCCTTAATATAACTATTTTTTTATTTTAACTATGATAAACCATAAAGAATTTGTTTTTTTAGCTAATAAAATAAAACCAAGATTAGAAGATCAATCTTTACAGAGAGATTTTATGAATGAAATTAGAAATGTATTTGATAGGGATAGCGAAGTATTATCTGATATAGGACTTTCTAGTAAACCTTCTATATCTTCCACTCCTTTCTTTAAACTAACAGGATTAACAGATGTAGAAATAACAGATGCTATGAAAAAAGCTAATCTTAAAAATTTCAATCCAGTATTTTTAAATAATCCTTTCTTTATTAATGCTACTCTTATTATAAGACACTATACTATTACTAACAATAAAAGAATGGTAGAAATATCTAAATTAGCTACTACTGTTAGAATTTATGCTATGCTACATAGAAAATATTTTCCTGTAGGATATGCTAAAAAAGAAGTAATGGATTATACTATTAATAATCTATCTAATAAATTTGATATTAAAAGACTAGGTTCATTACAAGCAGCTTTACAGAAGATAGGTGATGCTAATCACGAGAATTATGAGAAGAGTTTTACTAATGATAGTGATGATGAAATTTTTAGATATATAGAAGGACTGAGAACTAGATTAAATGCTTTTGTGCAAAAAATAGCTAATGAATTTACATACAATTATAAACATAAATTATATATTAATACAGATATGACAGCTATGAAAGATGAGGAAGGAGAAGAGGATTTTAACTATGATAGAAAATCAGATTCTTCTAGTATAGAGCAAGCTACATCTTCATTTGTTATATGGAATAGTATGAATAGTTTAGATGAGAAAGGTTTATTAATAGCTAGTAATTTATCAGGAAGTATTACAACTAATTCGTTAAAAGCTATTATTAATAATTTTAAAAGTAATGATAATGAATTAATTAAAGAAGTAATAGGAGCTATATTTACTATCACTATGTTGCATCAAAAAGATAATGATTTAAAAGCTGTGTGTAATATTAAATTTATTCCTTTTGTTGTAAGTGTATATGGTAAATCTAATAGTGTAGATGAGAATGTAGGAAAGATTAAAGATAATTTAGATATACTACTAAATAAATATTCCCCTTTATATAGTAATACTACTAGAGAAGCTACAAGAATTGCATATAAAAAAGCACTATTAATATATTTCTCTTATCTAATACAAAAGCAAAGATGTGGTTAAGTGTAATATTAATAATAATAAATATATATTAATATTATAATTTAACTATTAGGCGAAACAATGAATATTCAAGAATTATCGAAACAAGCTATTGAACGTATTAATAATATGTCTTTAGAAGAACTTAAAAATAAGTTTATAGAACACTGTATCCTAAAAAAGAAAAAGATTTAAAATCTTTTATTTGCGATATTACTGAAGAAGAATTTAACAATCCATTAATGTTTGATGAATTCGATACGTTTTTATGATGTAATTTAAATCTCAGGAGAATTGTTATGTTAAGTGTCAGTGTAAATAAAGTTATCTTTGGTAATGCCGTTGATGTTGTTATTGAAAATGGCGAAGAAAAATTAAGTGTATTAGGTTTATTCGAATATAATAAAAATAGTACACTATTAAACAGTGGTCGTGAGTTACAACAAGTTATAGAAGAGTTTGAAAATGCTTTAATTGAATTGAAAAATTTCGCAGAACCTAAAGATTTTTAATTAAAAATAGGGGAATACTATGCAAGAATTCGAAGATTACTGTAATTTATTTCAAAATTATATGACAGCTAATTTTGAATTAGAGTTAGAAAGAAATAAATTCGAGGGTTATGATTTCAGTTGGCACTATCATAACGAAATTAATAGAGTAGATAGACTAAGAAACGAAGCTGAAGAAGCTTTTATTAATTTAGTCAAAGCTACTATGAATAATTTATCTGTAAAATAATTTAAAATCAACACAGGATTAATCTCTCATGTTGATTTATATTATTAAGAGGGGTTATTATGAATAAGTTATCTAAAGACAAACTTTTAGCTCTACGGAAAGAATACTTAAATGAAATACTAAGATTAGATACTGAAAGGAAAAATCACTATAAGAAAATTAATACACTAAGATATTATAGAAGAAATATACATTGTATGAATAGACCTTGGTTAGATAGATATATTCCTACTATTAATCCTAAATACGGTAGTTATAGGAATATTGAAATGAAACTTAACAGAATAAATTTGTTATTAAAATTAACTTTTTGGAAAGAATACTAGTGAAAACTAAACATAAACTAGACTTTAATCGTAGTTCTTATGAAAATCATTGTAAACTTAGAACACTACATAAGATTTCTGCTAGAACAGCTAGTTATAAGAGGAGATTAAAAATGTACTTACGTTGGTATAATGAAGAGAAAATAGAATTAATAAAAGATAGAATTAATGTTTCTTATTCTTGGTGTAAACATGATTATTTAAGAGGAATTTTTAAAGAATATCCTCATAGTATATAGGAGAGTGAAAATATGTATTCTAAGAATAAACATATAGGTCTTAATGCTGAAGATATATTAGAATTGAAAAATTATTTAGATACTGTTCAAATAAAACATCCTTTACCTTGGAAGGCTATAGAAGCTAAAAGTCTTATAAATGTTGTTAAAACTACACCAAAAAGTTGTGAAGTAGTACAATATTTTCAAAGTGAGTGTGAGGATGATTGTATTGTAGATGCTAATGGACTAGAATTATTAGGTTGTTCTGAATGGTTAAGAGTAGATTGGGATGTTTTAGTATTCCTTGCTAATAGTCCTGAAGTTATAAAGAATTTAATAGAGATTATTGAAAATAAGTAAATAAATAAAGATCGACATAGGATTAATTTCTTATGTTGATTTTTTTTTGTTATTTATATGTGGAGTTAAAGAGAATAATAAGTATATATTAATTTTGTATTTAGATGAAGAAAATTCATTTATACTAGATAAATACAGGAATAACTTAATTATAGGGGACAGGAAAAGGGTAAAATAATATGACAGAAAATACTAAAGAAAACGTTAGAGGACAACTTCCAGAAATGGATTATTTAAAAAAGATTTAAATAAGTAATAAATTAATAATACGAAAAGGAATTTATAAAATATGAGTAAAGTTAAAGAACTACCGACTAGAGAATATTTGTTGGAGTGTTTTAGATATGATAGAGAATTAGGTAAAATATTTTGGAATGAAAGACCTAGAAGTCATTTTAAAAATAAAGGTAACTACGTAAAATTCCATATTAATTATGCTAATAAAGAAGCTGGTTCTGTTTTTAATAATAAAAGTTTGGTTGTTAAATTAGATGGGATAAATTATAAAACATCAAGAATTATTTGGAAGTTAGAATACGGTGAAGATATTGTAGAATATATAGAACATATAGATGGTGATTATAAAAATAATAAAATATGTAACTTAAAAAAAGTAATAGCTAATTTATCTGTTAAAAAGAAAATAAATCATAAACAATTGCCTAGTCAAGAATACTTATTGGAGTGTTTTAGGTATGATGAAAAAGTAGGTAAACTATACTGGAAAGAAAGACCTAGGTATCATTTTAAAAATAATGCGTCATGTAATAGAATTAATAGATTATATAAAGATACTGAAGTAATTATAACATTAAAAGATAGAAGGGTAGTCATAGATGGAAAATGTTATGTGATACATAAAATTGTATGGAAAATTATTTACGGGGTAGACACCAATAGGGTATTGAGACATATAGATGGTGATATATTTAATAATAAAATAGAAAATTTAGAAGAAATTATACCGCAGGAAGAAATAAAAAAGAAACTTAATGAAGGTAAAGAAAAACCAAAAGCTTTGGAACTGCCTACTCAAAAATATCTTATGGAATGTTTTACTTATGACCCAGATACAGGTATATTATATTGGAAAGAAAGACCTATATACCATTTTAAAGAGGAAGGTAGGGGTAACAGCGCTACAGCTAATAAAATAGCTGGGAGTTTAGATAAATTTGGTTATATTGTAATAAATATGGATACTATCAGATACAGAGCACATAGAATTATTTGGAAATTAGTATATGGGACAGATCCTGTTAATTTAATAGACCACATTAATGGTATTAGAGACGATAATAGATTATGTAATCTAAGAGAAGCCACACATTTAGAAAATAGCCAAAATGTTATAAAAATTAGAAAAAATAATAAATCTGGTTATGTTGGAGTTAATTATATTAAAAAGACTAATAAATGGACAGCTACAATTAAATATGAAAATGAAAGCTTCTATTTAGGTACATTTGCTACAGCTTATGAAGCGCATTTAGCTAGGGAAGCGAAAGCTAAAGAACTTCAAGGGGAATTTTATGTAGAAAATGATAGATAACTAACATAATTGAAATAACTATGTATTCAAAATAAGAATACATAGTTATTTTTTATTTAAACTTCTCTGAATGACCCTAAAACATCTAGTTTAGATAGCTTAATGCTTAAATCATGAAAAGCCTTTAATGCTTTGTTTAAATGAGCGGAACCCAATTTAGAAGGTAAATTACCTAATCTACTTATACCTAAGTTCTGATACAAATCTCCTATACACATATTACATATTTTAGAATCTTTACAAAATAAAGGGCTACGTATTTCCAATGTTTTACCTATAGCATCTTTTAAATTTTCATTGTCTAATAAAACTAAGTTTTTATTAAATAAAGCATATCTAAGATAAAATTGTCCAGCATTCTTATCTGTAATTTTTACTTTAAAGGCAAATTTAGTACCACAATCAGAACCTTTCTCTTCATTACAATTAAGGTGAGAAAAACTTGAATTAAACTGCTTAACTAAATATCCCCCAGCTGCTGTTCCTACAGCTCGTGAGAAACTGGCTGTTGTACTAATGTCGCAATAAGAGTGGAATTGATTAAGCGATATACCGTCACTAAGGTTATCTTTACTAATTGTCATAGCACTAACATTAGTTATTTCATCACTCTTCGCCATACTCCCCCTCATAATAACAGTATTTTTATAGTTATTAGCAAAACTGCCAGTAGCTCCAGAATCATACACTTTTAAACCATTACTATCTTTTTCATCTAATTCTTTTTTAGCTAAATCTATTAGTTCTTTTTCTATTACACTTACTATCTTTTGGTCATTATTTTCTATTTTTTTACTATGTTCCTTAAATAATTCTTCTTTTCTTTTTTTAACACTTTCTAAAGGAACTGCTGTGCTTAAATCTAATGTATATGCAATAAATGATGTAATACTAAAACTAAACCAATGTAATCTATTAATAAAATCTATATATGTATCTCCATCTATTTTATTCTCTTTTAATAATATACTAACATCTGTAAATATTTTACCCATTTCTCCTTTATTAATAGGTTTGTTATAGTAAGGTACTTTATCTCTTAGATTAGTATTTCCGAATAAGAATAAATTCGCTAAATATCTTCCTACTGTAGTAATTGTTCTATCTTTTACAACTATAGATAGTTCATTTTTATTAATTTCTAATTCGTCTGGTATTAATATGATTTCATCTACTGGGTTAAATCTTCTAATATTCTTTTCATTGAATGCTAGTAATTCTTTTAGTAGCTTTAATGTAATATTAGTAGATTTTAATGTTAGTAGATATTTTTTATCTATCTCTTTAATTAACAATCTTTTTATAGCCATATAATTAAATATATCAAGAAACTTATATATTCATTAGTTTCTTGATATATTTAATTAATAATAAATTAAGCGAATGTGTAATACTCTACAACGATTCTTTTATTACCTGAAATATGTTCTGTTGGAAATGTTACTCTACTATACATTTCCGGTTCTGTATGAGTGTTAGTTGAAAAAAATAAACTTAACTCGTTTAAGTTTTCATTTCTACAATCTTCCATATCTACTAATAATTCTACTTTTTTATATGTTGTATTAGTATTTAAATCTATAAACCATTCTGGTTCTAATATATTAAATATTTTATAATAGTATAGATTATTATCCCCAACTAATTCTGGTGCTACTGGGTAGTTAGTCATAGAAATATCTGGATATATATCAGTGGGGTTAGAACCTACAGGTAGTGTAATAAAAGGTACTCTATCTGCTAGTGCTACATCTAGTGGCGAAGGTAGAATAGGTGAGAATGGATCTCCTACAGGACAACCTCCAGTACCTACTGAAAATAAATTAATTTTTCTATTATAGTTTTTAGTAGGATAGCTTGGTGAGTTATTAGTATTTTCATATAATTTCTCT
>Ga0316610_1000098_pt1 | contig 23952 bp, 24 predicted proteins | sample MIS2017111B_MG_FD_207677 | JGI IMG/M metagenome (GOLD analysis project Ga0316610, IMG submission 207677) | Microbial mat bacterial communities from Middle Island sinkhole, Lake Huron, Michigan, United States - MIS.2017.111B | ecosystem: Environmental > Aquatic > Freshwater > Lake > Sediment... | reverse complement strand
TGTCTAAGTGGTAGTCGATCCGCCATGGCAAGCATGATTATGGGAGGACAAAAGCTAAATGTAAGCAATGTCAAAGTCGGTTTTCCTGCTTGGGCAGCAGCTGGATATGAGGTAAGTATTGGGGAGTAGATAGAGAGAAAGTATAAAACATTTAAAGGATAAAGGATAAATCAAGTAAAAAAATATCAAAGGGTAAAGGGTAAAAAATGTTTAATGTATAATGTTACAATTTTAAATCAATTTTTAAATCTTAATGTTAGAATGTTTAAACATGAATTCATTAGAAATTATTACATTGATTAAAAATCAAGAAATTAAACATTGTAAATTTTATACTCACCGAGGAAGGAGAAATAAATTTCTCCCCTACTTTATCCTTGATTTGTAATTTATCCTTATTACGTTTTATACTTTTTGCACATAAGAATGGCGACACGGTGTGGTTGTTATGTATCCATCCAAGGCGAATTAAAATTCGCCCCTACGCGGGAAGGTAAGCCACTCCCCCTACAAAATCTTTTCACTTTGCCTTTTGATCTTTGAACTCTTCTTTATTCTAGCTCAATCTGCTCTCCACAACTCCCCAATTAACATGACTCCACCACTTGGAGATATAGTCTTTTTTGTTTGTTTGAAAATCGTAGAAATAAGCATGCTCATACATATCGAGTGCTAAAACTGGCTTAAATCCAACTGTTCCGCCTTCGTCGTGAAAATCAGCTACAACATTGTATAAAACATCATTTCTAGGATCAAGCTCTAAAATAGCCCAACCACGTGCTGCCATAGCGCAAGCTGTAAAATCAGCTGCCCAAGCTTCCACAGTTCCAAAACATTTTTCAATGTGAGCTTTTAAAGTAGCTGGAATATCACTCAAAGAGGTGGTGGTGGCTGTCATTCCACTGAAATAAAATTCATGTAAATCACGACCTGCGAGAGCATATTGTAGAGTCTTTTGCTGACCTCTTATCCCAGCAGGGTTTGTAGTGCCTAAACCATTGATTTTAGCAGGTAAATCGTTGGTTTGGTTGTAGTAGTTTGTATAGAGCTTCATGTGCTCCGCAAGTTGTTTTTCTGACAAAAAATCTGGTAAATCTATGTATTCTAAAGTATATATTGGTTGCATAGGATGGTTTTGTTGTTTTTAAATGTAATTAGATGTTTTGAATTGTATATCTAACCTAATTTAGGGTAAAGCATTAAATTTAGAAAGTCAATTAATTTTCTAATGTACCAAATTTTTAAAACCTTGCCTAAATATTAAATATATGCCTTAAATAGGATTATATTTGTTTTAATGACACTTTTTAAAAAATCAATGTTTCATGAAGATCAGTATATTTCGACTAAAACTGATAAAAGAAAAAAACTGGAGTCTAGACGTTTGGATACTATTTTAAGGCAAATTGCAGAAGGAAAATCAATTTTGATACCTCCGCATTACTATCGAGAAATTACCGAAGGTGGCTTAGCTGTAATCGACGGCCGTCTCCACTATGTTTACCCTTCGCAAATTTTACAACATGGAAACAGAATTCAATTATTATCTATCGATCTCAACTCACCATTTGGAGATAGAAATTTGATAACTCATTTTGGGTCCAGACAAGACGCCAAACCAGTGACCAAAGAGTATCTTTTTACAATTGTCGCCTTTTCTTGGCAAAATTTAACGGAAGTTTTTGAAGATTTGGATGAATTGCTAAAATTCGAAGGTAGGCTGACCGTGGACGAGCTAATTGCCAGAGGTCTGATACCAAAAGATGATCCTGATTTAGAGCAATATCTGCATAAACTCAACCTTTTTATCCCAAGCGAAATTTATCCATGTAGAGAGACCAACCGAGAAAAATTTGATGCCATTAGAAAACAAGAATGGAGCCAGTTTTTAAAACTTTGTGATGATCAAGCCAATATATCAAATCAACTTGTAACTATAAGCAGTGGAGTCAGCTATGTAAACTCGGTGGAATATCCACTTCACGCTCAAAGCGTAAAACTTAAAGACGGAATCAAGATATCAGACGATTATGATCAAAAAAAACTGATTGATATTCAAGACTTACCAAAATTTATCAAACGAGCTAAAAAGCTTAATTTAATGTATAATATAAGATTTACAGGTGGTGGTAAGGCCTTGATTTTAGGTCTATATCCTTTCAAAGACAGTGAAGCAACGCTGCCGACTAAACCTGCCAATCTAGGTGATCATAGAGTGAGAGAGTTTTATGCTTTTTTGTATGCTTTGATGCCTGGACCAGTGGAGTGTTTCACCAATGGTATGGCGCCCAATGAGCAAAATATTGCAAAACTAAGAGAATTTGGTTACAGACTCGATTTCAACGATGAGGATTTAAAATATTTTACCCGAGATTGGATCGATAGTCATCACGCTCAGTTTGACCCTGAGCTCATCTTAAATGATTTTAATTACAAGATGTACCGCCACCAAAATAAAACCCAAGATTTGGTTTCAGGTTTTGTAGCTACTTTGTATAAATATAATCCTTTTTCACTAAATCGACCATCAAAAAACTCGTCCTAAAGACGAGAATTGATTATTGGTTAATGGCGGAAGTGGTGGGATTCGAACCCACGAGGCTTTCACCTGACAGTTTTCAAGACTGTTGACATAAACCACTAGTCGACACTTCCGTGTATTATTTTAGTACTTTTTAAGATATATCTTAAATTTCTAGAAAATGTCAAATTTATACCATAGTTGAATTTATTTATTATAAAATAAAGCTAGTATGATTGATATAATTCTGTCATTTCGAACGAAGTGAGAAATCTTATCAGGAGTCAGCTATAGATTTCTCGTTACACTCGAAATGACAAGTTTTAGGATAAATGAAGGCCTGAACGTAAACTAACTTTCAATAACCAAAACCACCTTACTCCCCTTGATTTTAAGCTCTTCACCAGCTAAGTCACTCACAAAATTCAACTCGCTAGCACTCACGGTTTGAGTAATCACCTCTTTATTGTTCTCAAAAATATTCTGCAGATCTTGATTGTCAGTAAAATACTGCATTTTAACCAGCTCGCCCATTTTGAAGCCATTGGTTTTGCGGGCATTTTGGAGGACTCGGGTGATTTCGTTGACCATCCCCTCTTCTTTTAGCTCAGGACTTAGCTCAGTATCTAGAGCCACAAACCATTCTCCTTGAGCTTTTGAAACCAGATTTGAGTTATTTGGAAGCTCTTTTTGGATTTCGATATTTTTGACATTTAGTTCTTTTTTGATTATATCCGCAAGGTCAGAGTTTTCCAGATTTATAACTGCTTTTGCTAGTGGCTGACGTAGATTGATCGCTGTATCTGTACGTATAGACAACCCAAGTGAACAAATCGATCTCACAATTTCCATATCATCCAAAAGTTTTTGATCAACAGCTTGAATTTCAGGATAAAATTCTAAGTGGACTGATTCTTTAGCTTGAGGCAAACCTACATTTACGACCAAGTTTTGATACATTTCCTCACATAAAAATGGCATTTGTGGCGCAAAAGTCTTGATCAGCTGAACCATTATGCTATAAAGTGTTTGGAGGGATTCTGTGTCACCAGCAGCAAATCTATCACGACTGCGACGTATCCACCAAGTTGAGATATTATCCACACAAGGTTGAATCAGTTTTACCGAGCTTGGAATATCAAAATTCTCGATAAATTCTCCGTATTCTTTAGTGGTTTTATCCATCAAGTTTTTGACCCAAATGTCCAAAATATTGGTCGAGCTAAAATCAGCATTCTCAGGAGTCCAGTTGTGCATATCCATGTATAGACACAAGTAGCTATAAACATTCCAAAAAGGTATTAAAATAGCCTTGAGTTGCTCGTTTAAAATCTCATCGGACCAAGCCATATCTTCACCTACCATGATCGGAGAGCTCATCAAATACAATCTCAGAGCTTCACCGCCGATATTTTCAAGCACTTCTTTTGGATCTGGAAAATTTCCAAAGGATTTACTCATTTTTCGACCATCATTTCCAGCTAAAACTCCTGTAACTACGGCATTTTTAAAAGGTTTTTCATCAAAAGCAATCACCGAAACTCGAAGTAAGATATTAAACCAAGCTCGTAGCTGACCAGTGTATTCGACGATAAAATCAGCACTACTGCCTTCTTCAAAGCTTTTATCAGGGTTGAAAGGATAGCCATGCTCGGCAAATGGCACTGAGCCTGAATCCATCCAACAATCCAGCACTTCTGGTACACGAGCAAAATTTTTTCCATTTTTGGTGAGAATAATCTCATCACACACATCTCGGTGAAGTGTGATTGGCTTATCTCTAAAAGAATATACTTGCTTGCCTTTTTCCTCTTTGACTGATATTTCAGCATTGTACTGCTTCATCTCCTCGAAAGATCCAATTACCAACTCTTCTCCGTCATCAGCTACCCATAGCGGCATAATTGTTGCCCAGTAACGATTTCTAGAAATACACCAGTCAGGAGCATTTGAAATTACATCCAAAAAACGACCGTTTTGAAAGTGTTCTGGATACCAATTGATTGATTGATTAAGTTCAATCATACGCTCTTTGATCGACTGCACATTGATAAAATATGATTCTTGAGCGGTGTAAATCAGTGGATTTTTGCCTCGATAAAATGGCAATCTGTGAGTATATTTCTCACTTCTAAGTAAATTCCCTTTTTGTAGTAAATCTGCTGTAATATCCTCAAAAGCATCTCTTAAATATACTCCTTTCCACGGACCGACCTGTAAAATTCCTGCAATATCTAGCACTTCAAACATTGGCACATCATACTTTTTACAAAGATCAAAATCCTCTTTGCCATATGTACCAGCACTGTGGACGATTCCAGTACCGTCTCCATCAGTCACAAAATCAGCAAGATAGACTTTAAAGTTTTTGTCAGTGGTTTGATCCACAAAATAGTCATAAACAGGCTCATATTCAACTCCTTCAAGCTCGGACCCAGAAAACTCAGCTAAAATCTGCACCAATTTGCCATTTTCTTTACCGATATTATCAGTATCAGTCTGGAAAGTTGCTGATAGTCTAGACTTGGCTAATATATACTTCGAGCCTTCAAATAATACTAAAGAATAAATAATTTCTGCATCCACCGCCAGGCAGACATTAGCTGGAATTGTCCATGGTGTCGTTGTCCAAGCCAACAAATACAGATTCTCGGACGAGTGACCTTTAAACTCATCTTTTGCTTTAAATTTTACAAAAATACTAAGATCTTCAACTTCTCGATAATTATCAGGATCCATCCCAACTTCAAACTCTGAAACTGGTGTCGAAGTGTCAGTCGAAAACATTGATACCCGTTTTCCCTTGTATATAAGACCTTTATCGTAGGCTTGCTTGTAAAACCAAATTACCGATTGGTTAAACTCTGGCTTCATGGTGTAGTAAGCGTTATCGATATCCACCCAACGACCAATTTTATCTATATACCAACGCCAATCATTGGTACATTTTTCGATGAAAGTACGGCATTCGCCAATATATTTATTGACTCCAAAAGCTTCAATATCTTCCTTGGTTTTAAGGTCAAACTTGGCATTGATTTTTTCCTCAATCGGAAGTCCATGACAGTCCCAACCAAACACACGCCTAACTCGTTTACCTTTCATTGTCCAGTATCTTGGTACTACATCTTTGGCTATCGAAGGTAACAAACTAGCATAATGAGGATTTCCGCTCACAAAAGGCGGACCATCCATGAAAGTATATTTTTCGGTTGCTGGTCTTTGCTCAATTGATTTTTCAAAAATGCGATTTTCTTTCCAAAACTGTGAGATTTTAGCTTCTATTTCAGGAAATTTGACTTGATTGGATACTTTCTGGATCATAACTTATTCTAATTATTTAACTTTGTGTTGTAAATTGACTTTTTTAAAGACTATGAACTAAGACCTAGTGACATATACAAGACACTTGGGTCATTTTGGTCTACAAAAATCTTTGTCACAGTGACTGTGATTGGAAGGGTCTCGCTGCTCCAACTAACACCTCTATTTAAGCTTGTAAATAGCTTGTTTCCGATTGTAAAATAGATTTTATCAAGACCTACAAACGGATCCACATCCAAAGCTGTGATCTGATTTTGCTCAGCTTGAAGAGGTAAGTTTATCTTTCTCCATGGCTTAGATATATCACTTGTTTGCCAAAGTTGCCGATCTGCCAACATCAAAAAATCGCCAGGTTTAGCTTTGATTGGAATCAATCTTTCAAAATTACCAAATTGCAGACTGTCGCCAGCTGTAAAACTAAAAGCGTCTTGGGGCTGCGATCCATTTGTCTGACTTGAGTCGCGTTGCATTTTACTATTTACCCAAGTCACACCTTGATCCGAGCTGGATGAGATGCCACTTTTAGCTTGAAAAACGTAGAAAAAATTGTTTAAATAAGGTAAAAATCCAAATTGTAATATTGAACCGCCATCCTTAAAGACATGAACTTTCTGCCAGGTTTCACCTCCATCACTAGATTTTATAATAGTATCAGCACCTAAAATTGCAAAAACCTGAAAAGAATCAGCGGGATTGACTGCAACTCTAAATACTGCCACATCTGGATTAACCTCACTATATTTTTCTTCAAAAGTTTTGCCTTTATTGGTGGTTTTATAGATTTTACCGATCTGACCAAATTGTCCTGCCACATAGATTGTATTTGAATCATTTGGATCTATCGCAAAGCCATTTATAGATAGTAAGTTGTTTTTATTGGCCTGAGCTTCCCGCTCTGCAGCTCGTTCTTCGACAGTGGCCTTGGTGCTTTCTAAGCTAAAAATATACAACCTTCTCCAGACTTGACCCGCATTTTCAGTGAAATATATACCTTGTTTCTGACTGACTAGATAGTACTCATCTTTATTTGGCCCAGCAAAAAGATTGGCGTTAGTGACTTTTCCAAGTCCTCTATCTGTGGCAGTTTCACCAGACTCGTAGTCTTTCTGCTCCAAAAAATTCACAGCTCCGATTTGCTTGGTGTTACCCTGATCGATCACCTTTATGACTCCATAAGTTGCAGGCGTAGCTGTCGAACTATTATTGCCAAGACCGCCAGGAAAAGTACATCCAGCTGCCGCAGATAAAATCAAAACCGATGACCAAGCTATATTAAATAAACGAAAAAACATATTAAAATTACAATAATCAAAACCTGAATTTATGCCTTGATGAACGTTTAATTTGCGGTCTTTGTCAAATATTTCACATAAAAATTAGGCTATATTTCATACTATAAGCTTTAAAACTTTACAACTTTAAAGACTTGACAAACTATATTTGATATGTACGGACTCGACATTTTAAATGTAAAATCAGCAGTTTTTGTTAAATCTGCCCCAACGGTGAATGATTGCCCAGAATCAAATCTTCCCGAATTTGCCTTTATAGGTCGCTCAAATGTAGGTAAAAGTAGCTTGATAAACTTACTTTGCAACAACAAAAACCTAGCAAAAGTATCCAGAACCCCTGGAAAAACTAAACTAATAAATTATTTTCTGATCGACAATGCTTGGCATCTGGTGGATTTACCAGGCTATGGATACGCCAAAACAGCCAAAACCAATCGCGCAACTTGGCTCCAATCCACCTCCGAATTTTTAGCCAATCGTGAAAATCTAAAAACCACTTTTGTACTTATCGACGGCACGATCCCGACTCAAGGCAATGATTTAGATTTTATAGAATGGCTCTTAGAAACCCAAATAAATTTTGTGATAGTTTTTACCAAGGTCGATAAAGTCAATCAAAAAGAACTAAGTGCCAATATCAAAGTTTTCATGGAAAATGTGATGCAATTTGCCCCAAGCGAACCCAAATACTTTGTGACTTCGATCGAGAAAAAACACTCTAAAGATAAGCTTTTGGAGTATATAATGGAAAGTGTAAACAGCTAGAAAGGTTATATGACCCCTAAACATTTGCATCAATTTCTTCTTGTGTAAATGAGCTTTGAGAAAATTTTCCTTGCATTCTTTGAGAGATCTCTTGGGTTAATTTTTTGATATTAATCTCTATTGCTGTAGACATAAAAGAGCATCTAATGCCATCAATAATGATCTACTCGTGTCAATTTGTCAATTTTAAATTTTACCTTATTACTAAGTTTGTAACAATTCCCATCTATGACCACTCATTTCTCAATCCCCACTTGGCAATCAGATTATATCAAAGCCAGATTAAGTGACGATAACATTTTCTACACTCAAAATATTGCAGAAGTAAATCTTGATGAAATTCAAGAAGCTGAAATTATTTCAGTATTTGTACACGATATGGTTACAGCTGAGATAATAAATAGATTACCAAATTTAAAGCTTATTGTAGCCCGATCGACGGGTTTTGATAATATTGATATTGAATATGCCAAATCAAAAAATATAGCAGTTTGTAATGTCCCAGCTTATGGTTCTGACACTGTGGCAGAATTTGCTTTTGCTCTTTTATTAGCACTGGTAAGGCATATTCCAGCTATCATCGACAGATCCAAGGACTTAAATTTTAAATACCTAGACCTACAAGGTACTGATTTGAGCGGCAAAACTATTGGTGTGCTTGGCTCAGGAAAAATTGGTAGAAATATGATTCAAATGGCAAAAGGTTTTGATCTTAAAATTGTAGTTTATGATATTTTCCAAGATGAAAATCTAGCTAAAACCTATGATTTCGTGTATTTACCTTTGGATGATGTCTTACAACAATCTGATATTTTGAGTTTGCATTTACCATTAACCAAAGAAACAGAAGATCTTTTTAGTCGAGAAAATTTATCTAAAATTAAAAAGGGTTGCATTTTTTTAAACGTCGCTCGAGGCAACCTAATCTCAAATCAAAATTTAGCTTGGGCACTACGTGAGGGTATTTTTTCAGCTTGCGGCCTTGATACTATAGAAGATGAAAATAAGCTATTTGAAGGTAATGCTACTGAGTTGCAACTTGAAATACTCAATAATCCAAAAGTCATTTTCAGTCCTCATTGTGCATATTATACAAAAGAAGCAATGCATCGAATTTTAGATACTTCCATAGCAGACATTGAGGGATTTTTAGGTGGAAATATGATCAATTGCGTGAATTAAAAAAACTGTCACAAAATTCACAACCTTATGTCATTTCGAGCACCGCGAGAAATCTTTAACCAGTTAAAATATTTATATTCTAGGACTATTTGGATGATTTTGCTAATTGGTTTGTTTATAAGTATTTCAAGTCTTTTTTATCCTAGCATTGCTCAAGCTCACAACACTGGAATCACTCATCATGAGACGATTTTTAAATACGACAAAGGTCATCTAATAGCTTCATATAACCTCAATCTTAGCTACACCGATTTTAAGAGTATTTATCCAAAAGTCGATCAAAATCAAGATGGTTTTATATCAAAAGACGAAGCTAAAACCTGGCTAGATACTTGGAAAAATAGCTTTAACATCGACACAAACAATCAAAAATTGACACCTCAAACAGCAAGTAATTTTCCATCCAAAGCCGAATTAGATCCGATTTTATTCCCGATTTTAAGCTTTGAAGTTGATTTTGGGACAATTGATCTGAGTAGCAACTGGCAAGATTTTAAAATCACAAATACCTACCGAATTGGCAGCGATCCAAATGAATACTGGGCCACCAGCGACGACCAAAAAAGCCTTGAATTTGACTTACAAGCTATAAATATAACCGACGGCTTCAATATTTTAGGTCGCTGGAAATCTATTGCACCTTCTAGTGATAGATTAACAACCAGCATAGCAGACACACAAAATAATACCACCACAGCCAAAAACCTGATTATGTTTACAAATCCATATCAAAACGCTACCAATTTCCTCAATCAAATCCTCAAAGACCCGAATTTAAGCTTGGTTACGATTTTAATTTTGGCAATCCTTGGTTTATTTATAGGTGCGGCACATAGTCTCACTCCAGGACACGGTAAAGCTATAATTGGTAGTTATTTAGCTGCAGTAAAGGGAAATTTTAAAGATGCACTTTTGATGGCACTAGCGACTACTTTGTCTCACACGGGTTCAGTTTTGATCGTTGCCTTTTTATTTTTGTGGTTAAAATCTGGCCTTGAAGTCAATTTTGGATTTTACAAAACTACTTTAAATTTTGATCTTAAGGTAATTTTACCTTATTTTGAGACGATTTCAGGTGTTGGAATTATTGTACTTGGTTTTTATCTTTTACACAGAAGGATATTGGATTTTATTGATTATAAGATCAGGCAAGCTAAGAACATATTTAAATCAAATAATTCCACAAATGCCGAAAATGTGTCATTTCGAGAGAATCGAGAAATCTTGAGTAAGTCTGATAACAAGATCCTGAAACAAGTTCAGGATGACACAGTTAGAGTTCAGGAAGACATCTCTGGCGATAGTATGGATGTTAAAACTAATCATGCTACTGAGATTGAACACTCACACAGCCATTCTCATTCGTACAATGGCCACAATCACACCCACCACATTCCACTTCATAAAATCAATCTAAAAGAATCACTTATGCTAGGGTTTTCTACTGGCTTAAATCCCTGCGTCGATGCCATTGCGATTCTTATTTTAGCTATAAACTTTGATAGAATCTGGCTTGGGATTATGATTTTAGTTAGTTTTAGCATTGGGATGGCTCTGACTTTGGCTGGTGTGGGCTACGCTATAGGACACGGAGTCAAACATGGCTCAAAGTATCTTAAAAATGACGATGTTATCCAGTACATACCACTCATAAGTGCCGTAATTATAATCATTCTGGGTGTGTTGACTTTGGTGCAGGTTTATCGGTAGTTTTGGGAGCGGTTGGTTTTTTTGACATGGAGTAACATATGTTTTAAAATTGCGTAGTAATATTACGCTTTTATATAACATGATTCTAGATAAAATTGAGACGCTTTGGGCAAGTAAACATAAGGTATTTGCTATGCAAGACTTAGCTTTGTATTGGCAAGAAAGTGATTTTAATAAGCTAAAAGAGCTTTCCAGATACTATGTAAATAAAAAAAGATTGATTCGCTTAAAGAACGGATTATTCAGTTTGGTAGAAGAGCCTGAGAGACTCGAAATTGCCCAAAAGGCCTACAGACCCTCATACATCAGCCTCCAAACCGCAATTGGTATCCATGGGATCAATTTTCAATATTACAGTAGTGTCTATTGTGTTGCAGATAAAAATCGCACCATCCAAATTGGAGATCAAAAATTTATCTACAAACAGGTCAAAAAAGAAATATTATACAATCCAATTGGTTTAATTCAAGAAGAAAACTATGTGATTGCGTCACCAGAAAGAGCCATCTGTGACACACTATACTTGACATCTACTGCAGCATTTGATTATGTGGATAGAGTAAATTCAGAATTAATTTTTGATATAGCTAAGATCTATGATAAGAGTCACATCATAGACACAATAAAAAGATATTTTCCCTTATAAATATGCTCAAAACAAATATTCATGATATACATATGCGCAAAATTTTGACAATGATATATCAAGACAAAAATCTGCAAAATTCACTAGGTTTTAAAGGTGGTACTTGCTTGTATTTCTTTCATAATCTTGACCGCTTTTCAACAGACCTTGATTTTGATTGTATAGGTGATTCTATAGATGTAGAAGCTATGAATGCGTTATTTTCTGATTATGGAATTCAAGACCACTACTCAAAATTCAACACTTGGTTTTGGCTTTTAAGTTATGAAAAAGTTAATGCTAAAATCAAAATTGAAATCAGCAAGAGAGATTACCCAGATACCTACGAGATCGTGGATTTTCTAGGGACACCTATTAGAATTATGACAAAAGACTGCATGTTTGCTCATAAATTGTGTGCGATTACTGACAGAAAGAAATTACAAAATCGAGATCTTTACGATACATATTTCATGCTAAAACACTTTTACTCTATAAATGAGAATATTTTGAAATTGCGAACTGGTAAAACCATAAAAGAATATTTTTTATACTTACTAGAATTTATCGAACAAAAGGTTGATAACAAACATATTTTAGCTGGACTGGGAGAGGTTTTAGATGATAAACAAAAAGACTGGGCGAGAGAGAATTTAGTCAAAAAACTTATAATCACTATCAAAATTCACTTAGCTTAATTGTAAGACTAGACATATTGATGATGCTATTCTACTAAATCTTCTCAAACCACCCCTTAGCTTCCCCAACCTTAGTATTCCCATAAACAGTTACACGATTCAGGAAAAATGGTGTATTTAAGTTTATATTTGGACCGTTACCGACTCCGAGTCCTAGTTTATATCCATTTTGCCACATCATATCAAATGTCTGATCGTTATAGGCTCCAAACGGCAGAATAATATAAGGGCTAGATTGACCAAGCTTTTCTTCGAGTGTTTTTTTAGATTCTGTCAGCTCAAATTCGACTTGATTTTTCGGCATCATCTCAAAGCCCACTTTACCATAATTTATCTCTTTCGGACTGCTTAAATCACACTTTTTATAATCACCCCCATCTCCCAAAGTCCGACCATCAAAAAACCGATATGAACCTAAAGAACAATGGCTTACGGAGTGCGAAACTAGCTGCATTCCCCCAGCTTGCATTTCTTTGAGATTATCCCAAGTTAAGGCTAAACTATCTACCCTATCTTTCACTGAAGCGGTCACAATCCCAAAAACACCTTTCATTTGCCTTGCTTGCAACGCCTTAAATACAAATGTATAGTGCTCAGGATATCCATCATCAAAAGTCAAAATTACTTTTTTACCATCAAAAAATGATTTATCTTTGGTCTCGATTGCCTTATCTAAATCATTCAAATCAACAGTTTTAAAACCTTTACTTTGAATCAAGTCCATTTCCCAATTAAAAGTCTCTGGGGAAACAGTCAGAGATTTTCGACTAGCAGTTTGCTCTTTGACTGGAAGTTTTGAAATATCGTCTACATGATGATACATTAAAATCGGTATGTTTACAGCATTTTGAGGTAGGTCTGCAATATCAATTATATTTGCATTGTCTTTTGATTCTTGAGCTTTGGGATAAATGGCTCGCATGATTGCTAAAGTTGCTAGTGATAAACGATTGTTTAGATCTTTGGTTTTAGCCGTCAACTCTTTGGTGTCTAAAACTACTAGTGTATCAGCTTTTAGGTTATCCTTAAGGTTAAAATCTTGGATCAAGCTGTTTGCCTCGACTGGAAGATCCACATTTAGTTTTTTGGCTGCAGCCACCCGACTCCAAAATTTATCTAGTTTGTATTGCATCAACAACTCGTATCGATCAATTACAGGATCTAAAGACTTGATTTGGTCATCAAAAAATTGGGTCTTTTTCTGGAGGTAATTGAGCTGATCTTGGGCTGGAAGATTTTTGTTTACACTTTCCAGTGATGATAAAGCCTTGTATCCAAGCTCTTGCAGTACTGATCTCCTATCATTATACTTATTTTGGCTATCATTAGCCGCGTTTTGGCGTTGCTGATATTTTTCCTTAGCTGGATCACCAAAATTTTGAATATTTTTTACGATACTATCTGTTTTAGCTTGTAATTCATACCAATTCCAGACTTGACTTAAATCTGGCTTTTCTACAGCACAAGAAATATCATTTTGACCAAATTCAGATTGATATTGAGCTTGAGCTTTTTGGCAGATTTGTATGGCATTTTCTATCTTGGCTTTTACCACATCTTTTTGCATCCAGACCCAGCCAAAATACACCCCAATTGCCACAATCAAGATTACTAAAACTATAACAAAAGTTAGTAAAAAAGTATTTTTCTTGGTTTCATTTGTTGGTTTTTTGTTGCTTAAATCAGGTTTTTGGTTGTTATCTAGGACTAGCACAGGTATAAATTTTATATCACAATATCAACTCCTAAGCTTGCATATGTCAAATATTTGACGAAAAGCATATTACTACAGTATTACTTGATTAAAATCAGTCTAGCAAATCAAGTCCCACCAAAAATCTTTTTACTTTCTACTATTTACTTTTTACTATTGTTATGCTCGCTTATTTAAGTGGTAAAGTCGCCAAAATCATCCCCCGCCAAATCCTTATCAAAACCTCTTTTGGAATGGGTTTTTTAGTTTATATATGGGACGAAAAGAATTTTATCGTCAACGAAAATGTCGAACTTTTTATCTACGAGCACAAACGTGAAGATAGAAATGAACTTTTTGGTTTTGGTGATTGGACTGCTCGGGACTGGATGGAAAAACTGTTGACTGTCAACGGTGTCGGAGCTAAAACAGCTGCAAGTATAGTATATACCCTAGGTGTAGAGCAAATCCAAAACGCTCTTCGAGATCAAGATCCAAATCCATTTTCGCAAGTATCTGGCGTCGGACCAAAAGCCTCTAAGAAGATTATTTTAGACTTAAAAGGTGTGCTGGTCGAAGATGTAGTCTTTTCAGGCGGTAAAAACACTCAAGTCTCAATCCAATTTAGTGAAGCCCTCTCAAATCTCGGCTATAAAAAAGGTGAAATCGTAAATCTGATCTCTCAAATGAAAAAAGACAAAGTTTGGGAAGAGGGCAGCCTAGAAACCCTTGTTAGAGAAGGAATTAAGAGGATGGGGAAGAGGTAGAGAATATTTGACATAGAATGAGAAATTTAATATCCTAATCGTAATTAGCATTATTTACATTAGGTTATGTATTTTATCAATAGAGAATCCGAACTGAAATTTCTAAATCAAAAATGGTCAGAAGAAAAATTTGAGCTTATTGTGCTTTATGGTAAGAGGCGGGTTGGCAAAACTGAGCTGATGAAGCAATTTTTAAAAGATAAGTCTGGTGTCTATTTTTTGGCCGACAAAAGAGATCCCAGTTCACAACTAGCTGAACTAACTGAAATTATCGGTAAAGAGCTCAAAAATACCCTTTTAGAGAAATACCCAGCCAAAGATTGGTTGGATTTATTTGGAATTTTAAAGACTCAGATCAAAGACAGATTTATACTAATTATCGATGAGTATCCATATCTGACTGAAGTCGATAAAGCCACTGGATCAGTATTTCAAAAAGCTGTAGATGAAATTTTAAAAGACACACAAATATTTTTGGTTTTGTCCGGATCTTCGATTTCAATGATGGAAAATGAGGTTTTAGATTACGCTTCACCACTGTATGGCAGACGTACTGGGGATATTTTATTAAAGCCGATGACTTTTAAAAATGCTTGGAAATTTTACCCTACACTTGATTTTAATCAATTTCTAGAGTTTTACGCTGTGCTCGGAGGTTTGCCAGCCTACATTTCACAATTTGATCCAAAGGTTGGGCTTATTGAAAATATAACTCAAAAAATTCTCACTCCTGGCTTGCTTTTTAATGAGATTAATTTTATTTTAAGAACTGAATTTCGTGAGCCCACAAACTATTTTGATATACTTCGGGTCGTTAGTAACGGTCAAAGAAAATTTAGCGAGATTGTAAACAGTGTCAATATCCCCAGCAATCAACTAACCACATATCTCCAGACTTTGGAAAATCTACATTTGATCACCAAAGAACACGCGGTCACCGACAACCCCGCAAAGTCCAAAAAAGGTTTATACAAGATTCAAGATAATTTTTATAAATTTTGGTTTAGATATATCTATCCTTTTAAAAGCTATTTAGAGATCGGCAAAATGGAATCAAGCCTGCAAAAATTTAACGAAGATCATCAGACAAATCTAGGTAAAATCTATGAGGAAGTAGCCCTAGAACTAATCTGGGACATTACCAGCAACCACCCCAAACTTTTTACGCTTGAAAAAGCTGGCAGATGGTGGAATAATAATGAGGAGATAGATATTGTAGGCTACAACAAAGATCAAAAAAAGATTTTATTTGGTGAATGTAAATACACTCAAAAACCAGTCGGAATGAGTATTTATACAGCTCTTCAAGAAAAAGCCAAGCAAGTCGACTGGCAAAATGAAGATCGAACAGAATATTTTATACTGTTTTCCAAATCAGGCTTTACAGTGGAAATTGTAGACTTTGCCCAAAAGGTTGAGAATTTGGTTTTGGTTAGTGGGATCGAGGAATTTGCCTAACTCATTATATACACAGGCTTAAAATCAATCTCTGCCGACATGTGATCATTTCCGTTCCCAATTTCAACTCTAGGATCTAGGTAATTTTCGAAAAGCCATCTTACCTCCCTTATTACACTGTCAGGTTTTGATAAGGTATCAACTCTTTCTAAAATATCAGCACAACGTTGAACGGTTCGAATCGGCAAAACGCCGTCTCTTCCATTTCTCTCTATCACTCTTTGCATTCGAATTATAGCTGTAATTAAAACTCTCTCTCTTTCCTTTATTTTAATTTCTTTCGAGAGTTGTTTTTGGTTTTTTTTAGTCCTCTAGCAATAATAAACTGACCATAAATTAATACAAAATCTTTGATTAAAGATCAATTAGACTAAAACAAAGGGTAATGTTAATACTTCGGGGAGACTTAGTCAAGTATTCTGGATCTGAGCTTTCATCTTGAATCGCAACTAAAAGATTTTGGCTTATCTCATCGTAAACTGGTTTTGCCTCTGCCATAGTAATTCCATCTAGAAACTCTTCGCCTGGATCTGAAGTGATATGCTCCAATCTGATATGATCTACAATACTAAGAATTCCTGAATTAGTAAGACTCGTTCCCGATCTTAATTCCACAATGCTTATTTCAACCTCGCGTAAATAATTCCGATGTCTGGATAGTCTTCTTTCTAGCTCTGGATAAAGAAGATTTATTCTCTCATGTGCTTCTTCCAAGGATAATTCTAAACGAACAGTTGGTTTTACTACTTCTGGTGTAGTTAAATTTTCTAATGTGGCCATACTTGTAATTATTTAAGCTTCTTTTACTCCAAATAATCACACTTTTTGGTAATTGTAAAGGGAATATTTGGTTATAAATATCATATTGACTAAACAACAAAACTGTGTATATATATTTCCTATATTAGGTTAATTTATGTCACTGACATGTACAGGATTCCAGAATACAAAACTCAAAATGTTAGCCCTGAATATTTGAGAGAGGAAAATGAATATATGCTCGTTGAGCATCACGGCTTAGGTGAAAATATATCTTACATAATGTTTAAACCTTATTGCAATGATGAGGTTAAAGTCGACACAGGGTTTGAAGTTAAAGGGGATGGCACAATTAAAGATGCTATCTGTCAGATACTGCTACGGGAAGGTCTTTTTTGTCCGATTATTCACTTTATGAAACTCACCGAAGCACAAGTAAGCGCAATGTATCATAATCATGCTGACTCACCAAATTTTAAAGCTTTCGTTAGAGCTTACACTTCTCTACCAATAGGTATAGGATTCGTTGTGAGAAGAGATACTAGCATAAATACACTTGAAACAGTTCATAGGCTTAAAAAAAATAAAAATGCTACAACATTTGCGGAGTCTTTAGGTGAACTCAGAAAGCTAAAAAGACAACCTCTGTTTCCAATCCTTGCTATGAGATTTAAAAATGGGTTACCCTTACATAAAGATCCAGTCGAAAATGAACGATTAGTGGAGTTGCTTGTTTTACACACATACATGTCTACCACAGTACACTCCCCAGATACACCCCAGATGGCCGCAAGAGATTTATTAACTATTTATGATTATGATAGCTTAGTTTCTAAAATGAGATTAGCTAAAAATTATTCAGATTCTTGTGCAAAAACTTCGACTCATCATCCATTATTAGAGGTATATAATACCCCTAGACAGGAGTCAAGGTATTTTGTGGAGACTTATACTTGATCTGCCACATTAAAAATAAAGCTTACAAAAAGTACTATTATTTGTAAATTTAAATTGTGTTGTGTTAATAATTTTTATTTCTTTAAAATTTAGTAAAATCGATTTATAAAGGTTATCTGTATAACCCAAACCCATCCCCGCGCTACTCCCCTGCTGTAGACAAAAAGACAATAATTGTTTGTTTTTGATCTGAAAATCAGAATTTCTGATTACTGAAAATCTTTTTTATGGATAAAAACAACATTTTACGACTTGTCGGCATCGTTTCGACATGTCTGGTCTGTCTCGGGGTCGGCTTTTTCTTTGGGCAAAAAGTCAAAGCTGGGCAAAACCTAAATACCTCAACAAAGGATGATATAGCTAAAATTGCCACCGTCGCCAAAGAACAGGTAAAATATATCGAAACTCCAGTTCCTGAAGTCTATTTTTTTAAAATTGGAGAAAACCGAATCTGCCCCAAAGAATATCCAGTCAAAGCTAAATTTGGGACTGATGCTGCCGTCTACTACCTCAAAACCAACAAAGTCTTCGATCGAGTCAAGCCAGAGCTTTGTTTTGTGACCGCTCAAAAAGCTATTGATAAAGGCTTTATCGAGAAGAAATAGGTTAGATTCATTAGTCGGTGTCGTTGTGTGTCATTTCGAACGAAGTGAGAAATCTTAGCAGACTCCTGCAATAGATTTCTCGGTTCCCTCGAAATGACAAAGTTATGAAAAATAATGAATATTATTAAACAATTTTGACAAAAATATACTCTATGATCTATACTCTATACATGACTAGAACCCAGTGGTATCTCCCAAACGACTTGAAATTAGAAGCTGAAATGGAGGCTAAGCTTCTCAATGTACCAGTTTCTGAGATTTTCCGACAGGCCTTAAAAGTTTATTTAGAAGAGCAAAAAAAACTAAGACTCAAAACCAGAAAAGATCCTTTTGCAAAAGTGATTGGAAGTATTAAAGGAGTCAGATTTACCACTGACGATGATCCAAGCAGTCTCTCCAAGGAAATTGACAGGTTGATTTACGAAGAACCCTTTGAGCATATTAAGTAATTTAAAACACCAAGAAATATGAAACAAAACAATATAGTAATTGATACCGATTTTTTACTTTCACTAATTTTACCTGATGAACCAAATCATTTAAAAGCAATTCAAATGTGGCAAATATCGAGTTTTGAAACAATATTTGTGTTGAATTTAGTTAAATATGAAACGTTAAATGTCTTATCTAGAAAACTACCTCAACTGGAAGCAATTAGAAATTTTAATTTGATAGACTGGTCTGCCTTAAATTACATTTTTATTGATGAGAATCTAGAGAGTAAATCTATAGAAATTTACAAAAACCAGAATAGAAAAAATATTTCAGCTATTGATTGTGCGATCTTGGCATTTGCCAAACAATTTGATTGTAAAATCGCCTCGTTTGACCACTTTTACCCCAAAGAGTTTTTATTGAGCTGATGTTGATAATAATTTTAACAATTTCATATTTATACCAATAACTCACTTTTGTCATTTCGAGCATGGCGAGAAATCTATAACAGACTCTAACAAGATTTCTCACTTCGATCGAAATGACACCATCTTTTTACTACGTACTGTTTACTGTTATTATGATCATTCTCGGCCTCGATCCAGGCACCGCCACAGTCGGCTACGCAGCCATCACAGGTGACAAACTCAAACCTGAAATACTAGGCTTTGGAGTTATCCAAACCAGCAGTAAAACACCGATGAATTTTAGACTCAAGGAAATTGGTGAGGATTTGACTGAGATTATCAAAGCGTATAAACCTGATAAAGTGGTGATTGAAGATCTGTTCTTTTTCAAAAATCAAAAAACTATAATTTCTGTAGCTCAAGCTCGTGGAGTCATGATATATTTGACTTGCAGCATGGGCTTAGATCTGATTGAGCTGACTCCACTGCAGATAAAACAAGCTATTACAGGCTACGGCCGAGCACCCAAAGCTCAAATCCAGACAGTTATCCAAAAAATTTTTAAACTCGAAGAGCTTCCAAAACCAGACGATGCGGCTGATGCTCTAGGGATTGCTTGGTGTGGGCTTCCATAATTATGTAGGCTGTTGAAGATCCTGGACATATTCAATGAATTCCTTAGCCAAGCCTTTAGGGGTGCTATAATCAAAACTAGCTGTCCCAAAATTCATGTCATCTAAATCAATAATTAAGGAAACTAATGTCCTATCTTCATTGTAGGATTTTTCAAATTTAATTCCCAACATATCCAGATTTACCAATAATCTTACTAAAATTTCTTTTTCAGTGGCGGTGGCTAAGTCTGGAAAAAGACCTTTTTCAGGATCTTCGCTATAAAATTTTTTCAAATCAGTAAATATTTCTTTGGGGCTTCTTTTTGGTGTTTCAGGTTGACCCCCACCTAATTTTTCACTTCTAGACATAGTACATTTATTTTTTAATAAGTTGTATTTATTTTAATCTTACTTTATAATCTGAACTCTTGCAAATATGCTTGGCTTATACGATTCTGGAATTGGCGGACTTACGATACTTAAAGAAATTTTAAAGCTTAATCCTAGCTTAGATATAGTCTATCTGGCTGATAACGCTAATTTGCCACTTGGTGAAAAATCCCTGGATGAAATCCAAAAAATTGTACAAAATGGCGTTGAGAAATTATTTGAACTGGGCTGCAATTTGGTCATTTTAGCTTGTAATACGGCCACAGTAAATACTATTCGATACTTACAACAAGTCTGGCTTCCAGAATCGAAATGGGCAAAAACACATCAAGTCCTAGGAATCGGTCAGCCACTTTTGGAAATTTTAGAAAATCGCAAATCAGAACTAGCAACCAAACAAGGCATAATCATGGCAACTCCAGCTACTTATAAATCTGGGTTTTACCAGTCTGAAGTCAAACAAAGAAGTTATACAAATTTACCGGTTTTACCATGCCTTGGTTTAGCAAGTACAATCGAAGAATTTAATGATTTAAAAATACTAGAGAATCTTAAAAGCTTATTTACACAATCCAAGTACAAATTATCTGATGTGGAATTTGTAGTACTTGCCTGCACACATTATATCTGGGGACAAGAACAAATAAAGAGTATGTTTAACAAGGAGATTGAAATAATTGATTCAAGCCATGAAATAGCCTTAAAACTACAAAAATATCTACTCAAACACCCGCAATTCAATTCAAACAGCTCAACCTTGAATTTTTATTCAACTAAATCTGATTTAGATTATAAATACAATGAAATATTGAAAATTAAGCTTGGATTTGATGGTGAATTTAAACCCTTAAAGCCCAAATAGCCGACCACAGAATTCTGTCCCATTTCTCTTTATTTTCCCCCTTCTTTCCCTCATATAATCCACCATTTGGAACGGAGTGATAGGTAACAACATAAAACACAAGCGAAGCTTGTCACTACCGAGAGAGTTTTGTGTAGTGAAGTAGTTCAAATGCCTAGCGGCGCGACTTGTAAAAAGCACTTCTGTTTTTAGCTGGAGTTCGGGTTTGAGATCCTTCGCTTCGCTCAGGACGACAGAATTTATACCTTAGTCAAGAGATTGCCGTGCTACGCTCGCAATGACGTACTCAAGCACCTAACTAATCGCTCTTAAAAATAAGCTAATCACCTTTCTAAGTATGATTACCAACGGATTTTTGTAAAACCTTAGCTTCGCCCAAAATGGTAATATAAAAGTAATAATTTTAATATTTAAATTCGTATTTTGAAAGCCAAATTGTTGGAAATATTTGGCGTAATTATAAGGACCCATATCATCTTCGACAGATTTACTAGCCACTTCAAGCTCACGATATTTATATGACTTATCATCAATCTCGATTAGCTCAAATCCGCCTTTTCCAAATTCTTTTTCCACAGCTTCTAAATACTGAAAACCAAACAAAAAGTCCTCACCGCCACTTGAGATTCTAGTTTCAATTTTTGAGCCACGACCTAGTTTTTCATCAAATCTTAACTTATATTTTTTTACTAAATCCAGATTGATGGCATAATTTGTATTCATTAAGGTGCAAGAATGGATCGTATTTCCAAGAGTTAAATTTTTTGGTATATAAGTATGTAGTTTATTTTTGGTATTATAAAATTCACTCATAATAAATCTCACAACTGGTAATTTTAATCCTTTGTGAGTATTTAATTTATGATAAAAATTGCTTAAATGATCAGGTAAAATCCAATCATCGGGATCTAATTGAAGTAACCATTTTCCATTTACATTATCTAATCCTGTATTTCTAGCACTGGAAACTCCTCCATTTGGCTTATTCACAAGCTTAAATCTTGAATCACCACCAACTATTTTATCAAATATAAATTCAATTTGTTTGACTTTTTCTATCTTTAAAATATCGACACTTGGCTTAAAATCAAGGTCTTGATATTTTTCATAAGCTGAGAAATCGACTCCCTTACTCCCATCATTTACAACTACACATTCAAAATCAGTAAAAGTCTGAGCTTTGACCGACAGCAGACACTGCTCCAAAAAAGCCTCGGTGCCAAATACTGGAATTATTATACTAAAAAATGGCTGTGACATAATAATATTTTAATCTTTATAAATACCAGATCTTTGATCTAATACTTTTTTTAAAAAATAGAACTTTAAGGCTAAATCAATGAAGAATACCAAAACCGACGCCCACGAAGCTCCGTAAACACCTCCCTTTGGGATAAGTAAAAAATACAAAGATAACCCAATTACGGCAAGTATAGTCGTCCCATAAAGCTCGTATTTCTCACCGTTTAAGAAAATGATCAAATTGGCTAGAAAAATAACTACTGTAAAAGGTAAGATTCCAAGGCTCAAAATAGGTAAAACTTGATAGGCTGACATATATTTTCCTTGAGTGTCTATAAGCCAGATTATCAGTGGTCCAAAAAGTAAAGTCCCGATAGTCAATACAAGGCTTAAAATAAAGGTGTAAGTCAACCACTCACTTAAAATACTTTTAGTTACTGACCAGTTAAACTTTAGTTTAAACCACTCTCCAAGGGTTGATAGTTGCCCCTCATCTAGTCTTTTTTTGACCTTGCTGGCGATCATCGGCATCGTTAGTCCTGGCACAATTCCAACTAATGTAAATATCTTCTCAGCGTTTCCAAAACCATTTACAATATCAGCATCGTAGCCATAATTGTTTAAAATGATTTTTCTAGTCTGAAAATAGGTAGCAACCGTAAAGCCTGAAAGAGCTAAGTATATAATTGGTCTGGCATATTTCTTTAAGATACCTAAATCAAGCGGACCAAAACTATAGAACTTTCGTTGCCAAATCGAATCTGCTAAAATCCCAAAAACGTAAGAAATCGCCGTGACAATCAAAAAATAGTTTAACCCATTGTTACCAAGCTTTAAAATATCATAAGCAATCAAGCCAAATACCAACAAAAGACGGTTTGCCAGATCGGTGACACTAAACTGCCAAGTATGACCTTTGGCGTCGCAGATCGAGCGAAAAGCTAAATCACTGACCAAGATAAACTGGAGTGAAAAAATGGCTAAAATAAAGCCTAAATTATCAATCGATGAAAACTTAAATGACAGTCCAATCAGAACAATACCAAAAAAGTAACTAAAAACTCGAAGCCAGGTAAAAGCTGTCCAAAAAGCTGGTATTTCTGCATCATCTTTGCTATTGGTGTAAAACTTTTGCACAATTCTTGGAATACCCAAATCAATCACCGCCAAAATAATCTGGGCGTAATCAATCACAACTAGATAAGAATTGTAGTCTGCTCCAGAGGTGTGACCAATCAACCAACGAGTTGTATATAAACCAAGTGCAGTCGCAATTATTTTTATAAAAGTCTGCCAAAAAAGTGACCGACCAAATTTTCCTATTTTTAAATTCATATCAGATACAAAGCTTAGAAAGTTTTCAAGTTTTGTCTAATTTCAAACCTTTTTAGAATATTTTAAACTGGTTGTAGATATAAGTCAGAACTATTAACAATTGACTAGTCTGATTTAAGCTGCTGTTTAGTTTATTGCAGTCATGTGTCATTTCGAACAAGGTGAGAAATCTATCCACTAAACTCTACTAAAGAATCCCGACTTTCCCAGATTAGTACGGTAGACCTGTTGGTGATTTTGATTCAAAACTATATATCTTTCCTGTGATCTGATCTTGCAATCTAAATTCTAATACTTGGAGTATTTCCTTG
>Ga0316610_1000097_pt1 | contig 23963 bp, 40 predicted proteins | sample MIS2017111B_MG_FD_207677 | JGI IMG/M metagenome (GOLD analysis project Ga0316610, IMG submission 207677) | Microbial mat bacterial communities from Middle Island sinkhole, Lake Huron, Michigan, United States - MIS.2017.111B | ecosystem: Environmental > Aquatic > Freshwater > Lake > Sediment... | reverse complement strand
AGTTGTGTATTAAATACCCTGTAAGGCTTTTGCTGGTATGAATCAGGGTAATCACAACCAAGACTTTCTGAGTAGCAAAATAGCTGGTATTCAGACATTTTTAAGTTTTTAGAATAATCGCAATAGTTGCAATAGTTGCAATAGTTGCAATAGTTGCAATAGTAGCAATAGTCGCAAGAGTAGCAATAGTCGCAATAGTCGCAAGAGTAGCAATAGTAGCAATAGTAGCAATAGTCGCAAGAGTCGCAAGAGTCGCAAGAGTCGCAATAGTAGCAATAGTTGCAAGAGTTGCAAGAGTTGCAAGAGTTGCAAGAGTAGCAATAGTTGCAAGTTTTATTAGTGTCAGGCATAAATTATTTACGATTTTTAAACAGATTATTAAAAGCTATTGATTTAATTTTTAGATTTTGTGACTTATATTTTATTTAATTAGTTGGGATTTATTACCGTTTAGCTCTATAATGTCTTGAGATCCGATAACTGTTTCAGGTTCAACCCCTGTAATTTTAGTAAAAATATCCCAGTCAAAATGTGGCAGATTGTAGAATTGTTGTTTAAGTTCTTGGCTTTCCTTGCTCCAAGCTTTTTTAAAGGCTGTTTGGTGTCGAGTTGTATACGATTCTTCTTTATCAAATTCTAACTCTAGTCTTGGAATATTGATTTTTAAATATTCATCTTCCGTAAGTTGTGTATTAAATACCCTGTAAGGCTTTTGCTGGTATGAATCAGGGTAATCACAACCAAGACTTTCTGAGTAGCAAAATAGCTGGTATTCAGACATTTTTAAGTTTTTAGAATAGTAGCAAGAGTAGCAATAATTGCAAGAGTAGCAATAATTGCAAGAGTAGCAAGAGTAGCAAGAGTAGCAATAGTCGCAAGAGTAGCAATAGTTGCAAGAGTTGCAATAGTCGCAAGAGTAGCAATAGTAGCAATAGTAGCAATAATTGCAATAATTGCAATAGTAGCAAGAGTCGCAATAGTCGCAATAGTAGCAAGAGTTGCAAGAGTCGCAAGAGTCGCAATAGTTGCAAGTTTTATTAGTGTCAGGCATAAATTATTTACGATTTTTAAGTTTAAAAAGTTCAATTTCAAGCCAATTTTGTTTGAAATACAAGTAATGGACTTCATCGCTTGCCATGGTGTTGTACTCTGACTTAAGCTTGTTTTCGGTCTTTGTGATCTGATTTGATAAATATTTAATTTTAAGATCGTAGTAAAATAGATCATAAAAGATCTTTACAGTGGCAATAAATGCCATGATTATTAGTGTGATTCCTAAGATTTGAGTGATAGACATAAAGCATTATAAAAGCCAGTTAGGCACTGGCAAGCCGTGGGTAAAATCAAAATGGTGTTTGGATTTCATTAAGGTCAATGTCTGGCATTGTTTCATTTACTGCTTGGACTGGATCTGGTAAGTTATCAGCACTTACAGGCTCATCTTGAGTAATTGTATTTTGTGCTTGATTTCTAAAAGCAATCATTGCCGCATACTCAGGTGACTTTTGAATTTCTTGCTTTAGTGTGTCGTGAAAATTATTAAATTCTAGTAAATCAAAATCTTCTTGAGTCATTGCCCAAAGTAGCTTATCATTAGTTGCTTTTGGTACTATATTATCAGTCTTTTTGACTGCTTCAATAATTGTGTAGACATTGCCAGTTTGACCACTTGTCTTTGCTACAACTTCAACACTACAAGCCTTATCGAGTAAGTTTTCAAAATCAAAGTCATCTACTTCCCCGACTGTCAATGGTCGGTCATAAATTGCTTCGATTGTATTCATCAATTCGCTTGACTTACCTGAAAGGTTGTTTATAAAGTCTTTATGGTAAGTGTAAGGAAACACACCACTTGGATATTCTTTGGTATTATCTGGTGTCTCAAAAACAATCCTGACTTTTCTTACATCAAAAATATCACCGTCTTTTTTCTTAATTGTTTGAGTTCCTAGGTCAATTATTTTAATAATTCGAGCGTCAAAAGTGCCATCTGGCTTGACTTCATAATTTGTTTTCCGTGCTTTAAATCCTGACATATATAGTTTTTTAAATTAGTTGTAAAATTATTTGGTTTGTTGAATTGTAGATGGATCTAACCAGTTTAAAAGTTTTTGACCTGTCTCGGTTGTAATTGGAAAATCTTGACCGTCAAAAATACCTGACCTGTCTTTAGGTGCTTTAGCTAAGTGATTTTCGTTTAACTCAAAAACAATGGTAAATTCATAATCTAAACCATCTCTTTGGATCATTCCAAGACCTTTCTTAACTGGTACTTTTTTGCCGTTTTGATCTTCCAGTGTATACTCTTGCTTAGATCGTGCTGTGGCTATGATATGCAAATTTGAGGTTAAAATCGCATTCAAAAATTTATCGTGAACTGGTGTAATCTTAGACCAATTAGTGTAAGAATTCCCGTCCATTTTACTATGCAATTCTAGTAAATACTGCCATTCGTGAGTGATAGAATCAATCACTAAGACATCATAACCCTCTTTTTCAGCTTCTTTGATTGCCTGTATGAATTTAGCAACTTCGTAAGGTGCGTTCATTTCAATAACATCAAAGTCAAACTTGTCTGAATAAAGGCTTGCAGATCCTTTTTCTGTGTCAATTAAAGCAATTTTCTTGCCTAAAGATTGAGCTAATACAAGACTAGAATAAGTCTTACCGCTTCCACTAGCACCTTGTAACAAGAGTCTAAGTTTAACGGATTTTTTGGTTGCTTTGTTAAAAAAAGACATATCGAAATTCCAAAAATATAAAAATTTCAAGATAAAACATCTTGATCTAAACCCCCTCGCATTCATAGAGGTTTAGTCAGGAAATTTAACTAATTATTTGTAAAAATTGTGGGGTTGTAAGCATGTTTAAAAACATCATGCTCAGGCGTTTCCAGGGATAATATTCGTAAAAATACATTGCTTCCTCTAAGAGTTCGAGGTTAGCAATCCTTTCGTTTTCGAGCCTTCGGGCTTCACGTTCAGGAGCTTCAAGTATTCGCTTGGCTTCACGTTCAACTCTAAACTGTTCTAACTGTTCTGGGGTGTAGATCGGTTTGTTTTTTTTGCCAAACATTAACTCAATCCATAGTTGATACTCTTTTTTAGTAAGAGTTTTACGCAGTGACATACTCAGGCTTTCTTATAGATTCGATTGGAAAAGACAACTCAAGGGCCTGTAACTTAGTGTCATATTTTATAGCTGATTCAAGATTACAAATAGCTGTAAAAATGATCACACAAGCGTCAAATTGCTTAGGATCTAACTTAATTAACTCATATAGCTTAGTAAGATCTTTAATGCTTTGTGTGATCTGTTCTGTAGTAAAATTAGACATGGTATATAGTTTAAAAAGTATCAAAACTTGCTAATTCCAGTTCTTTGATTAATTGTAAAAGTTCTAATTCAGCTTGATTTTGTGTGTTTTTGGTTTTTGTTTTGGACATATTGGTTTTTATTTTTTGACTGTTCCAGTTGTATAATTTGGATCAGATTTGAGATTTAAAAAGTATTCAATTTCAAGGACTGACTGAAAGATATGATTAATCATCTGATTGATTCGCTTACAGCGGAAATTTGCCCTCGCTGGTTAGGGGTTGGTATATTAGTCACAAAGCTAGTAAAAAGTCCTAGAATCGTGAAAATAACGATAAATAACGTTATTGCTTTGTTTTCTTGGCTTGCCTCGCTTTGGAGTTGGACTTGAGATAGTTTTTTGTACATAAAATGTAATAAAAGTTTTTAAAAAGTGCTTTGTATAGTTATCTTTTGTAGTTTCCTGTGATCTCGATTCGTGAGTGTCAAAACTACTTAAATACTTGTACTTTTTAAGTATAAAACATGTTATTAAAGTTGTCAAGTAATAATAAGCAAAGAACTGTCTTTATAACTTATTTAGACTCTTTGTATGCAAATTTATTTCCCAAATGTCTTTTATATCTATAATACTCAATCCCACTGGATCTAATCATTGAGTAAATAGTTTGTCTTGATATATTGTAACGCTCCGAAGCAGTTGTTGGAGTCAATACACCTGTTTTTATTAGGCTTAAAATTTCAACTCTAATGGCTGGAGCTGTAATACTCTTTCTTTGTTTTCTGGTCTTCATATTTTGTGTAATTATTTGGCTGTATTTAGACAATATTTATCATTATTGTCAAGTATAATTTGACAAAATTAGACTAAAATGATACTCTTACTGTATCCAAACAATTAAAAGTTTGTCGCATTTCTTTTGAGGGTTTGGTAGAGGTTAAGGTGACTGCTGCTGCGGGACGAGTAGCCTCTATCAAGTCTTTTAAGCTGAATATTTTTGTTTTACTCACACGGTTTCGGAGATAGTTACTGTGGCAGTAAGACCAAAATAAACTTTGGTCTTAGCTCAACAACTCGAATAACTGGAGTCTATTTTCATGTGCTTTTCTCAAAATTGCAAGTGTTTTGATAAAAAGATTTGGTTTACCATTTCTAATATCAATTTTGCTTCTTACCGTTGCGAATCTGGACATTTAAAATTTAAATTCTTTAGAGGATAGAATCATGCAAACTTATCTTGCTGAATACAAAACTGCACTTGGTGAACTTATTGATGTCGAATTTGAGCATGATTTTGATAGTGAATCGACTATCATTACTCAAGCCAAAGATTTGACTCATAATACCATCATGTATCAGTTGTATGTTGGTTATCTGGTTTACAATTCCATTCGTACTTTACAATTTGGGTAAAAAATGATGGGCAAGAAGCGTGTCAAGCCTGAAAAAAACAAACAGCCAGTACCTTTAGACCTTAAAGAGTCTCTTAAAGATGCCGCTGGTCGCTGTTGTGTTTTATGTGGAGTTCCAGAGTCACCTTGGCTCAAACTCCAAATTCATCACATTGTTCATCGTAAACACGGCGGCAGTAACGATCCTATCAATCTTATGCCTGTTTGTGCTTTATGCCATGGTAAATTGCACTCTAATGGTTAGGACAAAGCCAATGCTACTAATTGACGTTTTGACTCAACTTCGTAATGTTTATGGTATTCGAGAAGCTAGTGATGTTCTTTATACATTTGTAGCTACTTTACCAGAACATGAGCGGTTTTTTAGATCTGATTTAAACAACATACTTGACACTCAAACAAGTCTTTCTGAATCAGAGCTTGCACTTTTTCAAAGTCGTTATGATTCAATTTTAAGCTTGTGACTCACTCTTTTTCTATTCGATGTTTTTGGTAGTTTTACATATAAAATTACCTTTCTTTTTTAGGTTGACAAAAATTTGAATAGAGAGTATACTAAAAAAGTATTTAGGTGTTTTAATGGAGAGCAGGTGCCAACTAGACATTGAGCCTGCGTTCCGTTAAGCCACTTAGAGCTTAATATTATTTTGTTTGATGTCTTAATTGAAGAGGTGCTACTTAGTCGTTTGCCTCTTCGATTAAGCTATTAAACAGCTTAAAAAACGACTATGATCAATACATTTTATTTAGGGTTTGACCTTACCCTTTTGCAACAACCAAAGTTTATTGCATTAAAAAGGAAACATGGGCATATCGGAATAGGTGTGTATTTTGAATTGTGTTTAAAACAGGCAATTTATACAAATTATAAGATTGAACTCGCTGATATTGAAGATATTGCTTTTGATATTAGGTGTCAGTCTGAAATAATAAAAGATTTAATTAATTTAAATATTTTTGAAAAAGATGAGAAATATTTTTGGTCGAGCGATGTTTTTGAAAAGATGAAAAGTTTTGATAAAATTAGAAAAATAAAAAGTAAAGCTGGAAAAGCTTCCGCTACGAGCCGTAAAGAAAAGCCAAAGCAAGACGAACAGAATTCAACACGTGTTCAACACGTGTTGAACAGAACCTCAACAGAACCTCAACAGAATTCAACACGTGTTGAACAATATAATATAATACAATATAATAAAAATAAACCTAAAGAAATATATATAGATATTTTAGAATTTTCAGAAAACTTTAAAAAAGCTCTTGATGATTGGATTGAGTTCAGGAAAAAAATTAAAAAGCCTTTGACTGACAGAGCCATTGAGTTAGGAATTTCAAAACTGCAAAGCTTGCATTCGGAGGAGTATTTACAAATTCAAGCAATAAATCAAAGCATAGAACACGGCTGGACAACTTTTTACACGGTCAAAAATCCACAGCCTCAATCTAGGTTAAACACGGCAGATAAACCAATACTTGAAATAGATCCTGAGACAGGATTACCGCCAATAGAACGCTGGGACGACTGGACAAACGAGCAACAAGACGAATATTTCACAAGAAAACAAAACGCAAGTAGACAGCTTTTTGAATCTAAAATAAAAATCTAAATATGCTCTTAAATACTATAAAAGACAGGGGTTTACAGTTTTTAAAATCAAAACCTATAGAGCAGATAGCAATTCCTGAAATGCCAGCTTTGAGTCAGATTATAGGCAATCTCAGGACACAACAAGTAAATTTAATTGTTGCTGAAACTGGATTTGGAAAGTCGGATTTTGGGGTGGATTTAAGTTTAAAACTAGCTTTACAGGGAAACCAAACACTGTTTTTCAGCTCAGAAATGACACTACAAGCAATATTTCCACGATTCCTTGCGAACACTAAAAAAATCCACAGAAAAGATGCGGAAAAAATGCACATTGAATATCTTGAGGGCGATGACGAAACTAAAAAAGGGTATGAAATAATCTACGTTGAAGCTTTGAAAGATATAAACCTAAGGCTTGAGTTTGACAAAGATTTTTATGATATTTATCAAACAATAATACAACACAAAGAGCAATTTGGCACGAAATTTGTTTTCATAGATCATATGTTATCACTCAAAAACGATCCAGCTAAAACGCAAAAAATTTTTACAAACGACGCTGACAGACTTGATTATTTTCACGAACAACTTGATGAGCTAGGTAAGCTTTACGATATTTGTTTTATCTGCTTGACTCAGTTCAATAAACAAGGTGAATATGGACAACAACATGGCAAAAGAACCCTTGGAGATGTTGCAGGCGGCAGATCAATCGGACACGTTGTTGAAAATGCCCTGTATTTTTACGAAAGTGAAGAAGACAGAAAATGGAATGAAAGTGAGCCAAACCAACCTTGGAGATTTGGCTACAAATCACACATAAGAACACTTAAAAAGCGTAATGGTGAGGGTGGCGACATCACAGTACGACATAAAAAATCCATGTGTGTTGTTTTTGAAGAACCTAACCAAGTTAAAAATCGAAATCTATGACACGACAAAATTTACTGCATAAGGTCACAACTCCTCAAGGTACATATGAACAAGCTGAGTTGCTTCGTATTCCAAAACTACAAGCCAAAATTTGGAGGATTACTTGTCTCAAAGAGCAAATCAAAGACTTTGAAACTCGAATCCAAACCGCCTTAAACCTTTGGTGGTCTGAGACTAATCCAGTTGGCCAAGAGCTTTTAGAGGGGCGTGTCTTAATCCCACATTGGAAGATTTTATACAGTTTTCAAAACGAATTGACACAATGGTCAAAACCAGTTAAGCAGCATAGCAATAGCCAAAACTCGATCGACTGGCAAAAAGCAAGCGAGTACCCCTGCACTGATTTACTAGGTCAACCAGCTAAGAAAATGGGTCAAGAATGGCTATATCACGCTCCTAACCGTGAAGATCGTAAGCCTAGTTTTTCAGTGAATATCTCCAAAAACATTTGGCACGATTGGGCAACTGGACAAGGCGGAAACGTCTTTGATCTCTACATTTTGTTAAACAGTGGATCAAAAGTCCAAGCCGCTAAAAACCTTTTAAACATGTAATCTATGCCCCGTCCAAAACTAAACCACTTTGAAAGTATCGACCAAATCCAAGAGCTAAAAAACAAAGGATATAGCAAGGAACTAATCCAAATCATTACAGGTAAAAGCATGTATTTTATCAACAAGGCACTAAAAAAAAAGATATGATCGACATCCTAAACCTAGAAAAAAGTAAATTTGAAAAGCTCTACAAGCGAGTAATCGATTTTAAAAAAATCGGGTGGAATAACTCAAACATAGCTTTTCACTGCGACATAAACTGCGACCATGTTCAAACAATCTTAAACTTTGCAGTCAGAAACAAAGATCTAACCACCAAGCAAATTAGAAGACCAAAAGGAAAACAAATCGAATTTCTAAAAGTCACAAACCTTTCGAGCTACAACAAAGAAACCCCTTTTACACACCTTTTTACAGATCCAAACAAGATAATTGAAGTCATAGAAGTGACGCCAAATTTCCACGTTAGTAAAGATTTTGCATGGTTTTTTAAATAACCTTTTTTATATGATCTCATTATTTATTTTTATTTCATTTGTAGTTTTAACTTTAGCAAATATGCTTTTTAAGGCAGTGGTAGGGAAAGATAATTTTTTAGTTGAATCAATCCATTTAATCAACGGATTACTTATGATTGCCCTGCCCTTTGTAGTAATTTTTGAAATTGCTAAATAGATTTTTAAATTTCAATCTTATGTTCCAACCCAAATCATTTAGACAATTACAAAAGGCAATCCTGACTCAGGAAATCCATGAGCTACTCAGGAACGGTCAAGCTAGGAATCAAGAAGACACGCTTTTATACAATGCTTACAACCAAATTAACAGCGATAAAAAGCAATTAATTTTACAATCTCAAATCAAGTCACAGAAGACAAGATACAACATTGACTCATCAGCATTACTCCCAAACCCCTTTTCTTACACATCTACGCTCACGCATTTGCCTTTTTGTAAGCATTTTGTACTTTGGGTCAACTCTGATCTTGAAACACCGCAAATCGTGCTAGAATTGCAAAAGTGGTGCAATGTAATATTTCCGAATAATTTTTATCAATTTTGTTTTTTTGAGAATAAGACTGGAAACAGGTCAATTCCTGAAATCAAACACTATCACGTTTTTATAAATCTTAAACCTTTTGACTTATGGCTGAATACGACCTCGCAAACAATGGCTACGGCTCAAGCTTACTTGTTAGAGCTTTGCACAAACTTCAAACCCACTTTAAAGGTGATTCAATCCAAGCTCCAAAACCTATGGCAATCAGTGGTGGAAGAGTGGCAACTAATCAAACAACTGAACCAGTCAAAACAAAGACTAAACGAAAGGTCAGAAAAGTCGGATCTTCAAGTTTTGGAAAGTCTGGAGAAGTTACAAATCAAGCCTCAAGATCAACCTTCAAATTTGAATTTGGGGGAAACTATTTAAAATAATATCTATGTCAGAAATCACAAACCCAAAACTACCTAAATGGTTCATAGATCGAGCATTACAAGCTGGAGACTTAATCGAACGCTTTGACGGCCACATTTACAAGATTTACACTATCCAAGGCAAAATTATCTGGTTACATGAGCCAAGTATTACAGAACCCTCATATTTTCAACTTACAGCCATAACAATCAATGAGCTTAAAAACTATACATTATGCCAAAAATAACCACACCAACAGAAGACCAAGAGCAGTTGCGAGTTGTAGCATATCTTGAGGTGTTAAAGCTACAAGGCAAGGTGCTAATGTTTACCGCTCACGCTGACAACATGAAAACAAACATAATCACAGCTGTAAAAGCCAAGAGAATGGGCAAGCGTTCGGGTTATCCAGATTTAACTATTGTAACTAAAAAGACCGTTTTGTATATCGAATTAAAGCGAGTAAAGGGCGGTGTAGTTAGTGAATCACAAAAGGAATGGATCGAAGCATTTGAGGCTACAGGAAGCGTCAAGGCTTGTATTTGCAAAGGTTTTGAGGAGGCTAAAAGCATTATTGATCTTAATATTTAATTTTATGACACCAGATCAACTAACCAGGGCAAACCAAGACATTCAAGAGCTTAAAGAGTTTTTGAGTAAAGTCGAAAACAACTTTGAGCAAAATATTTATGAGATTAATTCCAGATTAAAAAAATACTTGAATCAAGATATTTTAATTATTCAAAGTCAGATTTACAAAGATAATTTGAGTAAGAAGGAAAACACTATTTAACAATTTTTAAAACTATTTTCTATGAAAACAATATTAAACAAAATCACGAACTGCGAAACCATTAAATGGTCAGAGCTTAAGACCTACGAATTTAACACGCTAAAAGATCCACAAAACAGAGATATTTCAAAGCTTAAAAATTCTATTGTAAATAATGGATTTAACGACGCTTTTGATCTATGGTCAGATCATAAGTATGTAATTGATGGAACAGGTCGCAATATGGCACTTCTAGAGCTAGAAAAGGAAGGTTACACTATTCCAGACTTACCAATAGTCAAGATCGAAGCCGAGACCGCAAAAGAGGCTCACAAAATTGTATTAGATCGTAACTCAAATCATGGAAACATCACCCAGTCTAGTTTTTCAGATTTTACCAGTGTGCATTTTGAGATTGAGGAATTGAAGCAATTACAGATTGAGGAGCTGAATATGCCAGTTTTGGATTTGGTGATTCAGAGTTTGGATCCAAAAAGTGATCCAGATATTGATTTTGATGACATAGAAAGCACTGAAAACAGATCAAAGCAATTTAAGACTCAAAATGTAACCTGCCCAGAGTGTGAGAACCATTTTCAAATTCAAATTTAATCAAATATAACCTATGTCAACCGCAAAAAAACCAGTGAAAAAAGAAACTTTAAAAGTTGGTAGACCCACAGTAATGACAAAAGAGGCGGTGGGTAAATTAGAACAAGCTTATGCTTTGGGCTGTACAGATGGTGAGGCTTGTTTTTATGCAGATATATCACAAGAGACACTTTACGAATACCAAAGGAAGTTTCCCGAATTTATACACCGAAAGGAGTCATTAAAGCAAAAACCTATATTACAAGCCAGACAGAGCGTAGTTAAAAGCTTTGAAGGTAATCCTGAACTTGCTTTAAAATTTTTAGAAAGGAAGCTCAAAAAGGAATTTAGCTTACGTCAAGAGGTCACAGGAGAAGATGGAGCTGCAATCAATCCAATAATCCAAGTAGAAGTTATAAACTCAAAATCAAATGAATAAAATCCAAACTAATATAGTATTTGAGCAATTACAGGACTCTAATAAGCGTATTAGTGTATTTCAGGGCGGCACAAGATCGGGCAAAACTTACAACATTATTGTCAGTTTAATAATCTATTTAACTCAAAACAAAGATCAGGTTTTGTCTATCGTAAGAAAAACCTTGCCAGCCATCAAAGGGTCAGTAATGAGAGACTTTTTTGATGTGCTTAATAAGTTAGATCTATACACCGAAAAGAACCATAACAAAACAGATAATACATACGTTTTAAACGGCAACCTGATTGAGTTTGTATCAGTAGATCAACCGCAAAAGATTAGAGGTCGAAAGCGTACGATCTTGTATATAAACGAAGCCAACGAATTAAGCTTTGAGGATTGGCAACAGCTTATATTTAGAACGACTGACAAGATCATTTTAGATTACAACCCATCTGATGAGTATCATTGGATTTATGATAAAGTACTGACTAGAGATGACACTGACTTTTTCCAGTCAACTTATTTAGATAACCCATTTCTCCCGCTTGAATTAGTCCAAGAGATTGAACGCCTAAGAGATACAGACGAGAATTATTGGCGTATCTATGGGCTAGGTGAACGATCCGTAAGTAGTGCGAGCATATACACCCACTGGCAACTATGTGATCAACTACCTGAGTCAGGTGAGGAAGTTTATGGTTTAGATTTTGGATTTAACCACCCTAGTACACTAATGAAAGTCAAATTATTAGACGATGACATTTACACCCAACAAATAATTTATAAATCAGGATTAACCACCGAGGATCTAATAAGCTTAATGAATAGTTTAAATATATCACGCTCTACACCTATTTATTGTGACCATGCTAGACCAGAAGCCATCGAGGAAATAAAAAGGTCAGGGTATAACGCCCACCCTGCAAATAAAGCAGTAATTGACGGCATTAATACGCTCAAAGCTAGAAAGTTATTTGTGACTAAAGAGAGTGAAGAAACTATCAAAGAATTTAGATCTTACAAATGGAAAGAGACCAGTGACGGCAAGATCTTAGATGAACCAGTCAAGTTTTTTGACGATGCGATGGACGCTCTAAGATATGCAGTTTTCACCTATATTACAAATTATCAAGACTTAACCTCACTATATGGCTACTAAATACACACCAGATTATATCGACCAATGTATCTTATTATTGATTGGAGCAGGAGAATCAAGCACCTCATACCTTGCAGGAGTGTTTGGCATATCCTTGCCTAGTATAAGTCAAAGGAAACGACACCTTGAAGAGTTTGGACTTATTGAGCCTATTAATAGCAAGGAAAAACAAAGCTCAAGATCATTTAGACTGACTGAGCTAGGAGAGCAAGAGATTGATATTAATCATGCTCTATTTAGCTTTAGAATGCTAACAATTAGAGGCGGAAAAATGACTAAACTAACCCACAACAGTACCATATAATCATAATGACACGCTCTAATCATAGCTTTAATTCAGATGACTTCCGATCTGGACAGTACGATGAGTATTTTCAGGCACTCAATCAATACAATGGGGGTGCATATGATAAATATACTCCAATCAATAGCCACTCATTAAGTTATACTGAGCTAGACAAGATCTGGTTAAACCCTACATTTGTACATATTTTAGCAATTTGGAACGCTAATATAGGGGCCAATGGGCGTAAGTTTGTAATCAATGTCAATGACAAAAACAGCGACACCACCAAAGGCAAAAAAGATCAGTACGCTAAAAGAATGTACAACTTTTTGTATACTAAAAAAAACTGGGCAAAGCTTGAAAAACAAATCATCGCAACTGTAGCACGTGAGGGATCTTGTATAATGATGGGAGATGTGAACGGTGAGCAAGTAATTTGGTCACTTCGACGTTTCCATGTTTACCACGATTCAGTAATCAATGAGACAAGATATGCTTTCCTAGATGGTAACGGTCGAGAGATTGCAGTGCTTACAAACCTTAAACACGGCGTTGATCTATGGCATATTAAAGATCCAGTGTTTGAGGATTGGATAGTGCCACCCTCAAGGATTGACTGTGCTTATTTGTGGATATTATTACAAAACAATGGTTTAAAGTCTAATAACTATATATTCTCCAATGCTTTTATCGGGACAACTCTTTTAGCTTTTGGAGCTGATGCAAAAGGTCAAGGCGATAAAGTAGCAGTAGATAGAATCAGTGGAAAAGAAGTGCCTGACAAAAACGGTAAGACCTGGATTCAAAGAATGTTGGATCGCCTAAACTCTACAGCCTCAGGTGTCAAAAACTCTTTTAGAGTCCAGTCCAGTTTTGGATTAGATAAAGTATTTGAGCTAGGTAAATCAAACACTGATATGCAGTTTATGGATCTTATGATGAGATCTAAGACTGAGATATTAAGTGCATACAGTTTGACAATGTCAGATGTGGGAGACGGTGACAAAGGTCTGACTTATAACAATGCTAGCACTTTTTCATATAATGTCTTTGGTAAGATTGGACAGCCCCTTGAGGAGGTTTTGGATCAAGTCACAAATGACTGGTTCTTACCTCAATATGGTATTACAACTACAGAAAACGCCTATTTTGATTATAACAAACCAAGCAATCCTGACCGTCTAGCACTTGAAGAACAAGCAAGGAAAAACTGGGAGTCAAACACTATCACACTCAATGAAATGCGTGAGATCTTAGCACTTGAGCCAGTGCCAAACGGCGACGTATTTTTCAAGGATTTTGCTACACCATCACAACTACAAACAGATCCAAGCCAAGATCAAAACCAACAAGCCATTGACGTAAAGTCACAACCAAAAGAACCCCCAAAAAAGGTAGAAAATGGGCTTTTTACTAAAGTGGCGTTCGCACAGAAGACACCGACGGAAAAAGCATTGGAGTCAAAGCTTTATTTAGGTGATGATAAAAAAAATGGCTTTTTAAATCGATGGACTGAGGCTATTACAAAACAGGTAGAGTCTTTTATCAAAACATTTGCAAAGCTCGACAATGAGGCTCTAAATGACTATATTGTAAAGCTGCCTAAGATCGAAACCTTTTATTCATTTCCAGCACTCAAAAAGGATCTTTTAGGGTTTGCTGGCATGGCTTTAGATGAAGTCAAGAAAGATAAACGTACTAATTTTACTTTAAACTTTTTTGATGGAGAATACCCACAAGTTGTTTTAGACAATATTGATAAGTTTACAGAGGCAGTTCTAAAAGGTAACCCAGATTTGTTTGACTCTGTAGATGTAGAGACTACAAGCCAAATTCAAAATATTATAAAGACTAATGCAGGTAGTGGAGTAAGTGAGATTGCTATTATACTTAGTGATAAGATCCAAGATCTAGCTTTCAATCGTGCTGAGCTTATAGCAAGTACTGCTGTGACTGAATCAGTAGAAAAGACACGTGAGGCTTTGTATCTGATAGAGTTCCCAGATGGTAGTAAGGAATGGCAAACAGCCGTTAACGACGTTTGTGTACTCTGTATGGGTAATGAAAGGCAAGGCAAGATCGATATTGATAAAGTGTTTAGCTCAGGAGTATCAGCACCGTCCGCACATTCACGTTGTAAGTGTACCGCTTTGTTTTACCCAACTGATTAATCAAGTATGTCTAAAGTCAAAATTACAATCGATATGAATTTTGGATCTGATTTCCAACACGAAATATGGCTTGATTATCTATATATGTTTTTGACTCAATTTAAAGAGTTTATAACCACTAAACATAAAAAGACTACTATGAGTTTTAGGATCGAGGAAGATCAATACTAATCCCAAAAGGTAAGCCAGTCACGGTACCGTCATCACTAATAGTAATAATACCACTTTCAATAGTGGTTTTTTTATCATCTAAATCACCTTCATTCATACCCATATAACAGCGGAAAAATGACTAATTATCAAGCCGTGGGTATCATGTAAAGGCAATGAAACGACTCTTACACTTCTCACTTCCTCAAGCAGTTTTTGCTTCACAACCCCTCCAATTTATGGAGGTCAATGGTGGTTTTGAAGTGGAAATGATGATTTTCAGTACTGCATTTAACCGTAATAAAGCATATTTCCAAGTCTCAGACTTAATGAAGTGGCAAAACAAACTTGATTCAATCTTGTTTGATTTTAACCACGATTTAAACCTATCAGGTGGTAAATACCTAGGCAATCAAAACAAATTCACTAAGCTTCGTGCCGATTACTCAACTGGTGAGCTAGAGATCTTTGCAACCTTTAAGACTACCGATCCTGTCGTTGTAGCCAGAAAAAACGAGATCACAGCACCCAGCATTGAACTAATGGTAGATGAAGAAAACTGTATTTGTAATGAATTTGGCGAGTATTACACATCTATTGACTGGGTAGGCTGTGCCTTATTACTTGGTATAGTTGCAGGGTCTGGAAACGCTAGAGTCGGTGAAATAAAAGAATTTAACCATTTATCAATTTTTAATATTCAAAACGATATGAACAAAGAAGAAATCCAAGCGTTATTAGACGCTCAAAAAGGAGACCTCAAAGCTGAGTTTAAAGCTCAGACAGAGGCAAGCTTAAAAAGTTTTGGCGAGATTGTGAGATCAGGTCAATCAGCTACTGTCGCAGAGCATGAATATACTGACGACGAAGGGAATAAATACAAGACCACCGAGAAAAGTATGTGGCAATCAATTACTGAATTAGTAGAAAAAGGCACTGTATCAGGCGAATTATTGGAACTTATGAAAGCCAAGAAGCTAGAAGTAAAGGCTTTTAGTGATGAATCAGGAGATGACACAACACCTCCACCAGCCGATCCAGAGCCAACACCTGAGGAGCTAGAAGATCAAGAGATCTTAGCACAGGTGCAAGCAAGTCTCAAGACAGCTGAAAAGCGTGAGGAATTACTCAAGCAATTCTCTGATTCAAAACAAGTAGCTAATCGTGAAAGCGATGTACCGAACGTTGTGAAATCTCAAGAATTACCAAGTTTTTATAAGAAACTTAACAATTAACCAATTTAACCATTTTATTTTATGTTACTTAATTTTGCTAAAGAAAACAATGTCAAAGATGACATCATAAGCGGTGATCTTACCGCACTTAAAGAATTCGCACAGAAACAAATCCAAAACGGCGTAAAAGATGAAAATCTTGTAGCTGGATTGATTGATACTGCAGCATTGAACCCAGTATGGAGAGATCAATTCTCAAAGTCATTTGCAGCTGAATACGGTCACAAAGTAAATTTTGATGTCCTATCAGAAGCAGATAAAGCTTCAATGAAAAACTACACTATTACAGGTGGCGTATCTGGTACTAATATTAGTGACCTTTTTGAGACTACTATTTTACCTATCGTTGATGGTCTTTTAATCGATAACAGTCCAATTTTAAGCCGTGTATCTCGCATCCCTACAGGATTAAACGACGGCAACCAATCATTTGATCTTAATGAGTTTGGAGCTGAGAGCAGTGCTGAATCATTAGATGAGGACGACGCTGGAACAGAGGCAGATGACACACCTAGAAATGGTGATACAATCACACCTAAAAACAAAATCCAAGCTTCAACTTCATTCACTGAATACTCACTTGCTACAATGCAACCAACACTTTTGGGTCAGTTCATGGCAAGAGGTATCAGACGTGTTGAAACTAGACTTGGTCAACAGATCTTAGCTGGTACTAATGCAAGCAACCAATTTAAAGGTATTATAAACAGTGCTGGATCTACAGAAGACGATCAAGAAGGTGCTTTAGCTTTTGCTTATGGAGCAGCTACAGACAATCTTGACTACTGTCTAAAGGCAGTTGGTAACTTACCAAACAACATCACACAAGGCGAAGAGTCAAGATTTGTTTATATTATGAATAGATCTGACTTCTACAACAAGATCGCTTTGATTCAAGATCTCGACACTAACTACAAGAGAGCTGGTGTAATTGATACTAATCCAGGTACTCGATCAATTGGAGGTTTCCCAGTTATCTTCGCTGGTTCTGGTCTAAGTGCTAACCAGGTTGTATTCGCTGATCTAAGCAACTACTACATGGCTCAAAAAGGCAGTCTTAGAATGATTAGTGATAACGGAATGGCTAATGTAAAGACTGGTAACGTCACAGTAGTATTTAGAACCTATGCTGATGGCGGAATGGTTTACGCTCACAAAAACACCGCAGGTGGTGGAGCTGGAACAAACGGTAACGCTGCACGCAACGCATTTAGATTACTAACTCTAGCTTAAACATTACAGGGGGATAATCTCCCCCATTAAATTATAAAAAACACTTATTATGGCAGTACGAAATTTTACCCAAACACCAAGCAATCAGTTCTATCAACTAGGATTGATTGACACTAACGCAGCAGCTGAAAACAAGCTAGTTACAACCGACACAACTTCAACTATCACAACCCAAGGATTTAAAAAGATCACAGCACATGCAACCTATGTAAAAGGATCTTCAACCAACGGTAAATTTGATATTTTAGTTGATGGTATTGTAATGGCAAGCTCTGCAACCTCAACAACTACAGGCGAAGTATTGACCGCAACTGTATCATGTGCAGTCAACTCAACTGTGTCACTATTAGCAACCATCACTGGTACAGCCACAGGTGCAAGCCTTGACTATGCTAGACTAGCAATTGTAAGAGCTTAAATCTATGGCATTCCTGACTCAAACTGATATAGCTTCACGACTTCCAAGCGGTTACAATTCCGAGTTGGTTGATGATCTATTAGCACAGATTGAGTCTGAATTGTCTAACCTAGGTTTTACATTTACAGGATTTACCACAGAAACAAGGCAAATCCATTGCGACATTTACGGTCAATCTATTTGGGATTTATTGCCTTTTGCCTCTTTATCGAGCGTTAAAATAAAGCAATTCAACTCAACCAGTGAGACCGTGCTTGTAGTTAATGTAGATTATAGAATTATAGAGCATGATTATGTATCTGGAATCTATACACGACTTGAGCTAGTACCTAGACAAAGAAGGGATTTAAAAGATCCTGAATATCTTGAATTGATTGGATCATGGGGCTTTATGTACATTGTACCATCTGATTTAAAGGGGGTTATAGTTCGTTACATTAACAGCCAACTATCCTATCAATCGCTAGGTTATCAAACTGTTTTAAGATCTAAAACAGGCGATTCAGATATAAGTTTCTCCGATAATTCTCAAGAATTTGTCAGTTCAATTACTGAATACAAGCCGTTTTTATCAATACTAAACAAATATTTACAATGATTGAATGTTTTGATTTACCAACAGCTAAGCCTTACCTAGTAACTGGATTATACCAGACTAGAACGAACGGGGTATTAGATATAGGGGTAGAAATTTCTAATATAGTATTGTTTGAAAAAAATGAGATGGTGGAAAATAAATTTGTTGGAATTATCCGAAAAGTTCAGATCTCGTCAACCTATTTGGCAACTAAACCAGATAAAAAAGCACAGCTTACAATCGACGGCACTGAGTACACTTTCAAAGACCCAGTCGAGCGTAAAAATCCCGGCTTTGTATCTTTTTGGGAATCCGAAATAAAAGCAATCTAAATCATGCAATTAGAACTGTCTACAACTGGATTTATTGAGGCCTCAAAGAGGTTGAAAGTAGGTGCAAGGGGTGCAATTTCTAAAGCTGTTTTTAGGGTTGCTAATGTCATGGAAACAACCGCTAAAAAGAACCTCCAAAAGTCTGTTTATGCAAGCCCAAAACCCTCAGCTCCTTTTAGTCGATCTGGTAAAGCTCAACAGTCAATCACTGTAGCAAAACTAGATGACTTACAGTCAAGGGTTTATATGGGGGTCAAATATGGTCAATACTTAGAGCGTGGAACTGGTATTTATGCTGGTCGGAAACCATACTGGACGACATTTGGCGGTCAAATAGATAGACCAATATTGTATAAAGGTATGAGAGCTAGACCTTTTTGGATGCCAGCAGTCGAAGCAACTAAAAAGCAAATACCTGAGATCTTACAAAAGGAAATAAGCAAACTATGACAACAGAAGACCAGATTACAAGTGTAGCAGGATTACTCACAACCTTGGCACTCACAAGCCCAGTGCAAGCCGTCCCTATCTATACTCAGTACACGTCTAAACCTAGCTCATATCCTTATTTATTCATTTCTGATGACTCAGTAAATTATCAAGATATTGACTTTCAAACTTACAAAGTTTTGAGAAGGTACAAACTAAGCTTAGTAGCTGAATTTGAGCCAAATCAAACAGATGTAAGAGTAGCTGAATCACAACTTAGAGAATTATTAAACAAAACAGAAGACTTAATAAAAATAAAAGCTAGTCGAAATAATGGCTGGCAAGATATCAAACTAATCTCAACTAGTCAACCATTTAACGGCTCAGAAGTCGCTTTTGAATCAAACACGGTTATTCGTGAGATCACAATCGAAGTTGAAGATACTGAATCAATCTAAATATAATCTATGTCCAAACTAATCACACCATCTATTGAACAGGACTTACAACCCTTTCAATTTCAGGGTATAAACGCCCCTGACGGCTCTTTAAAGGTGTTTATGGCAACTACTCAGGTGGAAGCTTTAAAACAGCTTGAAGAGTATCAAAAGGCTCAAACTGAGCCAAAAGAACCCATTTTACAACTAACCAATCAAGAAAACTAAACTATGCCATATACAAAAGGACGAAATATGTCAGTCGCTATCAAGCGAGAATCATCAAGAGGTGTCAAAGAAACTACAGGGTTTACTAATGGCCTACCATGGGAAGATTTTGATGTAAAGCAAACTATCTCAGGAACATTTAAGGATGAATCAGCTGATGGATCTGTTTCAGCACTTCTAGGTGAAGAAATTACAAGCCTTACAACAGACGGTACAATAAAAGGTAAACTAGACACTGACTATTGTCTATGGGCTTTGGCTGGTGCTTTTGGAACTGCAACCCCTACAACTGCACTTGGTGCTACAACATGGGCTATTTCAGTTCTTAACAGCAACCTACTACCAACTCATACAATCAATCTAAACCGTGGAGACGATGGGTGGAGAGCTATTACAGGAGTTAGTATTGATAAGCTTGTTATTACTACAGGCGACAACGATTCTACCTACTCAGTCGATGTTAAAGGTGTCAAAGAAGAGGCTGGAACATCAGCAACCCCTACAATCGCTAAACCTAGTAAATACATCTTGCCATTCAACTTTACCCTTGGATATGCCACCTCACAAGCAGGCCTATCAAGCGCTACAACACTAGCAAAGGTCAAAAACCTAGAATTTGAATTTAACAATGGAATTGGAGGAGAAGAGCAGTATTTGGGCAACCAATACCGTGACGACGTACCAGCCAACGGTCGAACAGCAATGTTTAAATGTACAATCAATCTTGATTCTACAAATGGTCTAGTGAGCCAATTTGAAGCAGGTACAAAACTAGCTTTCAAGATTGATGGTCTAGCAAGCCAACTTGCGGTAATTGGAACATCCGCACTTAAACCACGTCTCACAATCAACACAGGTATCGGATTAATCAAGAGAGTTGTAGCAACTCCAAGAGATGAGTATATCACTTATGATTTAGAAGTTGAAATACAACAAGCCCACCTAATCACAGCAACTTTAATCAATGCTATTGGAACACTTCAATAAACCCTAAAAATCTATAAATATGTCACAAACACTAGAAGAATTAAAAGTATCTGTAATCAATATAAACAAACCAGTCAATGTTTCAGGCAAGGATTACACCATTGACCTTACACGTGTTAAATGGTCACAAATGCTTGACTACAGTTCAGACCTTACAAGTGGTATGGTACTTAGATCATGGAAAGATGAAAACGGTGAAGACATCTCAGAAATCCAAATGACTAAAGAGTATGCTGGAAAACGAAACAAAGTCATTACAGACATGGTTAGAGTATTATTTGCTTTGGATATCCAGATAGACGACATCCCAGTCGAACAAATGTTTGAACTTGTGGAGTTAGTGACTGAGTCAGGTTTTTTAGAGCGATTGGAGCGATTGAGTCAAGGCAGTTCTACAAAGAAGAAGAGTACGAACAGATAAGCGAATACCACTATGGTAGCACTAACAAAGTACCCCCTGAATACATCAAGTTTAATCAGTTTTGGGAAAAATTAAGCTTTAGAGATTACAACGATTACCTAGATCAATCTTACTACATAATGAAAAAACTAGAGTGGTACAGACAAGCTGAGGAAGAGGGTCGAAATCGTAAAGAACAAATGTCAAAATAACCTACTATGTCAGACTCAATGCTACAAATCCTAATCAATGCCAAAGATAATGCTTCCGTAGTAATGAAGGGGCTTGGATCTACCATGGATCAGGTAAAAGGTAAAGCTCAGAGTCTGGCTAGTAGTGGCTTAAATCAAATGAATAAAGGGTTTCAGGCCACTGCTAATGTAATTAAAACAGGTGTATTAGTTGGGGTCGTTGGTTTAACGGTCGCACTTGGAGCATTTGCCACACAAACAGTCAAAGCCGCTTCACAATACCAAACATCAATGGTGGTGCTGGGTATTGTGGCTGGTAAGTTTGGAGTCAACACAGAGAAAGCCAAAGAGTTGGCAACCGTGCTGGGTAAAGATCTTAGAATAGGGTCAACCACTGCTAGCGAGTCATTACAATACTTAATCAGATCAGGGCTTACTTTAGAGCAGTCAGCAGATATGCTTAAACGCTTCACAAACGAGGCGGTAACAGGTAAGTCAAGCAGTATTGATCTAGCTACAGCAGTCAAAAACCTTGCCTTTGCTTACACTACTGGAAACTCTGCTCTTGGTAACATGAGTGGTATTCAAGAGAATTTTAACGATATAGATAAAAAAGGTTTAGCAATATTACAACAAAAAGGGCAGCTTTTAGGGTTGACAGTTGGAAAGCTAGACGAAGCTCAAAAAATGCAAGCTCGATATGCTGGAATGATCGAACTTACTAACCTTACAATGGGATCTAGTGAGCGACTTCAAGGCACATTTGGCGACAATATGCTTGCTATTCAAGCACGATTCCAAGAGCTACAAGTAGAGCTAGGAACTCGCTTTTTACCAGTAATGGGAATGGTAAGTGACGCCTTTTTACAGTTCGTAAACAATATAAACACAGATCAAGCCGTTAATTCAATTACTGAATCGTTTAATAATCTTTTAGTCTACTTGCAACCAGTCTTTGACTTTCTGATTCAAAATCCTTTAATCTTGCAATCTATTTTTATTGGTTTGGCTGGTGTAATTGGCACTTTAGTAGTTGGAGCTTTGTTTAGTATGGCAGCCGCTGCAATAGTAGCAATGGCACCGTTTGTAGCCCTTGGAGCTGTTATTGGTTTATTGTTTTATGCTTGGCAGTCTAACTTTTACGGTATTAGAGATATTACACAAGAGGTATTAACTTTTATTAGTAGAAACATGGGCATGTTTGCTGAGTTTATAGTTTTTATTTTTGGATCTGTTTATGACTTTTTAATAGGTAATACAATCACTTTTGTTGATACTCTTAGTCAAATCTATTTAGGAGGCTTTAGTAGCATAACTTCTAATGCTGCTAATGGCCTGGCTAATATGCTTGAAATGGTGGGCAATACTTACTATAACTGGCAAATGGTAACCGCTGAGTTTTGGTACATGTTGTCTGATATTTTCAATGGCAACTTGACCGCAATCGCTCAAAGATTAGTAAAATGGGCGGCGGTTATTTACATGATCTTTAGTGATTCTTGGGAGCGAATTAAAGGGGCTGTATCAGATATAATGACATCTATAGCTAATGGAGTCGGTCAGAAATTTACTGACATGGTCAACTATGTAGGTGATGCAGTAAACAAAGTAATCCAAAAAATAAACGAAGTCCTAAGCTCAGAGGGGGCAAAGGCAATTTTGGGAGTGTTTGGCAAAGAAGCTAAGATTACTGAAATACAAAAAATAGTGTTTCAAGGGATGGATTCAGGAGTCGTTAAAACTGAGTCCAAAAACTGGAATCAGGAAATTGCCAACATGTTTGCTGGAATGGGTGACGAAGCAAAAAAGAAAGGTGAGGATTTTAGAGCTAAAATGCAAGCTACAGCTGACTCTATAAGAGCAGGCGGAAAAACAATCTCAGACACATCTACAAGCTGGAAAGATGGGATTAAAGGTATTTCAGAAGGTAGCAACGCCCTAAAAAGCAACATCTCAGACATAATCAAAAAAGGTGGTGCTAGTCTCGGATCTAGTCTTGGTCAGGTCCAAACAGGAGGTGTCGAAATGCCAAACATAATGGAAGGAGCTATTGGTATAATAGACGGTGCTAAATCAGCACTCAGTCAAGCTGAACAGGCACAGAAAGCCAAAGATCAAGCAGACGCCCAAAAGTCAATACTAGAACAACAAAAGAAGTCTATTGACGCAGTGACAGGGGGCGGAAGTGGTGGAGGTGATGGCAAAGGGGCAAAAGAAGAGACCCAAAATGAAAAAGATTTAAAGGTTTTGAAAGCTCAACTAGATATAATCAAAGAGCAAGCAAGTGTAGACATTGATATACTACAAAAACAAAAGGAAAGTTTGCAGTATGAAGAGGCAAAAGAAAAACTCACACAAACAAAATTAGAGCTTAGCAAAGAGGCTACAGATGAAGAAAAAGCAACTTATGAAGCAACCCAAAAACAAATAGAAGAAAGACAAAGACAACTTGATTTACAACAATTAGAAATAGCAAGGCAAATCCAATTAAGAAAAGATAAGCTTGACTCAGATAGTAAACCAATTGAACAGCGTTTAGTAACTATCAGTAATACTTTTGTAATTCAAGGAGGCAACGCTCAAGACATAGCTCAGGAAGTCTCACAAATCCTAGCACAACAATACAACGCCGCATAATATGATCTTGACCATCAATAATCTAATCACACTAAACAATCGATCAGTCAGGATCGGGATATTGCCAAACGCTGAGGGTTTGGATTTACCAGATC
>Ga0316610_1000096_pt1 | contig 24006 bp, 19 predicted proteins | sample MIS2017111B_MG_FD_207677 | JGI IMG/M metagenome (GOLD analysis project Ga0316610, IMG submission 207677) | Microbial mat bacterial communities from Middle Island sinkhole, Lake Huron, Michigan, United States - MIS.2017.111B | ecosystem: Environmental > Aquatic > Freshwater > Lake > Sediment... | reverse complement strand
TAACTGGCGCGATATAGCGGCGATTGGCGCGTACAAAACAAACATTTTCAATGTTTTTACCGCGTACTGGCATCCAAGGTTTACCCTGCTGGTCTAGGGGATTAATAAAAACTTCATCGGAACCACCGCGATATACTTCCACTTCTAACAAATCATTTTTTTGATAGATGCGTACTACGGGGCTGTATAAACTTGCCGATCGCCGACAGTTCAAATCATTAACCACCACTTTCCAGAGCGAGCTTGGGGCAAGTGGTGAATCTGGTTTTGCAGGAGCTAAAACTGAAGTTTCATCGGTGTTTTTGTAATAGTTACCTTGCTGATTTGGGGTTTGGGCTTGGGCGACGATCGGCAAGGCCAATAGCAGCAGCATAGGATAATTGAAAATATGAAGAAAAGTATACATATAGCAATTCCAAATGATTTGTGGATAGGCAAAGAGCTTAAGTCACTTGCCTGTTTTTCAATTGATAGCTTTAAATATTTTGATGTAGATAATTGTATATTTATTGCGAAAAAAATTTTGATGAATTTTGGATTTTTACAGTATATAAATCTATTATTAAAAATTAGTCATAGTTTATAAATAACTATTAATTTAATAATGTGCCAAATTTAAATATAAATCGCTATGATTGATTTTATATAGTATTTTTCATGCTGGCAAGGTGAAGACAAGGGGCTTAAGCCCCTTGTTCACATAGCTGGAACAAAACCATATGTATCTCATTAAATTGAGAAATACTATAAGCTTTATGGATTAATATTTTATGGATTATTATTGATATTCATATATAATTTTGCAAAAAAAAAAAAAAAAAAAAAAAAAAAAAAAAAAAAAAAAAAAAAAAAAAAAAAAAAAAAAAAAAAAAAAAAAATTATAAAAAAAAAAAAAATAGAAAGAATAAATCTAAAAACTATTTCTAAATACAGCATAATTTCTTAATAAAAATAATGCTATTGAAATGATACTGTTAAGATAAATCAGGAAATAGAGGAGAGTAAAATCATGTCTGAAATAGATTCAAATTCAGAAGAAAATACCTTCTCTAATCAATTACTAGAGCAATCATTAGAATCTGGAGAAGATAAGCGGGAATGTTTTGCGATCGCGGGAATTGGTGCGTCGGCGGGGGGATTAGAAGCATTTACGCAAATATTGCGAAATTTACCAACGGATACGGGGATGGGCTTTGTGCTGATCCAGCATTTAGCGCCTCTACACGACAGCCAGCTTAGTAACATTTTGCAACATTCCACAGATATGCCTGTGCATGAAGCTAGTGAAGGAATGAGGATCGCGCCTAACTCTGTGTATGTGATTCCTCCAAATACTCTGATGACCATCGATCAGGGGATCTTGAAATTGGAGCCACGTCACAAGGTGCGGGGCAAGTATATGGTCATTGATGGATTTTTTAGCTCACTGGCGGCGGATCGGGGAAATCAGGCGATCGCCATAGTTTTGTCGGGTAGTAACGAAGATGGCACAGCAGGTTTAGGCGTAATTAAATCGGTCGGCGGCATTACCTTTGCTCAAGACCTTGCCTCCGCCGAATTTCCGACCATGCCGATGATTGCGATCGCTTCGGGCTATGTGGATTTTGTCCTGTCGCCCCCAGAAATTGCTACAGAATTAGTCAATATTAGCCAAAACCAAAGCGAGGAAACTAGTTTAGAGATCGCCGAAGGAAATGATGTTGATGAATCTGAGGATGGTATCGCCTCAATTTTTACTGAACATGGAGAAATCTCAAAGCAGATTTTTATGCTGCTACATAAGGCGATGGGCGTTGACTTTAGCCATTACAAACAAGGTACGGTCAGACGGCGAATTTCGCGGCGGATGAGCTTGCTGAATATGCAGAAGTTAGATGAATATGCAAAATATTTGCGAGAACATCCCCAAGAAGTTGAAAAACTGCATCACGATATGTTGATTAATGTGACTAGCTTTTTCCGCGAGCCAGAATCCTTTAGCGTCCTTCAGCAGTTAGTATTTCCTGAGATTTGCCAACATAAAGCGAGTGATTTGCCGATTCGGATTTGGGTGGCGGGTTGCTCAACGGGCGAAGAAGCTTACTCTATTGCGATCAGTTTACTAGAGTTTTTTGATGATCAATCTGTTAGACGACCAATTCAAATTTTTGCTACGGATATTAGCGAACCATCGATCGCAAGGGCGCGATCGGGCATTTATAGCCAAAATGATCTAGATAATGTTTCTCCAGAAAGATTGCGGCGCTTTTTTATCCCTGTGCAGGGAGGTTATCAGATTGGGAAGGTGGTCAGGGAGCTATGTGTATTTGCGCGGCAAAATTTGACTAGCGATCCTCCATTTTCCAGACTAGACTTGATTAGCTGTCGCAATATGCTGATTTATTTGGAGCCATTGCTCCAAAAGAAGATCATGCCTATCTTCCACTATGCGCTCAATCCTGATGGTTTTTTGATGTTGGGAAGTTCGGAAGGCATTGGTAACGCTACGGATTTATTTAATATCGCCGACAAAAAAAGTCGTATTTATCAGCGTAAACTCACGCCGCCGCGCATGAATTTTAATTTTGTCAAAAGCACTTACGTTCCCGAATCTGCCAATCTAGAACGGCGTTCAGAAATAGTTGATGATGTCAATTTAGAACAACTAGCAGATCAGGTGGTTTTAAATCGCTATGCTCCCGTTGGTGTAACCGTTAACTTCGATTTAGAAATCTTAAAATTTCGTGGACAGACTAGCCCTTTTTTGGAGCCGCCCCTCGGTAAAGCTAGTTTAAATTTGCTAAAAATGGCGCGGTTAGAATTAAGACTGGAGTTGCGATCGGCGATTCACAGTGCCAAGCAGCAAGACATTCCCATCTGCAAAGATGGCATTGAGATGGCGGGGCTACTAGTCAAAATTGATGTCATTCCTTTACGCATTAATAGCGATCGCTTTTTTTTGGTGCTATTCGAGAGCCGCCCAAATCCTGCTTTATTAAAGAATATATTGGCAAATTCCCCCACTAAGTCCCGCAAGGTGCGCCAGACAGAAGCAGAACTAGAAGTTGTTCGCTTGACCTATGAGTTAGAAAACACTAAGGAATATTTGCGATCGATCATTGATGCTCAGGAGATCACTAATCAAGACCTGAAGGTGGCTAGTGAAGAGTTTTTGTCTAGTAATGAGGAATTGCAAAGTGCCAATGAGGAACTGGAAACGGCTAAGGAAGAAATTCAAGCCACTAATGAAGAATTAAGCACGATTAATGATGAATTACGCAATCGCAATGGGCAATTACATACGGTCAATAACGATTTGCAAAATCTGCTTAGCAGCGTGAATATTCCGATTTTGATGCTCTCAGGTGATTTACGCATTAGACGGTTTACGCCGATGGCAGAGCAGATATTTAATCTCATCGCTAGTGATGTGGGAAGACCTTTCAGCGATATTCACACCAATATTGATATCCATCATTTGAATGAATCAATCACATCGGTCATCGATACCCTGATTCCCTACGAGCAGGATGTCCAGACTCACTCAGGAAATTGGTACAGCCTCCGCATCCGTCCCTATCGCACCACCGACGATCGCATTGACGGTGTTGTGATTGGCTTACTTGATATTGATTTGCTAAAACGGAATGCGATCGCCTTGGAATCATCGCGCAATTATGCCAATGCGATCGTCGAAACACTGCGCCAGCCTTTAATTGTTCTCAATTTTGAGCTAAGGGTAATTACTGCAAACCATGCCTTTTATGAAACTTTTCACACCAATGCTTCCCAAACAGAACAGCAATCAATTTTTGAAATAGGAAATCAAGATTGGGATACGCCCAAAATGCGATCGCTGCTCAATGAAATTTTACTGATGGATATCTCAGTACAAGATTATGAAGTGACCCAAAAGTTTACTCAACTAGGAACGCGCACGATGCTCCTCAATGCTTGTCAAATCGAGCAAAGTGATATTGGCAAAATGATTTTAATCGCGATCGAAGACATCACGGAAAGGACACAACAAAAACAACAACTGATTGCCAAAAATCAAGAATTATCTGAAGCGATCGCGATCGCTAAATCCGCTAGTCTGGCAAAAAGTAATTTTTTGGGCAATATGAGCCACGAGTTACGCACTCCTCTCAATTCGATTATGGGCTTTGCTCAAATTTTGCAAGATAGTCCTCTATCTGCTGAATCGCAACAATATGTAAGCATCATTTATGAATCTGGCAGTTACCTCCTTGACTTAATTCAAGATCTGTTAGATATTTCCAAGATTGAATCTAATAAAATCGAAATCGAACCCAATTTATTATCCCTAGAAAATTTTCTACAAATAACTGTAGATATGGTTTCCACGCAGATTGCCAACAAAAATCTCACGCTAGTAACTCAGGTCGATCCCGATCTTCCTGAAAACATCTATGCCGACGAAAAACGCTTGCGACAGGTTTTGCTGAATCTGCTCGGCAATGCGATCAAATTTACAGATGCTGGCGAAATTACCTTTACCGTGACCAAAATCCCATTAACCACTCAAGCAGGCGATCGCTGTGATTTAATCCAATTTGCGATCTCCGATACAGGCGAAGGCATCGCCACCTCCGAATTAGAGAGAATCTTCTTACCCTTTGAACAAGTTACAAATAACAAAAAACAAACGCAAGGTGCAGGTTTAGGTCTAGCGATTAGTCAAAATCTAGTCAAAACAATGGGCGGTGACATCAGCGTTACCAGTGCGATCGGTGTGGGCAGTACCTTTAGCTTTGCCCTAGACTTAAGCGACTGATGTTACGGGAAACCCTCACCCCCCCAGCCCCCTCTCCCATCAAGGGAGAGGGGGAGTAAGACTAATTTCTTGTTCCCCTCTCCCAAAAGGAGAGAGAGAGGGAGTAAAACTAATTTCTTGTTCCCCTCTCCCTTTTTGGGAGAGGGGCTAGGGGTGAGGGTCTTGGAAACTTCCACATAACATCAGTTAAGCGACTCACAGTAAAATAAAAAAATCATATAGTCCAATAGTGCGGCGCAGCCGCACCACCTCGACCTCGAAGAGATTACAAATCATGGCGCATAAAGGAAATAAATCTTTTTTGCCGAGCAAAGATTGCCTAGTTTGTGGCAAACCTTTCTCATGGCGCAAAAAATGGGAAAAGTGCTGGGATGAAGTCAAATATTGCAGCGATCGCTGTCGTAGTCAAAAATAACTTGCGTTAATGAAGATAGCGCGAAGCGCTATCTTCATTGATTTGCTATAAATAATTAATGCTCAAAACCTACACACAACCCGAAAAAGCCAAGGCTTGGCTCAACACCTATCGCGGTAAACGCCCAGTATTTGCTTGTGTCCTAGGTTTTACAGCCACAGGACTAATCCCCAATATCTCCGCCGCAGGCGCAACCCCTGAAGATCGCAAATATACCGCGATCGCCGATGCCGAATTTCTCGCCACAGGTAAAAACATCAGCTTCCCATTGCCGCCACTGGTGGCAGGCGCTTCCCCCGTCTTGATTTCTCGCGCCGTCGTCGCCGCCCAAGATTTACCACTTTTTATATTTAATGCTGGCTTAGCGATCGCGCCCACCACCCAAACTAAGGCGATCGATCTGGATGGTCTACCCGCTAAATGTGTGAGTACAGGCAAAGCTCTGCCCCTTGATACCGTATTGCAACTATTTGTACAGGGGTTAGTGTGGGGAGAAAAATTAGCCCAAGCGGGAGCCTATGTGATTCTTAGTGAATGTGTGGTTGGCGGCACAACCACGGCTCTAGCCGTACTCACCGCGTTAGGAATTGATGCAAAAGATAAAATCAATAGCTCCCATCCCACCTGTAACCATGCTCAAAAATGGCAAATCGTGCAATCAGGATTGCCACACCTCACAGCCACTCCCTTAGAAATAATTGCCGCAGTGGGTGATCCTATGCAAATTGCTGTGGCAGGTATGGCGATCGCCGCTAGTCGTCATGCAGGAGTTTTATTAGCTGGTGGTACGCAAATGTTAGCGGTCTATGCCCTCGCCAGAGCGATCGCCTCCGCCCAAAATCTCGTCTGGAATCCTGATGCGATCGCGATCGGCACAACCCGATGGGTTGCCGAAGATCCCACAGGTAATACAGTAGATCTCGCTCTGGCAGTGGGCGATGTGCCGCTAATGGCAACCCAGCTAAGTTTTGCCAAGTCTCAGTTTCCGCAGCTTCGCGCCTATGAGCAGGGCTTTGTCAAAGAAGGTGTCGGTGCGGGTGGTGCGGCGATCGCGGCGTATCTCTATCAAAATTGGACAGAGCAGAAGTTATTAGAGGCGATCGAAGCCCAGCTATAGCTGCGGTTCAATCCCTGCCGCCCGCAGTTGAGCAATCAAAATTTCATTTTTTTGGCGCTCTTGTGCAGCCCGTTGGCGCTCTTGCTCGGCAATTAACCGTTCCTGTTGTGAAATCAACTTTTCCTGTGCAGCTTTTTCCCAACCAGTTAACAGCAAATTACCATTAGCATCCCACCACCTCAGCCAAGGCAGGTCAGAATTTTGATAAACCCCCTGCCAAATGCCAAGTTCTACGCCTAACTCGGCGATCGGGAAATGTCCTCGCTCATTGGCGGTCACTAATTCAAAGTGGTTAGTCACATGGCGATATAGCTCAATGCTTGCCTTCTGCACTTCGTAAATGCCATAAAAAGCAGGACGAATCACCTGCTCATAGATGAAAAATTTACCCGTCCAAGGGGTGCGATCGCGTTCTTCTTTGCCAGAGCCAGAGACAAACTCTAAAATAATTAAAGGCGCAATAAATTCTTGCCAAAGCACATAGGATCGCCGAGTTTGACCATCTAAGGTGGGCGGTACATTCGGTACATAAAACCAATCAGGCGCTTCGGCTCCCCTTTCGGGTGGCTCAGTCATGCGCCAATAGATGCCCGAATCCTGCCCGATCGCGTATTGCCCGTCAGGATGATATTGTTGCAAGATCGGCTCAATCGAGTCTGTGAGCAAGATACTTTGCGGATGTTCTTGAAAATTTTTCACAAACGTACCGTCAGATTCTGGAAGTTGCGTATGATCGGGAAGTGTGACGCGATCGCTGGATGGATCTAAGGTAAAAGTCATAGTTTGTCCCTATTTGTCCCTTTGCATAAAAAACTTCGCCCGAAATACTCGCCCAAAATATCCACCTAAAACATATTCTATCTAAATTAAACACTTGATCCTATGGAAATATTAGCATTGCCGACAGAGGTGCGAATTCTTCATCCTGAAACCACTTTGGGGAAAATATATCTAGATTGGATGCCGCAGCCTGGAAATCACATTGATCTGGACGGTAAAACCTATGTGATCTTAGAGCGCCGTCATCGCTATCAATTGCGAAGAGGAAAATATAACTTATTTACGATTTTGGTATATGTACAATTAGCCCCAGAAAACTTAGAAAAAAGCTTTGTGAATGGACGTTGGATTATTGGCGATGGAAGTTGTAAATATAATGCTGGTTCCGAAATAATTCGCTGTGCAGTCAATCCTCAAGGCCCCTGTGAAGGATGTCGTTTTTGGGAAGAATAAAAAAGAGGAGCCGCTTTGCGGCTCCTCTTTTTTAAGAAGTTAGATGAGAAGTTAGAATTGTAGACCTACGCCAGCTTGGAGGGAAGCACCTGCGGAGCCATTACTTTGACCGTTAAAGGGAATTACCGCATTGCTATACAACAAAGTATTCTTGTTGATGCTGACTTCGATACCAGGTTGCAAAGCAAAGGCAGTTTGATCGCCTGTCATGCTAGTATCACCACCCACTTTAAAGGAAGCTCCAGCACCGAGATAAACATTGGTGCGATCGCCTACGGGTAAGTCATAGGAAACCGTAGGAACAAGAGAAGTACCGCCATTACCAAAGAGAACAGAACTTCTAACGGAAAGTGGTACATCATCAAACTTATAGCGTCCAGCTAAGTTCGCTCCTAATACGGAAGGGGTAGTTGCAAAGCTTTGGAGGGAAACGCCTGCGCCCACATAGCTACCAGGTAATTTGACTTCTTCGGCTGAAGCGATCGCGCTAAAAGAGGTAAGAACAGAAGTAGCGATCGCCACACCTAAATAGATTTTTGTAAGAGCTTTCATGAGATTGATTTCCTGCTGAACTATGCCTCTTTTGACTGGAGATAATTGGCATAGTTCCCATGTTCCCTTTAATTTCAAAAAGGCAGAAATCCAGTCTGTGAGTGGATTTCTGCCTTTTTGAAAGGTTTCTATCTCTAGAGAATCATGCTAATGGGTGAGAGAATAGCGTTTTTACTGGTAATACAGCCTATTGAGGCTTTGAGTAGTACAGAGAAATTTTGGGAAGCGGTGCGGAGCGCCGATCCCCAAAATTTCTCTGGGGTTTAATTAAGCGCAAATTGCTTACCGTCATATTCTCAGACCTGATGTAAACCCATCATAAAGTACATCAAGATGCGCTTGAGAGGCGAGATTTGCAGGAGCAGTAAACCAAAGCGGCGTAAGACTTTAAAGAACCAATTATGGTTAGAGAATAGGATGTTAGAGATATGTGTCAGCAAAATTACGCCGAGGTTATCCCATTTACGTTTGGATTCGTAACGCTTTAAAACCGCGATCGCCCCCAGATCTTCCTTGTTTTGATAAGCAGCCTTTAATACCTTGGCTAAAGCATTGACATCACGAATACCGAGATTCATACCCTGACCTGCGATCGGGTGGGTGGTATGGGCCGCATCACCAATTAAGGCTAAACGGGGTTGAATATAGGTCTGGCTATGCATCCAACGCGGAACATAACTGGCGCGTTCACGCGAAATCACTTTAATATTACCGAGCTTTTCCATAAGGGGATGACCAAAGCGGTTCGTTAACTCTTGCAGGAATGTCGCGTCATCGAGGGCAAGTAAATGAGGTGTTTCCTCAGTGGTGGCAGTCCAGACGATACAGGCGCGATCGCTACCTAGGGGCAGAATTGCAAAGGGTCCACTGGGCTGAAATCTTTCATGGGCAAAATTGTGATGGGGCTGTTCTGATTGAATCGTGGTGACGATGCAGGTTTGCGCGTATAGGCGTTGATCGATCGCAATATTCGCTAATTGCCGCACCAGCGATCGCCCCCCATCGGCTCCCACTAATAATTTAGTTTCGAGATATTGCTCACCGATTTCTGAGCTTATTTTGACGCGGATCAGATCGCGATCTTTTACATACTCAATATCTAAAATTTTGGCAGGACAAATTAATTCTAAATTTTGACATTCCCGCGCAAATTCCCAGAGTGAAGCCAAAGTTACCGAATTTTCGACAATATAGCCTAAGGCTTCTTGCCCCATATCTTCGCACCGCAATTGTACTTGATAGGGTAAATCACCTTCTGAGACTTGGATCGCGTGCATTGGCGTAACCCCTCGGCGCTGCATCCCGCCCCACACACCAATATTTTGCCAAATCTGACTAGATCCATAGGCGATCGCACTGGCGCGACCATCGGCAGCAAATTCTCCGCGCCAGAAATTACCATTACCTTCAATAATTCCTACCTTTAGATCGCGGTTTGCTGCACAGTTTTTATCGCCTAGCGCACAGGCTAAACTTGCACCCACCATTCCCGCACCGACAATTAGTACATCAAACATGAGTTAAATTACTTAGCTTATTATTTTCAGCGAGGGCGCAATGCGCTCTCGGTTCTATTATCGATGCTTTGTAAAGAAATATTGCAGAACTATAGATATTTTTAACCAGAGCAATCCAAAACCATCGGAAAAGTTACAGAAAACACACGAGATATTGAAAGCTCAGAGTCTAGCCTTCGGTGGCAAGCAACAGACCTGAGATGAAAATCGGACGAGCGAATTTATTCGCTTTAGTTGGTAGTCGAGATCTTACAGCAAAACTCGATCAAACCCGCCACAAGAAGGGTCGCAGGGCGAAGCCCCGCAACGGGTTTTATATTTTAATTTGTGGCGGGTTTGAAAACAAATTGCTGTAACTTCTACCAGATAGAGAAAATAAAACGAGTCAGGCTGGTTCGCCGTGCTGATGGTTACTATGCTCAATTCTGTGTAGATGTTGACCGCAAAGAACAAGTAGAGCCATCTAAAAAGACTGTTGGCTTAGATGTTGGTTTAAACCATTTCTACACTGATAGTAATGGGCAAACAGTCGATAATCCTAGATTCCTTAGAAAGTCAGAGCGTCAACTCAAAAAGTTACAGCGCAAAGTTTCTAAGCGTAAAAAGGGTTCGGCTAATCGCCGTAAAGCAATTAAGCGGTTAGCAAGAAAACATTTGCAAGTATCAAGGCAGCGTAAAGACTTTGCGGTAAAAACTGCAAGGTGCGTGGTTCGGTCTAACGACCTGATTGCCTAGGTCGATTTGCAAGTGCGGAATATGGTCAAGAAATCACTGAGTGAGCGCACTTATCAATGCAGTCATTACGGTACGGTTTTAGATCGTGACCACAATGCTGCACTGAATATCTTGGCTATTGGTTTAAATAGGGTAGGGCATACTTAAATTTCTACGCCTGGGTCGAGTTCGACCTCTACCAACTAGATAATGGTCTATTTGGTAAGTTGTCTCACTGAATCAGGAATCTCAGTCGCGTTACTCGCTGAGAGTGTCAATAGCATATTCTTACCAAATTACTAGCAAAACAGGCTACAACTAACAAACGGGTAGGCTGGTATGGTATAGAAAACAATAGAGATTTTATGCTTGCTTCTTTCCATGAGATTTCAGCACAGCAGGAAAATTTTGGACTAGAAAGAAATATTGGAGAAAGTTGGATGAGTTCCCCAGCAGCACTGTCAGCGTCATTAGTACAGATTGTCAATATAGAGAGCGATCTGCGTGCCGCCAATTCTCGTCTGCGATATCGTCTCAAGCTCGTCGAGGATTTGTGGGAATCAGTCCTATTAAGAGAAAGCGGTCAAGAATTGGTTGATTTATTGAGACAACTACGAGCGATGTGTTCCCCAGAAGGGCAAGCACCCGAATATCCTGCGGAAGAAGTGTTAAAAGTGGTCGAAAGTCTTGATTTACATCAAGCAACTACTGCCGCCCGCGCCTTTGCTTTATTTTTTCAACTTATTAATATTGTTGAGCAAGACCATGAGCAGGAGCAAACTAGCATCTATCGGATTAGCCCGATCAACAGCGAGACCGAATATCCCGTCGGCACATTTCGTTGGCTGTTTCCTGAACTAAAAAAGCTGAATGTACCGCCACGTCAGATCCAGAGAATTATCGACAATCTCGATATTCGCCTTGTTTTCACCGCTCACCCTACCGAGATTGTGCGCCACACCATTCGCGAGAAGCAACGTACGATCGCCAAGATGCTCAAGGAGTTAGATCGCTTAATTGGTTTTCGTGCTGATGAAGCCGTGTCACAGGCGATCGCGATGAACTGGGAAGCAGCCTCACTACAGGAGCAAATTGCGGAAGAGATCCGTCTCTGGTGGCGCACCGATGAGCTAAACCAAATTAAGCCCACCGTTTTAGACGAAGCTGACTATACCCTGCATTATTTTGAAGAAGTTTTATTTGATGCAATCCCTGTGCTTTACGATCGGATTGCCTCCGCAATTTCGGTAACTTTTCCTAAACTCAAGTTACCGCGCTATGACTTTTGCAAATTTGGTTCATGGGTCGGCAGCGATCGCGATGGCAATCCCTATGTCACGCCCGAAGTCACATGGCAAACCGCTTGCTATCAACGCAATCTGGTTTTAAACAAATACATTAAGTCCGTAGATCGCCTCAGTCGTTTACTATCGCTCTCCCAAAGCCTCAGCGATGTCTCTCAAGCTTTACTCGACTCCCTTGGCGATGACCAAATTCATTTGCCTGAAGTTTACGAAAAATATGCGATCAAGTTCCGCCAAGAACCTTACCGACTGAAATTAGCCTATGTCAAAAAACGCCTCGAACGTACCCGCGATCGCAATCAAAACCTGCGCCATAGTGGTTGGCAAGCATCGGAAATGGAATTGTCTACCAAAGGACAAGAACAGCAGCTATATACCAATGTTGACGAATTTTTAGCGGAATTAAAGCTAGTTCAAGCCAGTTTAATCGAGACTAAACTCAATCCTAAGCCCCTTGAAAATCTGATCCGCCAAGTTGATGTCTATGGTTTTCACCTAGCACACCTCGATATTCGTCAAGAAAGTACGCAGCATAGCAATACGATCGCCGAAATTGCCGAGACCTTGCAACTTTTACCCAAGTCCTATGATGATTTATCTGAACCAGAAAAGGTGACTTGGTTAACCCAAGAGCTAAAAACTCGCCGCCCGATGATCCCTGCCAATCTGAACTTTAGTGCCAAGACCAACGAAATCATCGAAACCTTTCGGATGGTGGCAAAGGTTCAACAGGAATTTTCGGTGGACATTTGCAATAACTATGTGATCAGCATGAACCGTAGTGTGAGCGATATTCTCGAAGTATTGCTGCTCGCTAAGGAAGCAGGACTGTACGACCCTGCTACTGGCAAAGGCTCCCTCAGTATTGCGCCACTATTTGAGACGGTCGAGGATTTGCAAAGCGCACCGTCAATTATGACCGAGTTGTTTGAACTGCCCCTCTATCGAGCCTATCTTGAAAATCACGATCATCTACAAGAGGTGATGTTGGGCTATTCCGATAGCAACAAAGATTCAGGATTTTTAAGTAGTAACTGGGAAATTTATAAAGCTCAGCGATCGCTCCAAGATGTTTGCCAAAAATATCAAGTGGATCTGCGAATGTTTCACGGACGCGGCGGCTCCGTCGGACGCGGCGGCGGTCCAACCTATGAGGCTATCTTGGCGCAACCTGGCCGCAGCATCGAGGGGCGGATCAAGATTACTGAGCAAGGTGAAGTTCTTGCCTCTAAATATTCTTTGCCCGAAATTGCGCTTTACAATCTAGAAACGATCGCCACTGCGGTGATTCAAGCGACACTATTACCCAGCAGCACCGATACCCTCGATTGTTGGCTAGACACGATGGAAGAAATTTCTAAGCGATCGCGCCAAGTGTATCGCCATTTAATTTATGAGCAGCCGAATCTGGTGGAATTTTTTCACCAAGTCACACCGATCGAAGAAATTAGCCAGTTACAAATTAGTTCTCGCCCCGCCCGTCGTGCAGGCAAGCGCGATCTCGGCAGTCTTAGGGCTATTCCTTGGGTGTTTAGCTGGACTCAAAGCCGCTTTTTATTACCCTCTTGGTATGGCATTGGCGCAGCCCTTGAGGAATTTCTAGAGGAAAACCCCGATGGACATTTGTCATTACTGCAATATTTCTATAGCAAATGGCCCTTCTTTAAAACCGCGATCTCCCGTGTCGAGATGACCCTTGCCAAAACCGATCTGCAAATTGCCCATCACTATATGCGGGAATTAACCAGAGAAGGCTATGAAGAAGCTTTTGTCGAGGTATTTGCGGAAATCCTCGGAGAGTTCAACCGTACTCGCAAGGTGATCCAATCGATTACAGGGCAGAAACAAATCCTTGACAGCGATCGCGACTTACAGCGATCGGTCCAGTTACGCAATGGCTCAATTGTGCCACTCGGTTTTATCCAAGCATCTTTGCTGAAGCGGCTCCGTCAACATCGTCCTGATACCGTCGATCTGCGATCGCGCTATTCCAAAAATGAACTTTTGCGTGGGGCTTTACTCACGATTAATGGCATTGCCGCAGGCATGAGAAATACAGGTTGATCTTGTCCTACTAAAAAGCGCCCTTAGGGTGCTTTTTAGTAGCTACTAGAGCGCAAAGCGTTCTGTATCCATGTTAGGATTTTGGACAAACTGAGCGTGTTTACTGAGCGTGTGTGAGGAATATGAGCCCCAATCGTAATTTCCACGATCCCATAAGGATTGGTGTCATCGGTATCGGTAATATGGGGCAGCATCATGCAAGAGTCCTCAGCTTGCTTAAGGATGCAGAATTAGTTGGTGTTGCCGATGTTAGTGTAGAGCGTGGGCGGGATACGGCCAACAAGCATCGTGTACTTTATTTTGAAGACTATCGCGAATTACTGCCCCTAGTTGATGCCGTCTGTATCGCTGTCCCGACCCGATTACATTACGATGTGGGGACAACTTGCCTTAAGGCTGGCGTTCATGTATTGATCGAGAAACCGATCGCCGCCACCGTTGAAGAAGCAGAATCATTAGTTAAAACTGCTGCCGAACATAGCCGCATTCTCCAAGTCGGTCACATTGAAAGATTTAATCCCGCTTTCCAAGAGTTAAGCAAAGTTTTAAAGCATGAGACGATTTTAGCGATCGAAGCCGATCGCATGAGTCCCTATTCCCAACGAGCCAATGATGTCTCGGTTGTATTTGACCTGATGATCCACGATATTGATCTGATTTTGGAGCTAATCCCCTCAGCGATCGTGCGTGTCTCCGCCCATGGCAATCGCGTGTCTCCCGAATCCAGCTATCTCGACTATGTAACCGCCACCATCGGCTTTGAAAATGGCGTAATCGCCACCCTTACCGCCAGCAAAGTTACCCATCGCAAAAAACGCAAAATCACGGCTCATTGCACTAATTCTCTCACCGAGTCCGATTTTTTGAACAATGAAATTTTGATTCATCGCCAAACCACTGCTAACTGGACAACCGATTACGGGCAAGTCCTTTATCGTCAAGATGGTTTTATCGAAAAAGTTTATACCAGTAATATTGAGCCACTGCACGCTGAGCTAGAGCATTTTGTCGCCTGTGTCCGTGATAAAGCGCAACCCTCAGTCGGCGGTGATCAGGCTTTAAAAACTTTACGCCTCGCTAGTCTGATCGAACAAACAGCTTTAGATGGTCAAGTTTGGCGGAGTTGCGATTTACAACTCCGCGAAGTTGCCACCGCATAAATAATTTTTTGTTTTCAGCGATCGCGAAAAATCGTGGTTAAAATAGCATCACCAAATATTGCTTTGATATTGCTTTGCTTTTAACCATACAAGTCCCCCCGCAGCCGTGAAAATCCTTCAAATTTTTCAAGCCTTCCCCTTTTTCGATCGCACCGTCGATAAATGGGCTACCGAAGCTCGTCTCCTGCGATGGCTGACATTTTTGTGGTTATTTGCAGGATTAGCAGTACTTTTCTCCGCATCCTACCCCGTTGCTGATATTGCCTTCAAAGATGGCATGCTTTATTTCAAATATCAATTAGCTTGGGCAGTGATCGGCTTATTAATGTTTAACGGGATTGTGCATTTGCCATTACGGTTCATGCTTAAAATTAGCCCAATTTTTCTATTTATTATTTTGGGGCTATTGTACGCGACGCATATTCCAGGATTAGGGACAACCCGTAATGCCGCAACCCGTTGGTTATCGGTGGGGTCAAGTTCATTTTTGCTGCAACCATCGGAATTAATTAAGCCCTTTTTAATTTTGCAAGCCGCCCAACTTTTCGGCAACTGGAATCGCACCCATTGGAAAACACGGACTTTCTGGCTCGTTGTGTTTTTATTGGTTTTGGGCGGTATTTTGATGCAACCTAGTTTGAGCGTAACGGCGCTTTGTGGGATTACGCTATGGTTGATTGCCCTCGGAGCAGGGTTGCCCAGCCTTCAGATGTTTGGGACGGCGGCTTTAGGGACTTGCGTAGCATTAGCTAGTGTGACTTTCCGTGAATATCAACGCCGACGGATTATGTCCTTTCTCGATCCTTGGCAAGATCAAGCGGGGGACGGCTATCAGTTAACTCAAAGCTTAATGGCGATCGGTTCGGGTGGTTTTTGGGGTAGTGGTTTTGGCTTGTCGCAACAAAAGCTATTTTTACCGATTCAATATACTGACTTTATCTTTGCGGTTTTTGCGGAAGAATTTGGCTTGTTTGGTGGAATTTGTTTATTGCTGTTAGTGATGATTTACGGCACGATTGGGCTATCAGTGGCCTATAAATGTAAAGATCCTGTCATTCGCTTAATTGCTCTCGGTTCTACGTCCTTGATTGTGGTGCAATCTCTCTTGAATGTGGGCGTGGCGACTGGCGTATTACCAACCACGGGCTTACCTTTTCCTTTCTTGAGCTATGGTGGTAGCTCAACCCTATCTTGCTTATTTATTGCAGGTTTACTAATTCGCTCAGCGCGAGAAATGTCGGCAGCAGAAGTCATTCCGATCGCCAGAGGGAAAAGCGGTAATGCTCTCAAGACTAAACGTCAGGACAAGCTCGGTACAAGGAGGCAGTTTTCATGAACGGAGTCAGTACTCAATAATTCAGAAAGGCGGCGTGATGCGCCGCCTTTCTGATCGCTATACAATATCTGTCTGAATGCTACTGCTACTTTAGCCACCTTAATTGATGTCTCAACCCGATCTAAATTCCCCTGCTGGTTATTTAACAGTTTTGCGTAATCGCCAATTTTTAGCATTGTGGATCGCGCAAATCCTTGCCCAGCTAGTTGATAAAGTTGTTCTGATTTTATTGATTGCTCTTGCTGTTGCTAATGGGGGGAGTGATGTAAATACCAAAGAATCATCAATTATGATTGCGATGACTTTACCTGCGGTGTTTTTAGGCTCGATCGCAGGGATTTTTGTGGATTGGCATCCTAAGCGCGAGGTTTTAATCTTATGCAATTTTTTGCGCGCCGCTTGTCTTTTTGTGATTCCATTCGCGCCTCATTCTTTAGCGGTATTGCTAGTTCTGACCTTTATTATTTCTACTCTCACCAATGTTTTTGCTCCTGCTGAACAATCGGCGATCGCGCTGGTAGTTCCCAAAAATGATCTTTTCCCAGCCAATGCCCTATTTACAATTACAGAGGTGGGATCATTAATTGTGGGATTTGCGATCGGTGCGCCCCTACTTGCCCTAACCCTAAATTTGTTTCCTGATGCGAAAGCTTTTAGCCGCGAAATATTACTAGGGAGCTTATATGTCATATCGGGGTTATTTTTACTAGCTCTACCTAAAGACGAGATTATCCATCCTAAAAAAGTCGGATCGGGAATATGGACTGATCTTAGAGATGCTTTTCAATATGTGCGCCACAACCATCTAATTGGCGGTGCAATGTTGCAGATGGTTCTGCTATATGCCGTTTTAGGAGCCATGCAAAAATTGTCACTAAATCTGGCGGAGGTGGTTACAGGTAATCGTCAAGAATTTGGCTCTTTTGTTGCCTCAGTTGGTGTGGGATTAGCGATCGGCGCATTTATTCTAGGTAAATTTGGCAAAAAAATTGTCCATCGTCCCTTGCCATTTATTGGTTTTATGGGAATGGCGATCGGTTTATTAATGTATGCCTTTGTCACTAATCAATGGGTTGCTTGGCTAATTGGTGCTTTTATTGGTATCAATGGCTCCTTAATTGTGATTCCTATGCGAACCGTAATTCAAGAACATACCCCTGAAAATATGCGTGGCAAGGTATTTGGCTTATTGAATAATGGCGAAAACATTGCAGCTAGTTTGCCTTTAGCCTTGATTGCCGTCTCGCTAGATTTTTTAACAGGTGTATTTGGGGTTCAGAATGGTGGAAAACAACAAATTGGCTTTCAAATCGTATTAGTTGTTTTTAGCTTAATCGTATTTGGGCTTGGGTCTTGGGCTTGGCAAAGAACAAGGCGAGCTTTAGAAAAGGTTTTATAAAAAAAAGGGCGCTCAGCGCCCTTTTTTTTATTTATCATTTAGCGATCGCCTCTTGGACGATTTGGGCTAGTTCGCCGCGATTGTTGAGTTCCATCACAATGTCGCATCCCCCAACAAACTCACCATCAATATAAACCTGAGGAAAAGTTGGCCAACTGGAAAATTCTTTTAGTCCTTGGCGTAAATCATTGTCTTCAAGAATATCGGCGGATTCATAGGGTTGTCCCAAAGAGTTAAATACTTGGACAACTGCTGCGGAGAATCCGCATTGGGGCTGTTGAGGCGTGCCTTTGATGTAGAGAAAGATTTTGTTGTCGTTGATCTGACTTTCGATTTTAGTTTGCAAAATAGGGCTAAGCATAGTTAATAGGATTAATTTCGATGTTGATTAATTTACTATTGTTACTATAGCAATCCTATAGCTGTCCTCACTACATCAAAACCCAAGAAGTTAAGTTGTGCCGCAACTTAACTTCTTGGAGAACTAAACATCATGTTTTGCCCGCCAATTTGGATAATCAGATCTAGGTGTTCTTAAGCTCTCTTCGACGATCTCTGCAATATTGCGCCATGTGATGTCATCCCGTTGGAGTAATGTCCGTAGTTGGACTAGGGTATCTTCTAACTCCAGATTAAATCTTTCAAAAGGTAATGGTGATAAAGCTCGCTCAGGTTCTTGACTTACCTTTACTAAAGCCTCTTTGACAATACTGATGATTTGATTGGTCATCTCCGACTTGACTCTTTGGCGTAAACTTTGCAAGCCGCGACGACTAGTGGCATACATGGGCGGCAACCGATTGAGTACATAGGCGGCCACTTCATCAATGTTGATTTTTTTCTGACTTGTTTCATCAAGGCGTTGGACGCGTCGCTCAATGATCGCTGATACGAGAGTCTCTAAAATATTGCTATACCGATAAACGGTTCCTGACATATAGGATTCAAAATCTTTGATTTCTGCGGAAATATCTTGCTCCGTTTTGGTGGATTTAGAGGGATTTATTAAAATGTTCGGTGTGGTGCGACGACGAACTGCATAGCTACGAGCTAATAAAGAATTACGTCGATCCAAGCTGACATAAGTCCCATTAGATAGGCTCTGGTAATAACCCGAATCTAAGGCATCACGCACAGCATTGGGAACATCTTTCCATTTGAGATAATCTTTGTTAAATAATTTCCTTAGCTTTACTAGCGATCGCGCCTGACTAATTAACTCATGGGCGGGGATCGGGTCTTGCTGCCGTAAAATATCACTTTGAGTACTTAAAAAGCCATTGCGGACAGTCTTGATGATCGCTGAGTGCAACTCTTGTTCTGCTTTTTTGCGTTGTTGTACCCAACCACGTTGAGTAGTGGCATACATTGGTGGTAAGCGATTGAGCGTGTAAGCAATTACTTCACTAAGATCGACGCGCTTCTTTACATCAGCGCCCAATCGTTTGTATTGTGCTTCGGCTTCTTCAATTACTAGTTCTTCTAGGGCATTTCTACAACTGCTCATACGCAACCCTTTTACCTTGGGGATTAAATAGGTTAGGATTCAGCTTTTATCTAATTCTATAAAAGGGTTAGACTTTAGCATAAAAATATATTTTTGTATTATAACTATTGTCATTTAAACAAAAACTTGTATTTCACAATAACTATTTAAGATCGTATGTAGCTTTTTCCAGTCTAGTGAGGTATCGCGATCGCCATTCTCGTTAGGACATAAAACCCGAATAGTGAAAGGCGACGCTCTGCGTCGCCTTTCACTATTCGGGTTTTGATTTTCCCTAATAGGATTGTTTCCCCGCCGAAGGATGGCAAACAATCTTAAAAATCATTAATTAATGTATCGGGAATGGTTGTTTTTGATAATCCTGCGATCGCTTTTAAATTTTGACATCGGATTAATTCCGTAAATTCAGGCGTGTTCCTTCCAATAAGCCTAGCTACCGCAGGAATTGCCTCTAATAATACTTTAGCTGCTTCTTCCTCCGTATAACCACGTTTTTGAGCAATTGAAATTGCCTCTTGATCGGCTTCTACCCGCACTTGTGAACTTTTATTACCTCGCAAAATTTGATTGATGCCAATTGTGCCGAGTAATAAAGCGATCGCAATTCCTGTCACATCTCCCTGTAAGGTCTCCACGACTCCCCCTACCAAAGATACTGCGGCAATTCCTTGATATGCCCCAATTTGCAACCATTTAGTTTTTTGTCGCCAGCTTATTTCATGCAAAAGCAATAGATCTCGCTGTGCTTCAGGCAACTGCCGCCACCATCGAAAATTGATACCGACCTGTACACCCTTACTCCAAGGCAAAATCTGTGAACTAGCGATCGGCTCATTTTGCTCAGGTTTAGACTTAATCGATGTGGTCATGCGCCAAGAAGCAGGTAGAAGATCTCGTAAACGCGCAATTTCTTCGTTAATGTTCATAATACAATTGAGCTTTATCCTTAACTTCGCAACCCATGAGCAATAATTTAACCATCGCCGATGCTGAGCGCGTTCTCTGGGAACTAAGCGACTTAGATGCAGAAACTGCAACCCCAGAAAGGCGATCGCAAATTTGTGAAGCCCTAGATTTTTTAACTAATCAGTCTGATTATCACATTTTTGGGATCTGCGCTGAAAATACTGCCGAAGCATTACAAGCCTTAAAAAATTATGCTGCCCACTTTCGCTATGATTTGCCCGAAGAGCAGTTACCAGCGATCGCCGACGGTGTTTATCTAAAATATAATCCCCGTAGCCGCCGTTATCATTCTGATAATTACAAAGGCGATTATCGTGGGGCGCTGTTATCTTTTCATACCGATTTCACCGATGGCTATAGCGGCACACATGGACATTTTCCTCTAGATCTCTTCTAAGAAAAAGTTAAGTGCCGCGCTTCGCGCGGCACTTAACTTTTTCTTGAAAGGGGTGCATCGCGTCGCTTTTTAAAAAATTTCGTGGGTGAAACTACCATGTAACCCATAGGGGACGTGATGTTTTAGATGCAAGGTGGCTACAGGTTTGCCCGTAATGTTCTGAGCATCCAAAATTACCAAATCAGAACGGTTATGTTCGGCATTAAAAACTAAAACCATTACCCAGCCATTATCCTCAGCACTATCTATATTGCGATCACGGGGTACAAAAATCGGCTCACTAATAAAGCCGCGTGGCGCAAAACTATGAAATTCTTGCTTGCCCGTTTGCATATCGATTTTGGCGATCGCCTGCAAAGGTGCATTACCCGATTCCTTGGCGATCGCGCCAATATAGCTATAACGATAATCCTGCCCCACACAACGAGGATGCACCACAGGAAACTCACATGATCTCTCTAAAATCAGTTCACGTTTGACAGTGCCAAGCTTAGGGTTAATTGTAAAGCGCCATAACTGTCCTGCAATCACCTTGTCAAAATCAATCTCCCGAAAATCCGTATTTGGCTCCAATTTAGGATAGTCGGGGTAACAAACTGAATCCACAATAATTTCATCACCCCGATCAGATGTTGTTTCATAGGCATTGCAATGATGAAATACAAAACAAGGATCAGTCTCAATCGTTTGCAAATTACCTTGGCGATCGATCAGCAAAAATTGACTCGGTGCATTTGGCTTTAGCTCAATACATCCCCCCGCCGTAGATAATCCCAAAATAAAAGGCAAAGGCTTAAAGGAAACAGGATTTTGCATGAAAATCCGATAGTTCGGCGTATAGGCAAAATCATGCAAAAAACAAAATCCTGAGACCTTAACCTGAGATTCCGTCGATAATTCGCCTTTGTCCGTAACCCGATAGATCGAAATCGTAGATTTAGGCCCAGGCTGCACCCCAAATCCCCACAAATCTCCAGTGCGATCATCCTTGCGTGGATGCGCCGTAAAAACTTTTCCTGCTTCTAACTTGCCATCAAAATTTTCTAACCCTACAGTATCCAGATTTTTAGGATTGAGCGCATAGGGTTGAGCCGCCTCCCATAGTGCCAATAACTTGCCGCCCTGATACACCACATTAGTATTAGCAACATTTTTATTTTTGAGATCAAAAATATTGCTCAGCCAGCCCCCCTTCTTCTGTGTCCCAAATACTCCCCGATATAGGATTTTTCCTGCTTTCTGCTCCGCCAAAAATTCAGGAGTTTTCACAAACTGATTTGTAAAATGAGCCTTGCCATCTTTAAAAGCGATCGCGCAGACCATGCCATCGCCATCAAAGGGATGCCCATACTTTTCGCCATTAATATCAAGCTTTCCCGGTCCATTGCGAAATAATGTTCCTTCAAGCTCTAGTGGTATTTGCCCCTCAACCTCATCAATCCAGTAAGTTTGCTCAGTATTGAGAGACTCATACCCCTTCTGCCAATCTTCACGCGAAAAAGTAGCCGATGCTGCCTGAACCATAAATATTCACTAATAACTACAAATAGCCTTTGAACTATTGTAACAATTTCGTCATAATTTATCCCTGATTTTGGGGTGGGCTAGAAATATCCTTCAGCGATCGCCCCATTTCTTGCTCCGTTTCCGTTAAAGACCATCGATAAGAAACTTCAATTCCGTGATATTCACAAAGCTCCTCCACCTGCTTCTGCAAAGCAAAAGCCTTGCGTAAATTAATAATGGCAGCTTGCAGATGCCCTCTCGAAACATTCAACTTTGCCCCTAAATGAGGCTGCTTTATCTCGTTGTGCAGCGTAGGTAAAGTCTGACGCTCTAGCAACTGAAGCAAAAGTTCATAGTGAATATGGGATGGGACAGGAAGTGAACTCACATATACCTCAATCAATGCAAAATAAAAATCAAAATAAAATCAAAATTAAAACTTGGATGTATATTTATTGGGAGTTTAGCTAGACAACCTCAAATACTTCTTCAAGAAACTATCTGAAACGCTTTCCGTCAAGCTCAACACACTAAAAAATGAAATCAAGAATAAATAAATTGTAGAGGATAACTTTATGTCATCTCCAGTGACATTTATACGGACATCTCTGGGACTAGCATTTATCTTTGCCTTTGGTATGCCGCAAATAATCACATCAACCATACCCGCGATCGCCCAAACTAATACTCCCGTAATTACCACGCCCACCCAACCTACACAAACCAATATCATTTTCGTCTCGCCTAACGGATTAGACACCAATCTCGGCATCTCAGAAAACCAACCCCTGCGATCGCTCACCGCCGCAATTAACAAAAAGCCCCCAATCGGCACAATCATTCAACTCGACAAGGGAAACTACACCGTCGAAACAGGTGAAAAATTTCCGATCAAAATTCCTAACGGTGTAACTGTACGAGGTAACACAACTAATCAAGGTAAAGACATCATCATCTCAGGCGGTAGCGTTTTCATTAGCCCCACCTTTGCGCGTCAAAATATCGCCCTCCTAGCTGGAAACAACTCCCGTATAGAAGGGATTACTATCACCAATGCCAATACTAGGGGCTACGCACTGTGGGTTGAATCCGCCCAAAACGTCATGATCGCCAATAATACTTTTACAAAATCTAACCATGATGGCGTTTTCCTCACAGGTAATACAACCGCCGACGTGATCAGCAACATCTTTTTCCGCAATGGAGCCAATGGCATTTCCGCATTGGGAACAAGCTCAGGGAAAATTCAAACCAATACCTTCTATGACACAGGCTTTGGCTTGACGATCGGGCAAAAATCTCAAGTCTTAGTGCTAGCCAACCGCATCATTAACAATCGCGGAGGCATAGTTGTCTCCAACATCGCCACCCCAACCTTTCGTAACAATCTCATTGCCAACAATTTAGAAAATGGTTTGGTAATCCTCAGAGATCGCAAAGGTCAACCAACCGTAGACCTCGGAAGCGCAAACTCTCTTGGACAAAATATTTTCCAAAACAACAAACAAGCCGATATCAACAATGCTTCAGGCGTGAAATTAATTGCGATCGGCAACCAAGTCAATCCTAAATGCACTGAAGGCGAGATAGACCTGCTCATCCCCCAAACCCCTTTAACCGCACCGATCACACCTGAACCAGTTAAACCTATTGAGGTGGTCAAACCTGCTTCCAAAGCAACTGGATCTGCAAATAATGTGAAACAACCTAAGCCCCCTGCGGCCAAATCCACCGTTAACGAATCTTGCCCTGCCAAGTTGCCCACAGTAACTCCAGCTAAACCTAGCGCACCCCCATCTAAACCTGCAACTAAATCTAAATCGATTGAAGCGGCATTGCCTAAATTCTAAAACTTTTTTAGAGGCTACAACCCTTCTACCATAAGGAATAGATGAGCCAGGACGAACTATTCTCAAAACTTTTTCAAAAAAAGGGGTTGACAAAGCTAAGTAAGCTTGGTAACTTAATAAAGCGCTGAAGGGAGAGCGGAGCGAAAGCGAAGCAAACCCGCCACAAGAAAAGCGCGAAGAACCTAGACAACC
>Ga0316610_1000093_pt1 | contig 24148 bp, 24 predicted proteins | sample MIS2017111B_MG_FD_207677 | JGI IMG/M metagenome (GOLD analysis project Ga0316610, IMG submission 207677) | Microbial mat bacterial communities from Middle Island sinkhole, Lake Huron, Michigan, United States - MIS.2017.111B | ecosystem: Environmental > Aquatic > Freshwater > Lake > Sediment... | reverse complement strand
GAGGTTTTAGAATGTGGACTGACATGGTTACCTAACCAGATACCTCAAGTTTAGATGAATAGTCAAGTTTAGTGGATTTCCAAACTGACACCCCGCCGCAGAGCAGCGGGGAATTTTAGATTAAATTAGAAAGCCGATTTACCTATGTCCAATCACCACACTATCCTTCTTTTTGCCCAAAACAAACGAGGTGTCCTAGAGCGAATCACTATGATTATCCGCCGCAAAATGTATAATCTAGAGCAAATCACAGCTTCTCAAACCCAAATTGAAGGAATATCCAGAGTGACCGTCACTTTTTCACATCAAGAAGGTGCTAAAATTCCACAAATAATCGAGCAACTCAAGAAAATCATCGAAGTAACAGATGTAAAAGACATTTCCAGCCTCAGAAATATAAAACGTGAAATTGCTCTAATCAAGGTCAAACGACCAAGTCACCTATCAGAAATTTTAGCTATTGTGGATTTGTTTAAAGCCGAAGTTGTACATATCGATGAAGACTCACTTATTATTCAAGGTGTGGGAGATACTCATAAAATTAGTGATTTCTATAGAGCTCTTCAAGAGTTTGAAATCTTGGAATATGGATCAAGTGGAAGTGTTGGGATGGAGATTTAGTGCACTTTGTCATTGAGAGCGTAGCGAGGCAATACCTTCGCTCAGGCACAAAGTCAAGGGATTGTTTCACCGTCCCTCCTCGCAATGACATGTTCTTTTAACTATAAACTTCAATCAGCCTGCCCCCTTCGTGTTTTAAATACTTTCGATTAACTTTCCAGTTTTGATCATATTTACTCACCAAATCCCAAAATTGTTTGGAGTGATTTTTGTGTTTTATGTGAGCCAACTCGTGAATTATTACGTAAGTTAAAATTTCGTGTGGGACTAATATAAGCCTCCAATTTAAGCTAATCGAATTTCTACCGCTACAACTCCCCCATCTGCTTTTAGCACTTGAGAATTTAAGACCTGTAAATTTTAGATTCATCACTTCTGAGCAATATTTCATCTCTTCTTGAAATACTGTTTTAGCTTCTTTTAAAAGCCACTTTAGAATAATTTCTTTTGGATTTCCAAGCAATGGATTCACAATCAATCTCTGGGAAAATGGATCCTGAATAACTTTTTTTATCTGATTTTGATTAAATTCCAGAGTGAGTTTTTTGCCTTTAAAATCAATCAAATCACCATCTGTAAAGCTAATTTTTGATTCTGATGCTTGATTCTTAAGTAATCTTTCACGATGTTTGATTATCCAATCCTCTTTTTTGCTTATAAGCTCATTTATTTTGGTCACAGCCAGCTTTTTGGGGCACCGTACAATCAAATCCCCATTTGGCTTTATCACAAGCCCTAGAGTCCTGCGGGAGCTGTATATTATTTGTGTAGGTTCGAGTAGGTTTTGAGGCATTATTGTAGATATTAAAAGATCCTGAAGCAAGTTCAGGATGACATAACGCATACGGGTTTGTCATTTCGAGTGAAACGAGAAATCTAAACTAGTGTCTGCTAAGATTTCTCACTACGTTCGAAATGACAGTGATGAGTTTAAATTTTAAGCTACTTTCTCCAAATGTGAAATAATCTGTGAATAGATCTTATCGCCGTTTTCTTTGATATAAAAGAGTAAAAATGAGGTTTTGGCAACTTCTTTACCTTGCTTGTATTCGATTTTAAAATAATCGTCACCCTTGAAAAGACTTTTTCCTTTTACCAAATCTAGTTTTTCAATAGAGTGCAATGGAATTATGGTTTTACTTAACGATCTGGATAATACTAAATTTCCGTCTTTAACACCTATATAGTAAGCACCTGAGAATATCCTATAGGAAATAAAACTCAGACCTACAAACACCAATCCAAACAGTATAAAAGCTGCTTTGACCCATATTTGTCGACTATCAAATATAATCAATCCTAAAACTATACTCAGAAAAAACAGTGCAACATTAATTATTAAGGCTGCTGTGGCACGGGTTGAATTGATTTCAAATTTACTTTCCATATTATAATTGTGTATTAATTAAGTTTTTGACGCTAAAACGTTTACAATAAAAACAAGATCCATTTTTTCTGTCAAGTAATCTATTTGACGTGACACGTAATATATTTTTTATTGAATTAGTATATCAGTACACTAGATGATCAATCTAAGTAAACAGGTCAAAATATGTTGGTAATCAAATACAATCAGTCAGTTCATGAAATTCTTCAAGAGCTTAAAGATTTAAGTAGATTTAAAGGAGAAATGAAGATTTTAGTCGAATCTTTGCCAGATAATCTTGATTCCGAGATCGGTTTGGATCATTTTGTGTACATGTTGAGCAATTACCCTAGACCAATTATTTGGGTTACTGACAATGACCATATTTTTGAAAGACTCCAGCAAAGAGCTTTAAATGTCCAGAGATTCAATTCTTTTTCTAGTAAAACCGACAAAATACTTGAAGAAATAGATAGGTTAAGTAATTTTGAAAACCAGAATTCCTATCAAATAAATGTCGATCAACCAAGTTTACCTAGTTTTAATTTAGAAAGCACTTTCTTAAATCCTGAAAGCTCTCGAAGACTTTTAAATATCAATCCTGTTTTTGATAAAGAACCTAAAGTTGAAGAATCGAGCAAATATCAAGCTCCCGCATTAATCGAATCCTCTAGTCAGGCAAATGAATATTCGTATTCCAAGCCATTAGATCTTTTAACTTCAAAAAAACCAGTTCAAAACTTACAAATAACTCTTCCAGTCTTTGAGTCAAGCCCAAGCTCAGCAAATCCTAGTTTCTCAAAAAATAACAATATAATTAGCTCAACACAAGAACTTGAAGAGTTTGATTTGCTTGATGCTGATGAAGAACGCTCAATCAGTTCAAAATCAGCTGAAATAAGTAAAATGAGATCTAAGATTATCGCTTCACAAGAAGTGCTTCAATCAATAAATCAACCAGTTACAGCGCCAAAAGAAAATCTTACAAATCTAATCATAAATCAATTAGATCACATTTCAAGTCTTGAAAATGAAGAACCAAAGCCAAAGGCCACGCAAAGCCAAAATGACAGCCCAACACTTGCTGAAATCAAACTAGGTTTTTGGAGCCCACTTCGGTATTTATATTTTCTATCATTTGGCTTGGTGGCTATTTTAAGTGCAGTTGGGATTGCTTTGGGTTTCCCGACAGTGGCATATACGATCCAAGTCAGCCCAGAAAAGAAAGAAAGTGACGCTCTTTTTAGTTTTGAAAAAAATCAAATCAATACCCAGAATTTTAAGTTTAATCTAAGCGCCAAATCAGATACCACTGGTACAATTTCAACTACAAGCACTAGAGCCAAGGGAAAGGTCAGGCTTTTGAATAAAACTGGAGCCAATTTGGAACTTACTTTTGCTAAATTTTATCTAAGTAAAGGCGACAATCGATACAATCCTGTCTACGATAGTACTCAAGTCCAAACAATAAATATCCCAAGTAAAAATAATCTTAGCGGTCCAATCGTGGAAATTGAAATCGAAAGTGGAAATGTGCAAAGTGGCGGTAATTATAACCTAAAAGAGGGAGATGAGCTAACTCCTGTGAATTTACAAGGCGTACCTTTTGGGCCAAACTTTACAGCTGTGGTAAGTCAAGAAGTGACCTCAAACAGCTCTCAAAGCAATAGAACTGTCACTGATGGTGACCTTCGCACACTTCGATCTACAATAGAAAGTAATCTGCTCAAAGATAAACAAAGCAAAGCCTCTGAAATCGACGGTAAAAAATATGTCTCAAATATCAACTGGTCGACAAATATCGAATCAGTCTTTAATGCCGATCATAAAGTCGGTGATAGCGCTGACTCAGTATCGATGACTGCTGCTGTCTCATCTGATATATACTACTTAGACAAGAAAAATCTAGTAGATCAAATCTTGGCTCGCGAATCAAAAGCCGATCAAGTCACTAAAATCGAAATCTCAAACGGCGAAACAGCCTGGAACAAAGACACTCAAAAACTAAGTCTTGAAGTTAAATATATTTATACTCTAAAAAGCGACATTTCAAAGGACAAACTGAAAGAAATCGCCCAAAATAGCGGCTTAAACACCGACGATGCAGTCAGTAAAATCAAGCAAACCTATCCAAGAATTTCAGATGTAAAAAGCTCTGTTTCAGGAATGCCTGTACCGATAAATCCTCATATTGAGGTGGATGTGGTGCAGGGTGGAGTGAGTGGGGAGTAGGTTTGATTTGGGTAATTCCCCTTTTCCCAAAAATTTTCTCGTTCTTGTACTTTAGATTGCGTGTTAATTTGAACTACTAGGTGGTTTCACTAGGTTTGATCCTGGTCTCCAGACTGGTCTGGGAGCTGGGAGCGGTGCTTGTGGATAGGATTGGGCTTGAGTAGTGGCGTTATTTACTGGATAAAATTGTCCGCTATTTTGTACACTTTGAGCTTGTTGAGGTAGTGGTTTGTTTGGCTGAAACGCTGGATTAGGGTAGTTTATATTTGATTGTGTTTGAGATGGAAATGGTACTTTCTGTGTTGGCGGCACAGTAATTGCTGAATTTAATGGAGGCAGATTTGGATAGTAGTTTTCTGATTTAGTTTGATCTTTCGCTTCGTTGGCTAGACTGGCTGATTGGGTGAATGTGGTTTTTGGTTGAGGTTGGTTAGAGCCATTGGGATTTATCAAATCTGAAAGCTGAAGTGGCTGACCTGACTGAATAGATCTGTTGTTATTTAAGTTATAAAGCTTTTCATTATTGGCTATTTGTTTTTCTAGCTCGTTGAGTTCAAGTTTTGCATTATCGGCTTCTTCTTGGTATTTGTCAGCATAAAAATTTAAGAGTGCTTCACCTTCTGCACGTATATTATAAAAAGCAGTTGCAGCTTGTTTTTGCCTGTTATACTCATTGAAATAATATGAATCTTGCACTGATTGATCTAGAGAATCAAATAGATTTTTCACTAGTTGAGCTTTACCATCGTCATCCAGCTTGGAAAATTTTTCTCTCATCTGATTTATACTATCTTCACTTATATCACTTTCTCGGATAAATTGATCAATGACATCATTAAATCTTGAAAGTAATTTTTCTTGAGGATTGATTGGATTTGAAGTCATAAAAATTATAAGTTACTATTGAAACTAGCTTGACCTGTAGAGTTTTTAGTAAAATCTGCGACTCGAGATCGAGTAAATTCTTCCGCAGCATTTTTCTTTTCACCCATTACTGATCCTACGGCATTGATATTTGCAGCAGAGCCTACAGCCCCACCGAGGTGTTTTAATGCTCGTTCATGTCTTTCGTTCACACCCCGACTATTTACACCTTGATTTCTGCCGTTGATCTTACCTTCTGCAGTAGCTTGTAATAAATTATCATATTTTGCCATTGCTGCTGCGCCTGCTTTTTTCTTTGTTAGCCTTGAATTTATTCCTGACATGGCATCAGCATGACTCAAACCTGCATTTCTTTTTGCCAAATATTCGTTTGCATCAGCAGCAAGTTCTGCTTTTGATTGTTTCAGTTTAGCAAGGTCAGCTTTTGAAAATTCAACTTCTGTAGCGCTTCCTGGTAGCTGATATTTAATTCCAGTTAATTTATCCACTTCTTTATGTAGGTATTCAGCCTCAATATGAGCACTAGCTTTACCAGCTTCTTTCAACATATTATCTTTACCTGAATCTACTTTGGTTTTAAATGCTCCTGAACTAGAAGAAATTAAATCATTTGCTAATGTAGTAATTTCAGCTAATTTTTTAGTTCTTTGTGAAGGATCAACAGTCTCTAAAGTTTTGGTTGCATCTAAAAATGCTTGTGCTTGTGCCCTTCTAGGATCATTTGAAGCAGCCAAAGCTGTAATATCTGTTGTTAAACTTGCCATTGCCATCAATGTCTGAGCTTCCTCAACTTTACCATCTTTAAACATTTCTTTTGCAGCCAACTGGCTTCCTCTATCTATTGTAGCATCAGCCTTAAATGCAGCACCAAAAGAATCAGCCGCCGCCGCATAATCAGCAAGAGCTGCTTTTGATTGATCCTCAAAATCCATATTGGCACCTATCTGGACTCCCGCTGCTTCTATGTTATGATTGATGACGTGATCATTTGAATCGCTTTTATATGCAGCTTTGTAACTATCCCTTATGGCATTGGCATATGATTGCCGTGCATCAACATCATACTCAAAAATAGGTTGCCCTGAAGCGTCCAGCATATCTCTACCAGACGCGTCTTTCTTAACTCTTTTAAGGGCTTCAAACGTAGAATCTTCAGCCAATTCTTGACCTAATTCTGTATTTGCTAAGAAGTCATTTAGTTCAGCCTCGCTTGATAACGTAGCTTGTGCTCCAAACAAATGTTTTTCAGTATCAGCTTTAATGGTTTTGTAACTGTCTACCGTAAGGTCATATCTTCCAGTTTTGCTATTTCTAACAACTTTTGAAGGATCATTCTTATTTGCTTTTATAAAGTCTTCAATATGGCCAGGTAAATTTGTACCCATTTTTCGACTTAGTCCAGATGCCATTGTTGCTGCTCTTGAAACCTGGTCAGGCGAAAGTCCACTATCAGATTTTAATCGCGACTTTACCTGATCTTCTATCTGAAATGGAACTACCATACCTGCAGCGTAGCCAGCACTCTTTAGTGCGTCTTTACCTACTGCATTTGACAAATAATCACCACCAAAAGTTTTCTCCATCATACCCTGGAATTTACCACTTCCTAGAGTTCTTTGGTTAAGTTCTTTTAGAGCTTTTTGATTTCCACCTTTGGCAAGTATTTCACTTTGCAGTACGTCATCGTCAAGCAAGTGAGCATATTGACCAAAGCTATTTTCATCCCCTAGAAACTTCTTTTGTGACTCTTCAGACAATGAGGCAAAGAAATCTTTTCTCTTTAAAATACCTTGAATAAATAAATCATCTTGCAGTTCTCCTAGACCTCCAGGTCCATTTATAGCATCATCTAAATATCTTCGTAATTCTTCTTCTTTTTTAGGATCGCTGATACCCGCATCTTCCATAGCTTTCAATTCCTCTGCAGCTCTTTCAGCCTTTTTTCTTCTCAAATCACCATCAGAACTTGGTTTATAACCTGCTTGAGTTGCTTTAAATTCTTCAAATTTTTTCTCACCTTTCTTTTTAAGAGCTTTCGCATAATCTTGTGGTGTTTTATATGCTTCAGGATCAATATCAGCTAGGCTTGTCAATCCTTCCAAAGCCGCCTGTTTCCTACCTTCTGGAGTTTGTCTCAACATGGCCTCTCTTTCTATTTTTTCTCGATATTCTTGCTCTTTTTGCTTTTGTTCATTTTCAAGTTTGTTTTGATTAAAAAATCGCTTGACTTTACCCGTTGTTGAATCAAGGGAGCCCTTAAAGGTAAATGAATTTCTAAAGTTTTCAGCAGTATTCCTAGCATCCCTAGCTCTTTCGCCAGCCTTACTTGCCTTATCTTTAAGTGTTTCAGCACTCTTTTTCATTCCAAGGCTCGAAGCAGCAAAAGCACCAACACTTAAAGCGCCTTGTTGGATTCTATTTTTTCCACCTGCTGTTACTGAAGCAATTGACTGACCTTTTGTAAACGGAATTTTCAAACCACCAATTGCCCCAACTGCTTTATTAACACCAAAATCATCAGCCTTTTTGGCAATGTTCCCAGGAGCAGTTTTAACAAAATTTACTCCACTTTTTACTGCATTAGCCACCGCATCATAAAACGCTCCAAACATCTTGGTAAAAAGTATACCAAAGCCAGCAACGAGTCCTAAGCTAAAAAGCGCAATGATTATCAAGACAATTAGACTGCTATCAAATTTTACTGCCCCACCTGCAATATTTCCAACTGCAGCACCAACTCCAGTAGCTCCTTGGGCATATGTATCAATACTACCATCAGTCAAAGAAACCAAACCAGATTTTTTTGCACCTTCTTGTAATGCAGTACTCACGCTTCCAATCATTAGTGTCACAAGCGTTATTCCAAGAGTGTAAAATGGATACGAGAAAGACAATCGCATAAAATTGTCTAGCCATTTTGTGGACATATCCTTCATCTGGGGTAGTGGACTAAATGCAGCTACTAGTGCCAGCGGAGATAATACAATCAACATCCAAAGCCCAAATATCCTAACAAGTAAAATAATCAAAACTTTCCAAAAACTAAATATCGCAAGCACAAAAATAGCCAAAGCTATACCTGTAGTTACGAAATTAGATGCTCCTTTGCCTTGAATATTTTCAAACACTTTTGCTAGACCATCTCCACCACCTTCTGCAGCTGCCAGTATGGGTGAAACCTGAGATACACTACACACAAAGGTATTTACAAAACCAATTCCTAAATCTCCCGTGCCTTTTATCCTATCCAAACATTTGCCAAGATCTGATTTTGGATCTGCCACAGATGGCTGTGCTATGCCCCCAGCTCCAAAGTAGATAATATTTCCAATACCATTTGTAAAGTTGACCACACCTGCAGAAGCTGCAAAAGTGAACTGCATCATCACTCCGACAGTCAAAAGTCCTAAGAAAAAGTTTTGAAGACCTTGAGATTTTTTGATAAAGTCTAAGTTTAAGATATAGTCAAAACCCATGAAAATAATACCTGAAATCAATAAAATATTTGCTATGTTGACCACTGCTTGCCATGGTGCCTTTGCCACATTTAGTAACTCATTTGAGGCAGGATTGACACTCACCAGCACCACAAACATACCACCCATCACACCAAGTGCAAACTTTGCAAACTGAACTGCTAACCAGAGGAGTAGGGTGAGTAGACCAAGTACGATATTTGCTATCCAGGCGAATATTCCACCTTCGTCTGCACTCGTTGACGTCTTTGCATCTCCGACTAATCCAGTTGATTTAGCAGCGTCATTTACAGGGACACAATTATCTCTTTTTCCATCTGCTTGAGCAGCACCACATTTATAGATTTCATTATTTAGTCCTTTACAGAATTCTTCTTTTGTTTTAGCAGTTTTTATTGTTTTTTGAATAGTCTTAAGTTCATCATCTGTTATTGCTTTACAAGTATCTTTAGTGAAACTATCTGTATTTAAGCCAACTGTAACAGCTTCTGGTTTTTTTCCAAAAACTGATCTACATTGACCTCTCATTTCCCATTCATACTGAGGTTTGTCCCAAGCACTTGCACAAACTTGTTCAAATTGTTTCTTGCATTTATCTGAATTAATGATAGTAAAATTTTGACCTTTTGTAATAACACAATCTGAAGTTGCCCCTTTAACTTCATATGCACATTGTCCTTTCCTTCCTACTAGTGGGTTATTCTCAGTTATTACACAACTATATAACACTTTTCCATCATCTGAAGTACATGGACCAATATCTCTATTGGCAGCAAAATCTAAATATGCAGCAGATCTACAGTTGTCAAGATTAAAATTTCCTGCAGCTTCAACTTTGATAGGATTTACAAACGAAAAAATTGATAGTGTAACCAAAATCAATCCAAAAAGTAAACTCGATATCTTATATATTAGTTTTTTATCTTTATAGAACATACTCGCTGCATGATTATTAATGTCATAATAATTCTATTATACCCCACATTCTTTTTATTGACAAGTGCCTTTTATATAAGCGATGCAAACCCAAATTTTTAAAAAAGGGTGATTATAATTAAGACCAAAGCAGCAGATAATAAACTAAAGTTTTGTAGTATTACTCAGTATATTCTGAATCTAACATCCAAACTCCTTAATTTCCCCATTTTTCATACCAATTTTTAAACTATAGGACTTCAAAAAAAAGCTTGGTCTATCTATAAATCCAAACAAATTCTGGCATTTTTCAGTGAATTCTATTTTGTTCAAATTTTTAATTTCAGATTTAGTAAGTTTTAATTTTTCAGAAAATTTCTCTTTTAAATCAATCAAATTGACATCATTTTGGACTTTATATAGAGGATCTTGAAAGAGTGGAAAACCTAAAAATTCAGCTTGAGTGCGGATCTGATGCATCCGACCTGTGAAAATTTGGACTTCAGCTATCGTCTGGTTTGTATCGTTACAGTAAAACAACGGCTTAAAAATACTGTGTGAAGTACGCCAATCCCCTTTTAATGGCATTTGTTTAGCAATTTTAGCGGCTATATCAGGATTTTCAGCATTTTCTAAAGTAAAATATTGTTTTAAGACATTTCGACGGGTGCGAATCTGAAAACCATCAACATCAATTTCAAAATCTAGTTTGCCATTTAATATTGTTAGATAGCGCTTCTCGACCTCACGTGAGCGAAACTGATCTTGGAAAAATTTTAAAGACTCCAAATTTCTGGCAACTAAAAGTATACCTTGAGTATCTTTGTCTAATCTGTGTACCATACCTCCACCCAAATGTGGGCTATCATGCTCTCCTTCGTCATTTTCACCTTGCATTTGAGCTTGTTCAGGGTAGTTTGCTGCTAGCCAGTCTGCCAGGGTGTCGCCACGATGTCCTGCTCCAGCATGTACTACAAGCCCAGGTGGTTTATTCACGACAATGAGATCCTCATTTTGAAAAGCTATCCCAATTTTGGAAGTTAGATCATCATCAAGTGTTTGAGTATTCTCTTCCCAATTAAGCTTTATTTCTAAGCCGTATGAGATTTTGTGACTTGGCTTAAAAATTTGTAGACTATTTACAACAACTCCTTGCTCCATAATGAACTTTTGAAGCTGAGATCTGCTGATTTTGCCATCAAGCTGAGCGGCAATTGCTACATCTAGTCTGTTGTCAGAAGTAGAAAAAAAGTTTAAGGATATGGACATGGGAAGATGGATTTTTGAATTAGGGAATGAGATATTTTTGTATAAAGTAGATGTGTCATTGCGAATGTAAGATGTCTTAAAACTTTATCTTCGTAAGCTCTCACCTGTGTCGTCCTGAGTAAAGCGAAGGATCTAAAACTATAAATATGAGTAATTACTATATTTACATACTGACAAATCAAGAAAATCGAGTCTTGTATACAGGAGTCACAAACAACTTAATTAGTCGTATTTGGCAACATAAAGAGAAATTGCTTAAAGGCTTCACAAGTAAATACAATTTAACCAAGTTAGTCTACTATGAAACATTTACTGAGGTCTGCGATGCTATTAAAAAAGAAAAATACATTAAAGGTAAAAAGCGAAAATATAAAATTGATCTAATTGAACAGGGAAACAAGGAGTGGAAAGATTTATGGAGTCCCATCATAAATTAAAGCTACGCAAGAGATCCTTCGCTGTGCTCAGGACGACAGGGTGAGAGTTCAGGACGACACATATTTTTAATTCATTTGCCATTAGATACTTCACTATGCTCAGGATGATATAAATTTGAAGTTCTGGATAACACAATACTTATTTAGTGCTACTTTACGCTCGCAACGACATAACTCTTCTACATCAAATCAAACAATCTCCCCTATGTCCTCCCACAACTACACACTCGGTCGAGCTGGTGAAGAAATCATCGCTCAACTCTATCTCAAAGAAGGCTACGAACTCATAGCCAGAAATTTCAACTTTTACTCCACAAATAAAATCGGTGAAATCGATCTAATCTTTCTAAAAAATCAAAAGCTATACTTGGTCGAAGTCAAAACTCGATCAAAAACTGAAGAAGCACAGAAATACGGCTCAAGTGCGTCTCAGATCATGCAAAAAAAGATGCGAGCACTTTATAAATCTTACCAAGCTTTTGTAAAAAAATACAAACAATACTCAAAATGCAACGCTCAATTTGATTTAGCTTGTATTTATGATGGAAATGTCAAGATTATTCCAAATGCTTATGGGTTTGATGGGGTTTGAATTTGAAAGTCATTTAAAATTTTATCTACACAGCTTATTAAGTATGTCAAAGAGTCAATTTCATTAGAATTCATAGGCTTTGACAATACAGATGAAATTATTTGCCATTTTAATTGTTTTGTGTACTGAAGTGTTTTTTCTAAATCATCATCTAAGTTTGATTCTAAAAAATTTTCTAGTTGGTCGATTAGTAAGATTAGCGATTTAAACTTATCTTTGTATTCACAATTCCTTATACATTTACAGACACAACTTTCTAATAATAATATCACCTCTTTGGGTAAACTTGCTATAAATTTAAGTGCACCGAGAATATTATTTCTTTGAAAATATGCTACGAGTATAACTAGTGTTTCAGACAATGCTGTTAAATCCAGTTTTGCATCGAGGCTAAGTAATTCTGCTCCCAGTACTATTGATATACCAACGCCAAGTGTTGTAAAAAACCTACTTTTAAGTTCTGAAATCGCCACTTGCTTCTTAATGCACTCTCTTGTTTGAGGGTGGGCATTAGAAAGTTGTTGATTCAAATTTTTGTATAAAAACCCCAACGCAGACCCCTTTAAGCTACTCACATTATATATTTCTTTTTCACTCATACTTAAAATTTTAACTAAATTTACCTAAACACTAATTACTAACCACACAACATTGCGGATGTCAAGGAACTGTTTTTTTGAGGTTTTGAGAGCTATTAAAAAGTTATTATTGAAAACTAAATTCTTTTTCTTAAAACTAACTATAAAGTAGATAAGAGCTGCTCCAAAGTACCAAAAAGCTACTGTAAAGTACCCCTGAACTACTATTTTGTAGTTATGAGCTACGATGGGGTAGCTGTGAGCTACTGTAAAGTACTTAAATGCTACTATCGAGTAGAAAATAAGTACGATGGAGTAGTTCTTGGGTACTATGAAGTACTTCTAACATTTAATGCACATCGTCAGAGATCCTTCGCTTTGCTCGTGGTCGACAAAGTGTTGTGGTGAAGCCGAGGGATTGCCGTGCTTCGCTCGCAATGACGCAAAGCTGACTAGATCCTGAAACAAGTTCAGGATGACACCAATGTGTGATTTCAGGATTATATATAGGTTGTAGAGGCGACCACCGTGTCGCCATTTGTAGATGATATAACTAAATTTGAGTTTAAAGGTACCCCTTTCAAGGGGTCAAGCCGTAGGCTTGGGGGTTGTTCGCTTTGGGTTGGTGTGTGTGACATGCACAAAGCCGAGGGATTGCCCTGGCAAAGCTCGCAATGACACAGCGATATCCTACTCCAACCACTCACTTCCAAACAATGGCACTAAAACTTCTGGCACTTTTACTCTGCCGTCGGCTTGTTGATTTTGCTCCACGATCGCAAACATAGCGCGGTTTGTGACTCCTGTACAGTTTAGAGAGTGAGCTAATTTTGTCTCACCTTCTGGTGTTTTGTACTTGATATTTAGATTTCTAGTCTGATAATCTGTACAATTTGAACTGGAACACAATTCTCTAAAAGTATTTTGGGCTGGGAACCAAGCTTCGATATCTACTTGGCGGTAATTTTTGATACCAATATCACCTGAACAAACCTCCAAATGATGGATATTTATACCAAGGCTAAGCATATTTTGGGTGAAAATATCAGTCAACATGTCAAAAACTTTGGTACTTTCTTCTGGCTTACAAATGGCTACGGTTTCGATTTTTTCAAATTGGTGGACACGGATTCCGCCTTGGGTATCTTTTCCATAAGTACCAGCTTCACGTCTAAAACAACTTGTATTGGCGGTGAGTAGTCTTGGCTTGTCTAGATCTAGAGTGTTATTGCTTTCCAAAAACATCAAGCTAGGCTCTGAGCTTCCGACCAAGAAAAGATCATCTTCACCAGGATTTACACTATAGTAATCATTTTTACCTGATGGGAAAAAGCCTGTGCCGTACATGACCTTATCATTTACCATAATTGGTGGAATCACGTAGTCAAAACCTAAGTCCTCAATTTTACCTAATATATAAGCAAATAGTACTCTTTGGAATCTAGCTAGTTTGCCTTTGATAAAATAACCACGGCTTCCAGCAGCTTCTACGCCTTTTTCACCTAGATAATCACGCTTAAATACTGGTAAATCAAAATAGTTTTTGGGCTCAAAATCAAACTTTGCTCTCTCCCCAAACTCGGCCGTGACTACATTGGCGCTATCATCTGGGCCGACTGGAATACCTTCCCAAGTTGGGTTTGGTAGTTTAAATACGACTTCATCTAGCTTTTCTTTGAGCATTTTAGTTTCAGACTCCAAATCTTTTAGTTTACCACTTAGTTCTTTCATTTGGATAATTCCAGAAGTTTTAGCTTGTCCCTCGAGTGTCAAAATCGTGTCGTTAAACTTGTTTTGCTCTTGTCTCAGTCCGTCAACTTCTTGCTGGGCAGATCGCCAGTCAAAATAAAGCTCCTTGGCTTGTTTAGCTAATGAAACATCCATATTTCGGATTTCCAGTTCTTTGTTATAAATTTCAACGTTTTCAGCTAAATGTCTGATATCAATCATAAGTTTTTTGGTTAAATTGCAAATAGTATATTAGTGAATAATATTGTAGCTGTAGTCAAATACTTGACTAAAATTAGCACTCTAATTTAGAGTCTGCTAGTATGCTTGCCTTAGATATAAAAGACTTAGTAAAAACCTATAGTAATGGAACCCACGCCTTAAAAGGTGTCAATTTACAAATTGAAGAGGGTGATTTTTTTGGATTTTTAGGAGCCAATGGCGCTGGTAAAACCACTACAATCGGAATCACCACAGGACTTGTAAATAAAACATCTGGAACAGTAAAAGTGTTTGGTAAAAGTATTGATGATGATATTTCAGCCGTCAAAAACATGATTGGAATCGTACCTCAGGAGTTCAACTTTGATCAGTGGTCAAAAGTACTTGATATCGTGATTGGACAAGCTGGATATTATGGGATCCCAATTTCAGAATCCAAGCCAAAAGCCATAGAAGTGCTTACCAAGCTTGGTTTGGGTGATAAATTAAATGTCCAAGCTCGCACTCTTTCTGGAGGTATGAAAAGACGTTTGATGATCGCCAGAGCTTTGATTCATAAGCCACGACTTTTGATCCTGGATGAGCCAACAGCTGGAGTAGATGTAGAGCTACGTCACGGCATGTGGGAATATCTGAGTCAAATCAATAAAGAGGAAGGTGCCACAATTTTGCTCACCACACACTACCTTGAAGAAGTAGAGCAGCTTTGTAAAAATGCCTCGATCATAAAAACTGGTGAAATCGTCAAAAATGACTCGGTCAAAAACTTACTTTCATCACTAGAAAAAGAAAGATATGTGATTGAGACACCTGACACAAAGGTGGAATTAAAAAATCCAAAATACGAACTCACTCAAATCGATCCAAATACTTTTGAAGCCGTTTTAACTAAAAATCAAACTTTAAACGAATTAATCCCCTATTTGTCAGACCTTAAAATACAAGTAAACTCAATCCGACCAAAAGGTAATCGCCTGGAAGAGCTATTTTTATCTATTTTGAAAGGATAAGCAAATATTTCAAATAAACTTAAATTTATGTCATTTCGACCATCGGGAGAAATCTATCCGCTCAAGTACGATAAGATTTCTCACTACGTTCGAAATGACAAAACCGACCTTAACCTTTAATATATGCCATTTCTAAATCAACTCATCTCATTTTACTCAATTTTACGCAAAGAAATAATCCGAATATTTCGTATTTGGACACAGACATTACTGCCTTCAGCTGTTACACAGATCTTATATTTCCTCATTTTTGGGTCATTTATCGGCTCTCAGATCAAAGATATCGACGGTGTCAAGTACATGGCTTTTCTGATTCCAGGGCTTGTCATGATGGCTGTCATCACAAACGCATTTACCAATGTAGTCAGTTCATTTTTTGGAGCTAAATTTCAAAAAAGTATCGAAGAAATGCTTGTATCACCAACTCCAAACTGGGTTATTTTAGCTGGTTTTTGTGCTGGTGGTGTCGTTAGGGCTATACTAGTTGGCTCAATTGTTTTGACTGTGTCGCTTTTCTTTGTACCAAGTATCATGATTTACAATATATTTATTGTTTTTTCATTTGCCTTTTTGACTGCAGTTTTATTTGCTCTAGCAGGTTTTACAAACTCACTTTTTGCACGTTCTTTTGACGATATTTCGATTGTGCCGACTTTCGTGCTGACTCCACTCACTTATCTCGGAGGTGTGTTTTATTCGATAAAAAATCTTCCACCTTTCTGGCAGACAATCTCAAACTACAATCCAATTGTTTATATGATTGACGGTTTTAGATATGGTTTTTTTGGGCGTGCTGATGTAGATGTCAGATTGAGCTTTGGGATTTTGATAGCTGGAGTTGTGGCGCTTGTAGTATTAAATCTCTCACTTTTGAGACGCGGTGCTGGGCTTAGGAGTTAGATTAAAATTATCATAATTTGCTAGATACATGAGTGAGTGCAATAGATATCTAAATCAGATAAAAATCAATGAGCTGCCAGAAATACCACTTCAAAATATTTTAATTCTGCTAATTGCCCTTAACCTTTTTTGTTTTCCAGCAAATGTTTATGCGGCGAGTGAACTCATTATTGATTCTATTTCAGCAATACCACCAGAATTTAAAGAACTTAAAACCCCAAACGGCTCAACGGTTAAAGTTGAGATAAAATACGTACAAGGTGATTCGATTGTAGTACTTACGAACAATTCAAGTACTCCAGTTTTAGTAATATATAGATTTGGAAATGATAAATGGCTAAGGTATGAAATTAGACCTTTGGGAAAACTATCCATTCAAAATAATTCTCGCACATGCATTACAGTACGCGATCCAAAACCAATCAATCCAAAAGCTAATTAACTTAATTTACGAGATAATTAGACCTTGGACCAAATCTTTAAACTTAATATAACTCTCAATTTTTGCGTTGAATTTTTTGGCTTTCAAAATCTCAGAAACTAGATATAAATCAACTGTTAGTTCGATCGGTTTCAAAACTTCTTGTAGCTCAATCTCGGCAACATCTCTTATTTCTCTATAGTAATCAAGGTATTTTTGAGCGTAAATTTGAATGTCTTCCCCAATCTCAAATGCTGATAAAATAACCGTAAAAAGCCCCGAAGCCAAACAACTCACAATTGGACCCACTCGTAAATCCCCAAAATCAATCACGTTTATGACGTTTTCATCATCCAAAATCAGATTATTCCAATCAATATCATCATGTATATAACCCAAAGGAAGGAACGGATCATATTGATAGTCTTGGCTTTTGATTGCAGAAATTATCTCAACTAAATCCTGACCTAAATCATTTATTTTCTTGATTTCATCCAATTTTAGTATAAGCGTCTTACCGACTCCACTATCAGAAACTTCCAACTCATAATCATTTTTCATTTTAATTTGAGCAAATTCAGCACCTAGCATATGCAAAGTAGCCTGTGTGTGAGCCATATTTTCAAGTAGCTCAATATTTTTGACCCAATTATTCTCTGGAATTTCAACACCATGAATTTTTTCCATCAGTATCATTTGCCATTCTTGGTCATCGATCGTAATTTTAGTAAATAAATCACCGCGGATATTTGGATAAATTTCAGGAACTGCAAAAACATTTTCGCTTAAAAAGTCTATAAACTCAATCTCAGTTTTGATCTCAGTGTCAGTTTTTGAATCTAATCGATAAACACGAAGTACATAGTTTATATTGTTGGCAAAAATAAAAAGAGTAGTATTTTCAATCCCATCCAAGCTTTGTTTATAAGTAAAATTGGTTATACCGTATTCTGCGAGAATGGTTTTAAGAGATTCAGTTTCTGGAATATATTTTGAGTTCATGTGAGTTTATCTAAATTTCTTGGTAAGAAATATAAGTGTCGTATTTTCACCTATATTTGTCAAAATCCGCAGAATTAGCCAATCTCAAACTTCCATAAAATCAACATTCAAGAAAAACTTAGCTAAGTCTTGATCCAAGAGTATCAAATCAAAAGCTAGGCTTGAGGTCTCATTTACTAGTGCAAAATAGTAATTTTTACTTAGTGAATCCTTAAAAATCTTTATTTTATAATCTTGATCAACTTGAAAATCTCTGATAATTTCATATTTTGGCAAAACAAGACTTGGTTTTAGTTCCAATTTTTTGATAATATAATCAAGCGAAAAGTCAGTTTGCAAGACAAAGTCAGCTTGTTTCTTTTGTTTTATTACATATTTAAGATGTGAACTTTGCTTTAAAAGCACATTTTCAAACACAACATCAGAACTTACCAATTTTCGCTCGTACACATTTCGGATATATCTTTTTAAGAGTCTAGAGTAAAATGGAGCTTGAGCGTAAATCTTACAATCAATCAGCTTATCAAGCTTTCCATAAAAGGCGTAGACACCTTCGATAATTGTTATTTTAGGAGCTTTTGTATCATTTTTTAAAGTTTCAACTATATTTTCCAACTTCGTAAAATCAAAACTTTTTGGATCGTCGGCTTTGTGCATATTTGCCTGGATAATCCTATTTTCATAAAAAAAATCATCTTGGTGGATTACCTCACAGTTAAACTCTTTAGATAAAATATTAGCAATTTGGGAAGTTTTTCCCACACCAGAACTGCCAGCAATGCCTATTATATAACTAGAATTGGAAGATTTGCTGACATTTGTTTTGATTATATTTATAATGTTTGAAATTGAACCTGAGAGCATAAACTAAGCTATCTATTTAAAAAAACTCTGACCAATATATAGGCCATAACTAACTATTCCAACACTTGTAAGCAACAGCAAAATCCCCCCAATTGCCGAAACTAATGCCATCAAACCATCTTTTGAAACTATCGAAATTGAGATTAACAAAACTAGAAGTGATGACACAGAATTTATCACTGGTAGCGGAATAAGCATTACAATAGCGCTGCTAAGTAAACCAAGTCCTAGTGCCAATCTTAAAAACTTAGATTCTATAACTTTTACGTGTCGAGGTTTGATTATATATTCGATCCAACTAAGCATTTTCTTCATCGCAGTAAAAAATTTGCCATCTGGTTTAAACGGTATTTTTTTATTCTCCAACCATTTTGGCAACTTAAAATCCGTTTTACCATCCATCCAATTTAAAATTAAAATAATACAAATGACTGCAAACGGTGTATTTATACCAGGTGGAGTAAAAGGCAAAGCTATAGGCAAAGCTAAAATTAAAATTATAAATACAAGTGAGCGATCACCAAAGTGTGTCACAAAATCTTCTAAATTTACATAGCCATCTTTACTTTCTTTTTGAATTATTTCTTCAAGTTCTTGAGTTATAGATTTCATAAGGATTTTATAGTTAAATTTCTAAGGCTTTAGTGAGGTTTTCAGTACCATCTTCAGTGATTAAAATGTCATCTTCAAGCCTAATACCGATACCTCTAAATTCAGTCGGAATAGTTTCATCTTTTGGATCAAAATATAGTCCAGGTTCGATAGTCAAAACCATGTTTGGCTTTAAAATACGGAATGCTTCGGAAGCTGGTTCGGTGATACTGCCGACATCATGTGTATCTAATCCAAGCCAATGACTGGTGCCGTGCATAAAGAATTTTAGATAATTTTTATTTGAGATATTTTCTTCGATTGTATCTTTTAATAGACCTAAATCAATCAAACCACTAATCAAAGTTTCGACGGCTTTAATATGGACATCTTTATAAGTTTTATTTTTAATGCTGGCTTCGATGATCGCCTCTTGATGAGCTTTTAAGACAATATTATAAATTGCTCTTTGTGTGTCAGAATATTTTCCTCCAACGACATAAGTCCGAGTGATATCGCTTGAATAATTCCTATACTCACATGCAGCATCTATAAGTACCAAATCACCATTTTCAAATTTTCTTTGATTTGAAGAATAGTGTAAAATAGTAGCATTTTCACCACTAGCAACAATAGACGGATAAGCAGGATTGGCATTTGCAAGCCTAAATCTATATTCTAGCTCGGCTTGAACCTGATATTCATAGTTTCCTGCCATAATCATTTTCTGACATTCAGTATGAGCTAAAATAGATATACTAGCTGCCTTTCTCATATATTCAAGCTCAATCGGCTCTTTGATCAATCGCAACTCACCTAAAATCAAATCTGGATCAATCAGCTCAAAAATAAATCGTTTTGGGTAAGCTTCTAAAATTCGGTGTCGAAGAAGAGTATGATTTGTGCTATGTAATTTAAAATAAAACTTAGTTATGTTTCGAGGTATTTTCTCAATCTGTTGAGTCAGTTCACTAAATTTAAAAACTTTATCTGCATTCACAAGCTCTTTTGCAGCTTCTAAGCCAAGTCTGTAGCCAGTCCAGATTTCTTCAGCTTTGATAGATTCACGTACAAAGATTTGGGTTTCAAAACTATCGCTTCCTTTGATTATAAATAAAGCACAATCTGGCTCATCAATCCCTGTCAAATACCAAAAATTGCTATCTTGTCGAAAAGGTATTTCAGTGTCACCGTTTTTGTATAAAATTTCATTTGATAAAATTAAACAAGCCGAGTTTTGAGGCAATTTTTCAATAAAACGCAATCGACGAGAAAGATAATCAATCATATTACTTAAAGATAGTTTTTTACTACAAATTAATTCAACCACTTCCCCAACGACTTCTGTGTAAACTCCCAAAGTTTGGCTTTATCTTCTTCTTTCATAAAACTCTTGCCCACAATTTTTGGTTTACCGTCCATCCAGATATCTGACTTGCCTAGAAAAGCTTCATTTTTCTCATAAATCGGTGCTAGTACATTGTGGCTGACAGAATATTCTGGTGAAATCATAAATACACTTCCCAATTTAAATAATAATTTTAAAAATCCATTGGAATCTCCCCTGCCCCAATTTGTCTTTACTACCCCAGGATGTATGGCTTCGAAGCTAATGTTTCTTAGATCATTTTCAAATCTTTTTTGAAGTTGTCGGTTATACACCATCTGAAAAGCTTTTGAGTTTCCATAGGCTCTAAACATACTAAATCCCTGTTTGAGATTTATATCATCATAGTCTATATTGGCGCCTTGATAAGCCATAGATGAGACAAATATGACCCTTGCCTTACTGTTTAGATTCTCTAAAAGATGTTCTGTTAAAACAACCTGAGACAAATAGTTTGTGGCTAAGTTATTTTCAAAACCTTGCTTGTTTTCAGTGTGTTCAAACTGACCAATTCCAGCATTATTTAGAAGTAGATCAATGCCAGAATCTTTAAGCTCAGATTTAAGCTCAAGTGCTGTCTTTTTTACCTGATCAAAATCTGCCAAATCGCAAACTTTAAGTACAATCGTTAGTTTTGGATATTTTTCCAAAAGTTCATTTTTTACTCCAAGTAATTTCTCAGAATTTCGTGCAATTAAGACAAGAGTATCGTAGCCAAGTTTGGCTAATTCAAAAGTAGAAGCGTGGCCGATGCCACTTGTGACTCCAGTTATTAGGGCGGTTTTCATATGTAGAAATGATAATCTAATGCTTGTATATATAAATAAAAAAGCTTATACTCAAACCTGATCGCACGTGTGGGTTTTGTCAAAAATATCAGGATAAAAACAACAATTTTCTTTTAGTAATTGGATCTGTGACAACATCAAGTATTTTGGCTTCGAGTCCACCCTCAACCAATCTATCGACATCTAAAAACAAACAGTCCAACATCAAATAAAAATGCTCTGAATCGTAATTTTCTAAAAATAATTCAAAACCTAAATCATAAAAACCATCTTCCTTATTTGTGGAGTCATTTAAGGGTAAAATCATCAACTTTGCATATTTTAATTTACTCATTATTTTAAGATAAATTGGCAAATTTTCTAGTTTGGTATTTTTAAGAAGTCGGAAAGTGGAAACCAAGATCCAATCATCATTTATTGTAGCATTTATTGCAATATGATGATTATCGGGCGTTTCCATCAAAAACATGATCGAATCAATTGTTTTACTTACAGGATTGGCGGTGTTTATTCCATAACCTTCAAGTTGCTCTAAAAACCAATCAAAGTTTTGCGGCATTTCTTTTATTTCAGACATATATTATCAATAATTTTTATTAATTAAATTGTAAATCATCAAAGATTTTTTGACAAACAGATTGTAGAAAAGTATAATAGTCGGTAATACTATGACTTACTCAATCAAAGATCCAATTTTTGGAAGATTTTACGAAATTCTAATTTTTAAAGATGAAAATGAAATGTTGGAGTTTGAAAATAAAAATGATTTACATTTTGGTGTCGAAGATCGTGTTGTAGACGACATATCAGGTAATTTTTTTGAAAAATACAAATATTCTGTCATCACCATTCCTGAAAGTTTTTTACTAGATTTTAACGCAAAACATTTGGCAAAACTGGCTAAAGAATGTCTTTATTGTATGTTTGATTCTTTTGAAGAATTACAAATAAAATTAGATTTGGAAAATCAAGAAATCCCAGCTTATTATCATGAATGGCTTTATGTAGAGACATTAAACGTTGTCTTTAAACATCAAAAAAAACTTCTTAAAAAATGATCTACCAATTTAAAGATTTGGAATATGACTTCCAATTTTACATTATGGTCGTCGATGATTCAAGTCAATTGCTTAAGTTTGATCGAGAAAATCCTGATTTCCATATTAGCGAACACCTCACCGAAGCTTCTAGTAGCGATGCTGTGGTTATAAGCGATATAAAAAATAGTAATGATGTAAAATCAATTGTTGTTTGTTTTAAGCCAAAGTTTATCACTGGAAATTATTTATACTTTTTAAGGTTAGTGTCTCACGAAGCTATACACGTTACATTTAGGCGGTTTGGAGACTTAGGATTACAAGAAAAAATTCAAAATAGGAACGAGTTTTCCAATTATTTTGAGTGGGTTTATGGAAAAATGCTTGAGAGCTTGTGCAATTATCGTCAATTAAACCTCTAATGACACTAATAACACTCTATTCAAACCTAATCTCCTGATTTTTAAAGCTCAAAATCAAGTCTTTATCTAAGATATAATTTTTTTTGATTTTCGGTTTCTATAAATAATTGTGGATTGACTAGGTCCACTTGTGGATATTTTAGGGTACGAGCCATATAGATCTTTTATGTTTGTAATAGGTTTCACATCATCATACCTAAAAACTACTGTTGCATTTGGTGTGATTTTTTGTTTTAACTCCAAAACAAACTTTTTAATAGCGAAAACCTCTTCTTCGCTTCCTGTATAAGTATAAGTAGCTGTAGACATATTAATGTGTCAATGTGTGAATATTCTTATTTTAATAAAACCTACAAAAATAGTCAAATCTTAACCACCCCTGCTTTCCCCGACTCTATCACACCCTGACCTTCGATGTAGTAGATAAAGGTGTTTTTATACATTGTTTGGACTGGATTTGGATAAGTGTGACCATGAAACCAAGCTGCTGGGCTATATTTTTCTAAATAATCAAGTAGTGCCGTAAATCCAACGTGTGAAAGATCGTTTGGATCGTGATGATCGTCGTTTATGTTGTAGGGTGGGCAATGACTTAGAAATACGTCCACTCTAGGAAAATTTGTCATCATTTCAGTGCACTCTTCTTGAGTAAACATCGGTGCAGTGGTTGAAGTTTTATACCTCACACAGCCTTCAAAACCACCAAAAACTGTACCTTTATACTCAAAAGTATTTAAATGCATATTTACAATTCCATATTCTTCAAGATAACCACGATTGCAATGATTTCCATACACCCCAAGCTTGGGAATGTGATTTATCTCAGCCAATTCAGCTAAGGCAAGAGCGTGAAAATCACCCAAAGTAAAGATCATGTCTGGGTTTTGATCATCTACCATTTGTTTGATGCTGTAAGTAGGTGTGCGATCAGAGAGAGCTAGAATTTTCATAAAATTACTTTTACTGTATTATCATAATCTTTACCACATATTTTAACTCTAGTCCAGAGCTTCTATCTCGCTTTAGTGAATTATAATCTTTTAATCACTATCTAGCAATCAGATCGGTTAAAAACTTTTGTATTTTTAGATCTATTTTGGATAGGTCATTTTTATACAGCACATTGGCAAATTCTAAATTTACAAGTTCGGTGATTTCCACTGGCAAATCAGTCAGATAATTATCAAGTAAATATAAGTTTTTTAGTTTGTGGAGTTTTTTGATATTTGGACTTATGCTTTGTAAAGAGTTGGTCGACAAATCTAAATCCTCTAAATTAACTTAGGACTTCCTCAAATCACCCAAACACAACTCTAGGATTCCTTAATTCCTCTATCAAGTAATCATCTAGCAGATGTTTCTTAACCTGATAGATAGTTGTCTTTAATTGCCTAGCTTTCTCTGT
>Ga0316610_1000087_pt1 | contig 24455 bp, 23 predicted proteins | sample MIS2017111B_MG_FD_207677 | JGI IMG/M metagenome (GOLD analysis project Ga0316610, IMG submission 207677) | Microbial mat bacterial communities from Middle Island sinkhole, Lake Huron, Michigan, United States - MIS.2017.111B | ecosystem: Environmental > Aquatic > Freshwater > Lake > Sediment... | reverse complement strand
AGGTTAACGTTATAGATGGGATGTGACTTAATTAGACTAAGCTAATTTGTTTAGTTCCAATAGGAAAGTGATTTGGAAGCGTAATCAAGCACAGCCTTATGAGCATTGATCTGATAAGAACGTTCACCAGATAAACCATGAGTAGAAATTTGTAAAGAAATTTTACAAACAGCTTTAACTGTTTTCATAAAATGGTCTTGATTACCAGTTCTGGTTTCTGCTGTTTTTTCATCAGACACTTGATAATCTGTTTTAGCAGATGTGTTATCTTTGTCACGTACCGTAATTTCTTTTGATGCCTTATTAGCTACAACTTCTTGTTTTTTGTTAATTGCATTTAATTTAGCAAAATAACCATTATATTTACCCATCCCGTCAATTGTGTTAGATGCTGCAGTAATAATCTCTTGTATTGACATTACTTTATCTACTAAAGTTCCAGTTGGTTCATCGGAGTCTTTTGAAACCCATAATTTTGTCTTACTAAATGATTCTACCCATAAATCAAAATCGGAACTATCGTCATCATTTTTTGCAGCACTGCCTTCAATTTTTGGAATTTGTGCGTAAACGCGACCAGTGCCTAAAGATAATGGTTTGTATTTTAGTTCACAATTATCATCAACTTCAATATCTGTTGTATTTCTAGCTGCCGTGCCTGAACCTATTGCGGCAGCAACTACGTCTGCAATTGTTTTACCATTTGTATATAAATTGCTAATACCGAGATTAGTTCTAGCGGCATCAATTAATTTACCAGCTTCATCCAGCGCTTTATCAGCGGCATCCATCATAACTGTTTCATCAATCAGTTTCTTTTGTGCAGTAAGGATTTCTGAAGTTGATGTTAAGTATTTCTTATCATGAGATAGCCAGTGACCCCATGACATATCAAACCATCCAGCTTCAACTTTACCGTCTTTATCTTTAACTGCTGCTTTCTTACCATTCTTAGTGCTCTTAGCATCTTCAGCGGCTTTCTTTAAAGCAATAGCGCGTTTCTTAAGTTTATTAGCTGCATCAAAAGTTTTGTTGATAAAGTCTTTGACCCATTTGACTGCTTTGTTAAAGAAGTCTACAATAGCCTTCCAAATTTTAGCAGCCCATTCACGGATACCTTCCATCGCAATGCGAGTGGCTTGTACACGAGTAGTCTTAGACTTAAAGCCTTCTAGAGCAAAACGTGTGTTTTCCTTACGGATACCGATGCGTGAGCACATGTGTTCAACAGCAGTAGAAATTACTTCAGCTGCTTCGGGGGCAACGCCACCTTCAGGTAAAGTAGCTTCAAGGCCATCAGCCATTTCGTCTAACGTATCGATAGTAGCGTCAGCTTCTTCAATACCGTCTTGGCCATCAGAAATAGTACCCTCGATATCATTTACTTCAGAAATAGCTGGTTCAGCTTGTTCAGGCATTTCTTCCACAGGAATGTCCGTACCAACGGCTTCATCTTCTTCTAGACCTTCGAGGGCCATAATTGCAATACGTGCCATAATTAAAATTCTCCAAAAATTAAATACAAAAAACTATAAAACTCAAAAATGGTTAAGGGTGTTTACTAGAACCACAGCGTATGACTGTGCAGTAGCTCATCTACAAATGTTCATCACCTCTTCACACACTATTACTATCCAAAATATACAATTATTCCTTAGACATTTTATTTTCTAAATCATACACCTTTTCTAAATACAAATACCATGCATTACATACTGTACGAATTTGCGCATAGTAGAAATCCATAACATTAGTTAATATCTTTACAATGTTAGTCAAAGCAGATGATAGGTAATTTAATAATTGTAATTTATAAACTCCTCTATCTGTAGTAGTGTCAAAACTAGGTGTTGTTCTAGCTTTATCTATTATCTTGTTTAAACTTTCTAAGAATTCTAAAAAGTCATCAGTTCCTTTATTAAATGCCTCTACTTCATTTAATACCTGTATTACCATATTTGATGTCTTTTCAATTTCATCGCTATCTACGTATCTTATAAATCCTTTATTAAATCCATCAGTTTGATAACGAACACCAATTAAATTAAATTTAGTCCATCTTTGGAATGTATCTGCATTCGATTGAAAAGGCACATCTTGACCTTTCATCGGTCTGCTAGATATATTATCCGTATCCATTAGTATATAAAAACCACCTAGCACATCTTCAAATCTAAAAAATTCTTGATCTTCACCTGGCGGTTTACCGTTGTAATTAACCAAATGTTCTTTACTCAACCAATGTACAAAATCAGATGTATTTCGAGGCGGAATAAAACATTTTGGTGAGAAAAATAATTTAATCTCCGTAGGAATATCTTTATAGATTTCATCATTAATAATATTATCTATTACTTTTATAAAGTCTTTATTAAATACTTTATTAAATGGATTACTGCCATAACAATCTAAAAATGCTGCTGCACCTGATTTACATCTACTGGGGTTTAGTATATATAGTAAATTTTCAAATTCAAATACATAGTTATCTACTCTCTTTGTTTGTAGATTTAGTAATCTACTAAGATCGTATCCTTTAGAAGACGTTTCAGTAGATATATATCTTTCCTTATCAATGCTAGTTCTAGCATTTGCTAATTTCTTAGCTGATTCTAGTCTTTTACTGAATGGTGATTTATCATCTCTTTGACCTAATACTAAATTAGTATATTTTTTTACTGATTTAATATCTTTATCTACACCAAAAAATAAATTATAAAAGAAATTCTTCACCCATTTAATTGCTTTAGCTATAGCATTAAAAATGTAATCCCAAATAGACTTCAGAAAATCAATTAATCCTTCATTAGCTATTTTACAAGCTTTTAATCTATCAGAGTAACTTTCTAAACTGAGAGTGTTTCTTTCAAATCTAACACCAACTTGCTCTTTATAGTTATCTAATGAAGTCAGTAAATCACTAACTTCGCTTTTACCAATATAAGATCGTTTGTTAATTAAATTGTTTAATGATTCAGATATAGCTACTACACCTTTAGCTGTTTCATCTGCTTTCTTCATCTCTTCTTCTTTTTCTTTTTGTTCTTCGTAGACTTTTTCCACTTCTAAATCGCCTATCTTAGGTAACTCCACGGGCTCTTCTGGGGTCTCTGGAGTTTCTGTTGGATCTGACTCAGTATCATCCGTAGAATCACTATCTCCAGAATCTGAACTCGAGTCGCCTGAATCATCACTGGAATCAGATACGGAAAAATCACCCTCACTGTCATCCATTGTGTCATTACCTAAGTTGTTTGGGTCATCTGATTTAATATCATCTCCAGAATCTGAATCCGAATCACTTGAGTCGTCAGATGAACTATCTGAATCTTCGGAATCATCTTTTGACTCCTTGTCTTCTTTAGGTTCTTTTTCAGTCTTTGTATCTTCGTCTTTTGTATCTTTATCTTCAGAATCGTCTACTTCATCATCTACAGATTCTTCTTCAGAATCCTCTTCATCATCCTTAGGATCATCCTCCGAGTCTTTATCTTTCTTATCTTTATCCTCTTCTTCATCATCGGATTCATCGTCTTTTTTCTCATCTTTATCGGCTGATTCTTTTTCATCATCTTTAGAATCATCTTTGTCGTCTTTTTCTTCTTTGTCTTTTTTATCATCTTCCTTAATTTCTTTGTCTGTATCTAAATCATCTTTAGAATCATCCTCAAATGCTAATCTAAATCTTGCCATGATAATTCCTATTTATATTGTCGAAGTGATTTATATACATAATTCATCATAGCATCATAAGTTCTAAATGCATAGACGTGCGTGCCAACTGTAGTGGCGCTCATCAAATGTATTAAAGCCATACAGTATCTTTTCAAAGCTCTAAAACCACTGTTGTTATACACTTCAATTCTAGAGAAACCTAATATGTCAGAATATGCGTCACCGATACCAGAATTAGTCCAGTCTTTTTCTAGTACATCAGTATACCATTCTTGTAATAGCTTAGCGCCTCTACTGAGTTCATTTAATACTCGCTTACATTCGTCTAGAGATAAAGTCTTGAATACCATATCATCTTCAATAGATACCGTATTACCAGTGTTTTCTACTTTAGCGTTAGATATAATAGCACCTAACGATGCACCATATAAAGCTACACCTGCTACAGCGCCAGCTACTGGCAACGTTAAAGCTAAAGCTGCAGCCCATGCTGGCGTAGCTAAAGCAGCTATCTTTGTTAACTGTACCATTTTTAGTTTATAACTTTGAGGATCATAGTCATCTATTCTAAAACTGACATCAGCTAATAAACCTATAGCAGAAATACCTGTACGATCTAATGGTTTTACGGATGTATAGAAAGCTTTATTACCTGGCAGTTCTTTACTTCTATAAAACATGTTTTCGTTATGAGGTGCTTTAAATCCAATTGATCTATTAAACTCTTTAGCGCCTTTTAATAGAAACTCATCTTTACTGACTTTTAATGTATTGAATACTTTTGGATCTCTTTGAGCTTCTCTATAATTAGATGTTAACCATTTACTATATTTACCCATACACGTGGTAGCCATTTTTCTATGGTCTTTAAGTAACTCATCTACATCGTCACCGATACCCTTTAATCCGTCTGGCATACCTTTATCAGAATACATCAGATCAATAAACCATCCCTGTGGTTTCAAGTATTTGGATTTTGCTACTGTCTTTTTATTTATATTACCTAGACCCTTTTCTAACTGTAATATATCAGCTTTCATATTTGATAAATTCCGTCTAAAGAAATTCATCTTTTCACCGATATATTTAGCTAGAGTAGTAATATTATTTTTTACAGCTGTCCATAATGCAGCAGCTCTTTCTTTGATATCTTCTAATGCTAACTTAATAGATCCACTTGGATCTGCATTATAAGCTTCCATTGAAAATACTAACTGTTCTGATTTATAGTTTACATTACTACATATAGATTCAATAGCCACATTAGCCATAGCTAGCGTAGTATTATTTAATGTATTGTTTGATAAAGATTCATTTAGATAATTAGAAATAGCTTCTAATGCTACATCAGCTTCTACATTTTCATTAATTTCATCAGCTGTAATTAAACTAATTTCATCAGCTGCTACTAAATCTCCGTAGACACTATCAGTTGTAATTGATGTAATTTCAGAGTTATCTTTTTCAATTTCAATAATAGCTAAATTACTTTCTGAATCTCCTTCGTTTGAATCAGTTAATAGCATTGACATTTAATTACTCCTATAAATTATCGTTTTCCATATAATACGTTTAAGGAGGCTATTAAATCATCAATACCACCAGGTTGTCTTACCCAACTTAATATAAATTGTTTGATACTGGAATTACTTTTATTCTCTAGTAAACTTCTATTAAATAAATATGCTTTTAATATTGGACTAATTACTCTATCAGTAGTAGTATTATTACCTGCGGTTAAAAGTGTGATCCAGTTGTTATGACTAAACTCTCTTCTAACACCACCGTAAACAAACATGATAGTTTCATCTATCCATTTACTGTGATGAATACTCCATTCAGGACTTTCTAATTGAGCATTAATCCAATCCATTAGTCTATCAGTTCCAAATGCGGTCAAGGCATATTTTAAAATATTTTCTTTGAATTCAAATGTACGATATTCTGCATCATCATTAACTACTGTAGACCATAACTCAATTACATCTAACGATGCTGTGTATGGGCTGACTTTAGTAATTAGTGCATTATTGAATAATTGTTTAGCTTTACTAATTAAATCTAACGGAAGAGTTTGTGGATTTACGCTGCTACCAAAAAATCCACTAGGATATATCTTGAGTTTAGACTCCATAACTATCCTCCATTTTATTCACTTTATATATCATGCCAGTTACTCGATTTTGCATATACGCAATTTCTTTTTCCAGTTTAGCATCAGGTGTTTTTTCTAGTTGCTTTTCTAAATTATATTTTCTGAGTTGGAGTAGTTCTAATTCAGCTTTAGCTGTTTTATATTTTTCAGCTTGATATTCAGCTACCCACATTCCAATTAAATAAAACGGATTAATTCTAGCAGACAGATGTCTGAGATTCATAGGGTCCATTTTATTCATTCCAATAGTAGTACTAAATGTCTTTTCAGTCAATTCAGTTACAGTAGCATTTGGAAGATTATTTAAATGATTTTCAATTATCTTTGGATCTAATTTCATTGTATTGATGCATAGACAGAAATCCATAAATCCATCTTTGATCCATTTAATTTCAGCTGGAGATGGTGATGATCCATGATCTACGTCCACTACTTCAGTTTCTAAGAAATAAATATAATTCAGTAACTTCCGAGCATATGTGCTAGCAAATTCACATGACTCAATAATCTTAACTACTGTAGTTTTGAAATACGTCATGGAGATATTAGCTTCTGATTCAGAGTATGAATTTTTTGAAGTGTCGCTAAGCAAATTTAGAATAGTGAGTCCGTTTACTAAAGCCAGATGAATAGACGTAAACATATTCTCAGTACGATTTAATCCTACTGATTTTTCATACCACTTTACATAATCGCTAGTAGTTTCCGATTTAAACTTCTGACCTTTCCACAACGTAGAAGCAGAAGCATAAGCTGGGATAGTATGCTGTGATAAACTAGTTTGTGATAGTTCACAACTTTTAGTTACATTAGTCTTACCAAATACAGGTGACAACGTTTTAATATATTCTAAGAAGTTCATATTTATCCTTTTACATGTGTGGGTTAGAACCAGCCATGAATGCTTTCATGATATCCATGACATTGTCATTATTCTTATTACCTACTTTTAGGTCTCTAACACTGGTAGTAGTGTGTTCTTGAATACCTCTACTAAACCATGTAATTCTTTCCCATTCTTTATCAACTACTGCTACTATCATTAAGTTAGTATTTTCAAAAATATGTTGTCTAGATTTAAACTGCGTAAACTTACCGCCTAGTTTTTGCTCCATCATAGCCACGGTATCAGATGACATAACTACTAAATTAGAAGCAGTAGCTAATGAAGGATTCTTATTAAATAACCCAGCCTTAAAATTGTTATTTTCTCTATTTATGATATTTTGATAAATATCAGATTTATCTTTCACTAGAGCTGTACGATGTTTATCAATCAAATCTCTACAAAGAATTAGATCTTTAATAAAATTCAATCTACCTGCTCTCCATGCGTGATATCTTTCTTTCATGTCCATATCAAACTGATCTTTAAATGTGAGCATATTTATAAGACTAGCTGTAGGTAAACTATTTACCATTAATCTAATAGCTATTTTAATATTTGCTTCATTTTCTTTACCATCGCAAAGTCTAACATCGTACACTTTACCTACTGATAAATTTGTTAATTCTACTATTGATTTATTTGTATCCTTACCACTATCACCCATTCTAACGTCACCGTTTTTAGATATTATATCATATCCTAAGATTTTACCGTCATCTATTACATCTGGATCAATTAGTTTATCGTTAGAATTTCCAACAGGATTAGTAGCTTCTAAACTAATTTTAGATTTACTTTTCAGAGTAGGTAGGCAATATTTATATGCATCAGATGCTAATCTAATATCTGGTTTTCTACTCTCAAAAATAGTATCTCTGTTTGGATTTAACGGTGCTAATCTAGATGCAATACTAATACTACCAATGTTACCAGTTAATGCTATTGCTTGTAAATAATATCCTGCAAATATAGATTGCATAGACTGTAAAATATCAGTAGTATAATCTAGATTTACTACATCGGCATCAATTATACAAATGGGTTCTACTCTAGCCATCTTAGTGATGTCAATTAGCGAACCTGTTTTTACATACTTGGCTACATCAGAAACGTTATTTCTAACTGTACGAATGCTATCCCCTACTTGACTAACGAACTGAATAGCCCCTTCTAGCGAACCACCTGCTGTGACTGGATCCATAAAAAATATCTTTCAAAAAGGTTTAAAGAAAATGGCAACTGAAAAAATGTTTAATGTTACACTGAATGACGTATTTAGAACTACGCCATTAGGATCTACTGATACTGCTATAGGTAATGTTTTTTATGGTATAAATCACCGGATGATGCCAGGTGCAGTACCTACTAATAAAGATTCATTTGGTTTAACTTTTTTTACTAGGCCTCAATTAAATATGTCTACTGCTAATATTAGATCAGATAGAAGATTTATACCATTATTAAATACAAATGAATCTAGTATACAAAGAATTATTAGATGTTATTTAGATCCTAGATTAAACTGTGGAGGATCTCCTGATAATAACCCAATAGAGTCACCAATGGTAGATCCGCAGTGTGCTTTTATTCCATTGCTTACTAATCATTTGTTATCGTGCAGTGGTTGGCCGGATGTATCCATAGATACATACGTGAGTAAACCTGGAGCATATAAAGAAGTATATTCTCAAGTAGATAGTATATTTGACATATTCTCGGCATACGATGTGACTGCTTCATTTAGGAATATGATAGCTGATCCAATTACGTCTTTATTTTATAACTGGACACTATATCAATCCCTAGTATTCCAAGGAATGTTAGTACCGTATCCTGATTTTATAATGCGAAATGAATTAGACTATAATACTAGAATATATAGATTAGTATTAGATTCAAAAAAGAGATATGTTCAAAAGATTGGTTGCTGCGGTGCTGCATTTCCAATTAGCGTTCCTATGGGTGCAGCTTTTAATTTTGAACACGATAAACCACTAAATGATTCTAATAGTGAAATACAAATTAATTTTAAATGTATAGGCGCAAATTATCAAGACTCTATTATTATTGGTGAGTTTAATAAAGTAGTCGAAATATTTAATTCATCTATGAGAAAAGATACTAGAAGTTCCGTGATGCAACAAATAGCTTATGGTGATTTAAACTACTTTAATAATAGAGGGTATCCGAGAATAGATCCGGTCACATATGAATTACAGTGGTGGATTAGTAAAGACTACTTTAAAAAAGTAGTGGATAGTATAGATTCGATTTCAAAAACATTCTCTTAAGGAATTAAAATGGCAGATGTGACTATTTCCAGTATGATAGGCGATATAGAAAAATATAAATTTAATCCTGTTATGATTCAACGTGTGGCTTTAGAAGCTTTAAGAATTGCATCAGATAATACATTAAATATAGTTGATCCAACAAATCCTTTTGTATTTTGTTTAGAAAATACAGCCACAAATGTAGCTGCATTTATGCAACAAAACGAAGCCAGTACTCGAAGGCTATATCCGTCATCGGCTTTAACTGATGAAGATTTATATCTTCATATGAGCGATAAAGATTATATAGGTAGATTTGCTACACCGTCATCTGCTTTTTTTACAGTATTGCTATCTAAAACAGAATTATTATCTAGATTAATTCTCGACACGCTAACAGGTATTAAAAAAATTACTATTCCCAGGAATACATATTTTACTATAGCCGGTATTGATTTTAGTTTACAATATCCAGTAGATATTAAATTGATGCCGCATGGCGGTTTACAAATTACATATAACAATACAATTGAATCACCGCTTTTACCACTAACCACTAACGTAGTGAGCTGGGATGAGGTGTCTGATTCAAGTAACGAATACTATATTAGATTTACAGTAGAAGCACATCAGTTTAACGTAATCACTACTTATAACGATATTACTACAGCTAGTGGTTTCAAAACAGATATCACGATGGATGATCAATTTTATCACGTTAGGTGTTATTTACAAAACTCATCCGGTGTATATGTAGAAATACCGACTACACATACGCAACAAATATATGATCCAAGTGTAGTGACAGCTGTAATTACAGTACTAACAAAATCTATCAGAGTAGTAATACCAATTATATATATTTCATCAGGTTTAGCATCCGGTAAACTTAGAATTGATTTATATCAAACTAAAGGTAATCTACGAATGCTACTAGGTAATTATCCACTAGAAGATTTTAATGTAAATTGGTATAATATAAATAAAACAGATAACGATATATATTCAACAGCTATTAGTAATTTTAAAACAATAGCAATATATTCTATTACAAATGTAGACGGTGGCAGATCTTCTATTTCTTTTAATAATCTTAGATCTAAGGTAATTAAAAATGCTATTGGTGTACATAATTTACCAGTGACTAACATTCAATTAGTATCCACATTAGAAGATGCAGGTTATGATGTAGTCAGAAATACAGATACTATTACAAATAGAATATTTTTAGCTACCAAAGATTTACCTAAACCACTAGATGATAGAATCATAACAGCTGCATCATCTAGTATGGCTACAGCGAATTTTACATTAGGATATGTAGGTAAGAAAAACTGTGTAGGTGTAATTGATAATGGTGATAGCTTAACATTGACACCAGATACTATATATAGAAATATAAACGGTATAGTTAAACCAATTACACAAACTGATTTCGATACATTAAATAATTTACCTTTATATGAAAAATGTCTAGTAATTACAAACGGTGGTTATCTGTATTCACCTTTTCATTATGTACTAGATGCTACTGGTAAGACATTTGAAGTTAGACCATATTATCTAGATAACCCATTCGTGGAAGCTAAAAAGTTTATATATGAAAATACAACTGTCAATATGCAGGTGTCTTTAGATTCCACATATGTAATATATAAAACAGCTAATGGCTATACACTATCTATATCAACTAAATCTTCTCAGAATTATAAAGATATACCAGATAAAGATGTACAAGTGCAGTTAGGTCTTAATTATAGGAATGAAATAGATAAAGCATATTTGCTAGGTAATCTCATAGGTACAGATGCTACCACAGGAGAAAGAAAGTTTGAATTTTATTTAGATAGTAATTTTGATATAGATTCATATGACTATCTAAACATGGGTTCTTTTAAATACGCAAATACATCGATTGTTGTCAAAACGCAACTTCTACAAGAATTTGATGTATACTTTACTGCTTCAAATATTCCATTTTATTCATCTAAAATAAACGATGAGTTAGGATTCTTTCAATTAAATAAAGGTGCTTACGGAATAACTCATGAGAAGTTAAAAATTAGATTTGGTTACCCTTTGAAAAATCTATGGGTCAAAGCTAGAAGTAATGTAGACACAATGCAATATCAGACTTATTCTACTAGTGTAGAAGCTGTTTATAAAGAAGATATACTAGCTAAAGATCCAATAACTGGTTCTGTATTTGAAGTAGATAAAAATGGCAACGTGTTAAAAAATCCGGATGGTAGTCCTAAATATAACATTGCTCACCATAAAGGTGATCCTGTCTTAAATCTAGACGGGACTAAAGTGTATGAAACTAAAGCAAATGAAATCAAGTATGACAAAGACGGCATCCCACTATTGATAAATGACTATCGTCAAGTGTTAACAAGATCCGTAGATATATTAACTATTGACGGCGTATATTATTTTGCTAAATTAAATAATCCAGTTAGTTATATAACTGAATATACAAACTCCATAGTAGATTCTTTATTAAAATGGATTACTGTAGATTTAATTGAATTTAATTCTACATTACTAGATCAAACAAAAGTATATTTTTATCCTAAAGTTACACTGGGTGATATTAAAGCAATCACACTAAATAGTTTAGAAGTAACTATACCTGCTAGTAGTCCATTGAAAGTAGAACTACATGTTTCACCAATTACTTATAATGATCCTGTATTATTAAATGCATTATCTAAAACTACTATTAAGACAATAGATGCGGCTCTAAAGAATAATGTTGTATCAACATCAGCTATAGAGTATGCTTTAATAGATGCATATGGTAGTGATGTAATAAACGTAGATTTGTATGGTATAGGTGGTCCTGCTAATTATAAAGCATTTACTATTATAAATAAATCTAGTAATTGTAGTATTAGAAAACGATTAGTATTATTACCAGATAATGAAATGATCGTAGAAGAAGATGTAACTATTACATTCATTAAACACGGTATTGAAGTTTAAAAAAAATAAAGCATATACTCCTCCGTCATTTGACGGAGGAGTATATGATCACTTGCAGAGTTGCTGAACAAACAGCAGAGCAAGTGATATCCCGATGGCGCTTGCGAGCGCCACATCAAGAATTTTTTCTTTCATAATACAAACCCCATTTTTATGATGGTGATTTTTGAATATCTGCCAGTGCCTTTTTCAGACACATAGCCGACATAATCCGGAGCAATCATCAAATACTTATCGGTCGTCCAATGCCGCCCCTCTTCAGGGTTTATGACATTTATATCCTTAATGGAACGGAAACAGAACCATTCACCGACTTTTCATGTCGGTGTTTTGTCTGTCACGTATGCGCCTTCATCGGCGTAAGTGTCCGTCCATATCAGCTCTCTTTCACCTACGTAGGTGTTGTTATTGACAACACCTACGGAAACACTATCACCGTGTACCCGATCACGGTGATAGATGGTGCCGGAGATGTCGACCTCTGGCATACCGAGCTCCCCGTATGCCGTATATGTCGACATCGAATACCCCCGTCGGGGAGGTCTCTCAGACCCTCCGACATTTTGTGAATGGTGTCCACCATAGAGTTGGTAATCTTATTCATAAATACCTTTCTTGCATACTGTGATGCTTGAATTGAATTCTGTATAGACAATACTACAGCGATTCAAATTAGTAATATATAGTTGAAAAAATCTAGAATCATAATTAGAGGAAACTAATCCTCTAATTATGACTTCAATTAACTTTCATCTTTTTGATTTAGTAGTCTCAAGCAACGATTTATAATTACAATTAAAACTTCTGAGTTAGTATCACAAAACTTATAAGAATCATTATTAATAAATCTACTTACATTGTTTACTTTAGATAGGAATCCAAAGTCACCTGTAGCTATCATTGGCACATCAATATCAGGATGCGCACATGTGTATCTAATCATCCAATAACTTCTAGCAGTCTGTGCTACTAAATCAATGTCTACTACAATATTCTCATTAAATTCACAAGCTAACATATTAGCAGTATGAATTAATGTAGCTGAATAATGGTAATCAGCAGAATCTACAGCTGATGACGGTAATGGTAACATTCTAGATATAGCAATACCTAAAGCTAAGCTCACTGTCTTTTTATATGTAGATACATCTTTTACTTTTTCTCTAAGAAAACTTTGGAACGATACATAATCAACGTTAATCATAAAAATCCTAAAAAATTAAATGGTGGAAAGTTTAGCCGATGACGTAAACAATTCTGACGACCCAATCGCTTCGAGCTGTTTCTGTAAAATTTCATACTTATGTGCATTTCTATAACTGGGTTTAGTGTAGTACGCCACTACTTCTACCCAGTTAAGATTATCTTTGTAAGTTTGAGCTATTTCATCTATAGCATCATTAGCTGCAATTAAATTATTTTTTAATTCATCTGATATGTCTCTATCTTTTAATTGTTCAATATTTTGCATTTTTATTCTATCAAATCTAGCCCTAGGATTATCGTAGATATCACTTTCTTTATTAGTCAACATTATAATTAAAATGAAAGCAAAGAAATATAATCCTGCACTTAACAGTAATGCATTTAATGTACCAAAATCAAAACACGCTTTAACAAAGAATAATATTAATAACCCATAAGCGCCCCAGCCAGCACCGCCATCTTTCATTAGTTTATCTAAGCTAGTGACAATATCTTTACCAGCGCCATGTCTAGTAGCGAATTGATCTGCTAATTGCTCGCACGAATTAGCATCATAAACACTCTTCCCTAATTCACTTACTGATAATTGTATACTAGCATCCAACACTAAACAAGTTAATACTTTTTTATTTTTTATTTTTAATAAATCTTTAACTTGATCATTACTCATTTTTAATTTTTCAGCACCCTTAGTAAATATAAACTCTCTATTTTCCTGCGGTACTGTTTTATCTAATACTCTCATCATTCCAGCTAATACTTGATTAGTGGTAACAGTTCTTGATAAAAATTCCATTGCTGTAAATGCATGACCAATTTCATGTAACATTATAGCAGCCACTTCTCCAGATGTATATTTTGAATTCTTATTAAACATTTCCCTGGGCATTAACATGGTCAACTGAATGTCAGAAAAAAATCCAGATACCTTAGAATCCATTAAAGATACTTCACCTTGGATTACTTTTTTATCCATTGCTTTTAATATTGGTCTAACATCCGAATAACTATCCCAATCATCAAAATCCTGCATCAGTTCTTTTACATAATTAGGATAGAATACGTGGCTACCACCCATTTTAGGTAAAAAAATAGCTGGACCACCTTTATCAAAACATATATTTAAACCTACGTATTTCTTTATTATTTTAGTTAACGATTCAAATTCATGTGAACTAAATTTAGGCGATATATCTCCAGTATAATTTAATCTAATTTCTTCTACAATGACAGCTAATTCTTTAAAGAATTTTCCACTTTGAAAATCTATCACTTCTGTAGCTATCTTGTATCGCATATTTGAATCTTTCAAAATTTATTATATCTGCAAATTATTTGAGTAATTAATATCGAAAGGAAAACCATGTCAACAGAAACTACCCCGGTCATAGAATGTCGCTTCGCTACATATTGTAAATCTAATCTTAACATGGAAGCAGATGCACATTTTATTAAAGAAGTCTGGCACACTGAAAATGGATTGGTTCCAAAATTACGATTAGTTGAAAACGTGAAAAGACCGTACTACATTACTAAGAAGGGATTGCAGTTACATAAATCAAAAAAAGAATGGGTCAATTTAAATGAAGTAAATAGATTTGAATCCACACAAAGAAATTTGAAATACAATGTAGCTAAAGCACTTGGTACACCATGGTTTAAAGGATCAATGAGGGATCTACAAGAATCTCCATTCGTTTATGGTACTGATATATCATCTACCGCAATTATAAAACAGCAATATAAAGATAAGTGGGATGTTACGACACCGTGCACTAATGCAGTATTTGATACAGAAACAGACGTAATTAATGGTACTGAACAAATTGTAATGGCTACAATTTCTTTTAAAGAAAAAGTATTTACTGCTGTACAAAAATCGTTTTTAAAAGGACAAGTAGATCCAATTAATAAAACGTATAAATTAGCAAATCAATATCTTGGTGAAACTTTAGAAAAAAGAAAAATTAAATTAGAAGTAATAGTGGTGGATTCAGAAATTGATGTAGTTAAATCTACAATAGCTAAAGCGCATGAATGGATGCCTGACTTTTTATCTGTATGGAATTTATCTTTCGATATGGGTAAAATAATGAAAGCATGTGAAAATGCATATGTGGATCCAGCTAGAATCATGTCAGATCCTAGTGTACCTGATGAATATAAATTCTTTACTTATAAAGAAGGACTAGCTAAAAAAGTAACATCTTCAGGTGTAGTAATTTCTTATAAACCTAGTGATAGATGGCATACAGTATTTGCACCTGCTTCTTTCTATTGGGTAGATGCAATGTGTGCATATAAGAAAATTAGAACTGGATCACCTGAAGAAAAAAGCTATTCTTTAGATGCTATTTTAGGTAAAGAATTAAACATTGGAAAGTTAAGATTCAAAGAAGCTGATGAATATTCTGGTTTACAATGGCATCAATTCATGCAAAAGAATTATCCATTAGAATACATTGTCTACAATATGTTTGATTGCATATCTATGGAAATGTTAGATGAAAAAACATTAGACTTAGCGTTATCGTTATCTATGTTTTCGGGTAGTAGCGACTATAATAATTTTAACAGCCAACCTAGACGATTAGCTGATTCACTTCATCATTTCTGTTTAAAGAATGGTAAAGTAATTGGGTCCACGTCTGGTGAGATGAAAGAGGAAGAGGATTCAGAAACAATAAGTTTATCTGGACACATTGTAATGCTGCCATCACATTTGGTAGCTGATAACGGTTTAAAAATAATAGAAGAGAACAGTGAACTCAGATCAAATATTAGATTTGCTGTTGCGGATTTAGATGTAAGTGGCTCGTTAACTTTCCATAAGCTTAAAACAAATTAACGATTTGTTTTTAACACGAAAGACCCCAATGGTGGATCTTGTTTTAATATATCTAAAGAAACTACAAAACGAGAACTAATTAAAATAGATGGCATCGACGATAGAGCTCAACGCATGTCATGTTTAAATATTAGTGCTGGTTTTACAAACGCAGTAGAGGTTAGTTGTAAATTATGGAATTTACCTACTCTAAGTAATCTTTTAGAAGAATTTAAAAAACAAGTTTAGCGTCCTATGATAGTAATATTGTAGAAGATAATCTCTTTAATTGCTGGAAACTCTCGTTAAACTAATATACTACTGCGAAGCGAAAGCTAAAGCGAATGTTTGAAAAATATTAGGTAGAGACAATCAGCAGCCAAGCTCCTAAATTAAAAGATATGGAGAAGGTTCAACGGCCAGAGCGTAGCTGCTCGTACCTATCAAGTGATGGGGAAATGGGAGACATCCTAACTAGAAATAGAGGATGAAGATATGGTCTGTTCTATATAAAAATATATAGAAGCTTAAATATTAATCATATTACCCACTACATAATAGTAGTGGGTAATATGATGTAAAATTAATTTATTGAATCTTCGTTAGCCGCAATTAATCCTTTAGTTGCAACTTTATTTTCTTTTTCAATATATGCATCTATTAATGCATATGCTGCAATATAAACATATGGTTTTAAATCATCTAATCCTTCATATATTTTAAAACCATGTTTAATTAAAATTTCTCTAACTTCATCTTTTGTAAGCATTGTGAATATCCATTAATGTTGAACCATATTAATAGATTAAAATAATAAAAAAATAAACTTATGTTTATTTTTCCAACATCTTAGTGAACATGCAGCCCGTGTTGGCAGGGCTGCATGGTTTGGGTAGCAGTTAGTAAAGCCCCACCGGTTTCGGTGGGTGCTTTTCCCTAACCTCCACCAGGGTCAAATGACCCTGGTGGACTAGCATCAGGTCTGTCACTATGCCAAATACCTCGTACTCCCCATCCGCTTGCGCATCCCAAGGTTCGATTATTGCTATATCTCGGGTGAGGCGAACCTCCACACCCGATAGCGAATACGCGGGTACAACCAGAGTATACTCTTCACCTTCAATCTTGAAGGTGAAGAGTGCATCCGGCTGATCTTCCACATGTTCGCAACGGTCATCCCATTCTACGAATGGGATGCCACACACAGTCAATAATTTCCGGACTGCAGTCCGGGTTGATTGCGTGACCAGCTCGGCGAAGCTGGGGTTTGAAGAACCGGAAGCGCAGGAAACCGTATTCATAACTATATCCTTTCAAGATATTGAACCCCTACAGTAAGACGTTTACTGTTTATCGTTCAGTATAGTAATATAGAACTGAAAAAATCTAGATTCTGATGTTTTAATACAAAAAAACAGAGCCCCCAATGGTTGTTTTTTACAACTACACTAATGCATAGTTGTAGTGTCATGGTCCCGAATATGCTTTTCCATTATTGGACAAAGGTCTGCCAATAGCGCAAGATTGCCTTCAAAGCAATAACTTATGTTATTGTCCTTAATAGCAATTAGCGCATAATCTTCCGGTACGTAACCGAGTCTTTTCAACATTACCGGAAACGTTTCATCCACTTTAGATGGAACTTGTTTGCTTTTATCTTTAGCAGTCATGATAAAGTCTTTCTGCACGGAGTGAATATTTGATACTATAAACCAATGTAGTAATATATAGTTGAAATATTCTAGAATGAAAAAAAACAGAGCCCGCCGCCGGGTTGTTTTTTTAGAGGTCATAACCTCTCCATTTTGGTTATGGAGTTGAAGCCGACCTTTGCTTCACCACGTGGCCCCGGATACTGGGCCACGTCGCAGGTCAGGCGCACGATGGCGCCTTGTTGGATTTTACCAATAGCCCGAAAGCTATTGGCAAAATCTACCGGACGCAGATTTGCGTGCGTCCGGATAATCGTTTGCACCCCATTCCCCTCAACTCTTTTCGGGTTGAGAAGGATGAGGTACCCCTCGGGGCTTTTGCCCCCGAGGGTTCCTATAATTATAGCCATAAAAAAACTCCTTGAACAACACGTTGTAGACGTTACAACACAGATGTGCTCAAGTTAGTTATATGTGATTGAAAAAATCTAGATTCAAATACTTACGGCATAATAGAGTAGGGCGCCCTACTCTACTAATTGTGTTGAAACTATTTTAACAAAATGATTTATAAGCAGCAGCCATTTTAGTATTGTAAGAATTGCGTAGATACGCAGGCCCATTATATAATCTAGCCACGTTATCCCAGTCTTTATTAATTAAAGCTTGATGCAATAGATTATTATTTAAAATGAAATGTACAAATGCATGTAGGTGATTTTTTTCACTTTTCATCATAGCTTCTACAAAATCATCTACGCTATCATAACCGCAAACTCTATAATTCCCACCCATGATTTGCCACATTCCCCAAGAACAACTAATCATAGCTGCAGATGGATTAATTGCTTTAGCTTTATTAAATCTAGTAATTTCACCTTTGCCTCCAATATAGCCACCAGGCGTTTTATTACAGATATCCGGATTCTTTTTACAGCATTCAGCTAAATCGGCAGTACTAAATTCATGAGCAACATATTTATAAAATTTATGTCTTTCAAATAATATTACAGGGAATCCATTATTTAAAAATCCAAACTCTTTAGATTCCACTTTAGCAAATGCTTTTACAGCAGCTACTTCTACATCTAAAATTTTAGCAGCATGTGAATAGTCTTGTTCACCTAGATATTTATTTTCGATAAATGGTGCAGTTAATGCTTGTGTTTTCTCACCGTAATAAACACCGTATATAGAATCGATTTCAATGCAATCATTATCTTTTTGAAACCGAGCTAAAGCAGCCTGTGTAATCTTTCCTATGTTACCATCTACTACTAAATCTAAATCATATTTTTCATTTAGCATTCTTTGTAATGGTTTAATAGAATCGTCGGTATCGTGTAATCCAAATATAGTTGACATTTATTTTTTCCTTTAGTTTAACTATACCATTTAAAACAAAAAAAGAAACCCCGAAGGATTTCTTTAAACTATTTGCAGTAAACTGCTTTCGGTAATTAACCACCGCGTAATAGTAACGCGCTCGGATTGACGTGTCCGATACCGACAAATTCCTTGTCTACAGCTAATGAGACTGTAGATCACATAGGTGTTAGCTTACGCTAACTTTAAGCCATTTGATGATGGCGCCTGTGGGGAGTTTTGAGGCTCCTTCTGGAAGACGTGGACCACTGTACTGTCCTACGATAACGACATCACCTTTTTCAAGGGATACGTTAACGCGGGCACAGGGTACGCTAATACCGAGCACATCTGCGAAGACAGCTGCGGTATCAGCATGACCGACGGCGCTTTCGGCATTGCTGCCTATTAGTTCGCGGACAGTGACCACATCGACTTCCTCAGCATTAACGCTGACTGGGTATGAGCCAATCATGTTAAAGGAGAAAGCATTTAGAATTTTCATTCTAACCTTTCACCGCTATGCTTATCTGGGGAAACTTCACTCATGTTTACGTGAGCTTATATTCCTTGTTCGCAGCGCGGTTTATCGAATGAGTAATAGTAATTCGAGACATTCTAATACCTACTCAACATAGTAATATATAACTGAAAAAATCTGGAATCGAACTATCCCATACACTGCACTCCCGTTATTAGGAGTGTAGTGTATGGTTTAATTATTGTTTTTTCAATAGCACCTTTAAAGCTTTAATATCTGGTTGGTCTTTAGGGCGATTCAATTGAAGTTTCTGATCTAACAATCTCTGTAAAGAATAACAACATACACCGTCCACCATAGTAGTCTCGCCAGGACTAATTGGATGCAAATCTATATTTTCATTCCATGACACTACTGTAGTACCTCTGAAATCGTGAGTAGGATATTTTTTACTCTTGAGGATGGTAAGATATAATCTGTTTTGCAACCCCATATCCATGTCATCAGTTGACTCACGAATCCCATACATCACACAAGCGCCTCCAGCACCAATCACAAATTCTTCAGGTTTCACACCTGTATCTTTCAGGAATTGACGGTATTCCTTAATGATTTCTTGCTTGTTCATACTTTTTCCTTTCAGTATATTACGACATTGAACTCAATCAATGTCGTAATATACTACTATTTATTTCTGGATTAAGAACTAAAGAATACGTGAATCTTTCGTTTACCTTCTTCAGTAAACGAATATTCCAAACTCTTTGGAATATTAACTTGTCTCATAGCCTCCTTACGACCAGATACCGGTGCAGCAATTTTCAGTAAGTTTAAAATGCGTAGAAATGCTTTACGATCTTCTGGCGTCAGTACGACATATTCCATAAACCTGAATACGTACATTTCACTAAACACGCCATCTTTAAATTCATCAAACATTCTTAACAGTGTAATGAATGCAATTTGAAAATCATTATCGCTATAATCAATTAATGTTTTTACATTCCTGAAGAAAGTCACCTGTTGTTTAGCTCCTGTCTCAGGTGTCATAGTTTTACCAGGACCCATGTCAATCATGTATTGCTTAATAGCATTAATAGCATTAATTACAGTTGGGTTTTTAGTAGCATTAATACGATCAAACAAAGATTGTAATTCTTTAGTATATAGAATTTCACTTGAGTTAACAATCTTTTGTTCTTTTACAGCTACAATTTCTGCTTTAGTAGATACAGCTGTGACTGGTGTAGCTGTACTTGCAGCTACTTTACCAGATGGTACTTCGGCAATTTTATCAGGCGCAACTACTACGTCTTGAATATTGGTTACCACGATTGGTGTTTCTACTTTAGGTGTAATTGTTGTTGCCATTTAAAAAATATCCTTTAATAAAAAATGAAAAATAGTGATCTAATCACTCAGAAGATTAATGGTTATGGAAAAAATTAAGTTATACTAGTCAAATAGTTCATTTTAGCTAACGATAACGTTTTGGCGTGTGCAGCCTGAAGGAAAAGTGACAATAATGCTGAGCCGTATCCACCGATAGCTGAACTTAATCCATTTTTATTTAGAGCTAATCTTTTACCTACACATACTTGACAATAGTCAGTTAATTCTAATTTACAATACATGGGTGATCGTAGCATAATCTTTTTGCCCATATATGCACCTGCTTCAGAAATATCGTTTACCGTTTTACTACCTTCTTTCATAATAACATTAAAACCAACCAAGTCTTTTACATTACTATCATTTACTGTTAATGTTCTACCAATTCTACTACCGCAGTCTTCTACAGTCACATTCAAATTCGATGAAGCTCGCAGTAACCATTTTACAGCTACGCCACCTAATGCAGTTTGTTGTCCACGGCCATATACACCGATTCTAAGTGAATCGTTCATAACTGGAAAAGCGTTTATATCCCATCCTTCAGATAATGAATTTTTAATTAGTGTAGCATTTACCACGCTACCCGATAATCCTAATTCTCCACCTTGCATTAAAAAAGATTTCTGTCTATTGGATAATGATTTTTTCCCATTCATGAAGTTGTAGCCAGGATCATCTTTCAGATACTCTTTATCAAAAGCCATTAGCTGATCGTTGATTTTTGCTATGGTAGCCATCTCATTTAAATGACCTTCATTTTCTGCAAATAGTTTTTCTTTTAATTCCTTTATTCCTGGTGGCGGCAATAACATTTTCTCAGTTACTGTCCAGACACATACTTGTGATAAACCAGTTAAAAAGAATACTGAATCACAGAACTTGATATATTCATCTATGTAAATAAACTGATCAGTCTTTTTACTCACGTCTGCTGGAGTAGGCTCTAATCTACCAATAATTAAATCTTCTACTTTTCCTATGTTAAATTTACCTTCTTGATATGGCACTTTGTTTCCAAAAGCATTTATTAATACTATCCAATTAGTTAAGAGATTACCATAACTAGTATTTAAGTTTTCACCTAAATTTGGTATGTCGCTTGGTGTAATATCTAATCTTTCTTTTACTTGATATAAAGGTTGATTAGCTACGCCGTCATCTATTTTAGACAACTCATTGTTATTATCAGGATCGCAATAAAAATGACCAACTGGATTAGTGACGAGACGATAGGGATATGGGTCTTTTTTATACTCATCTTCATTTTCTCTAGTTAAACAGAATGCAGATAAACTCCAAGCTAATCTTTCATAGCACTTAGCTTGCATAGCTTTAATAAATAGATCTCGTTTAATCATATATTTTTCTTTGTTCTATATTCCATCTTTGAAGTTCAGTCCACTGAACATTGCACACAGCTATACTAGCTAATAAAGCATTCGCATATTCGTATAACATTTTTTCTCGTTCTTCTACAGGTGCAGCAAGGTATATCTTTTTATCTGGTGGTTTATTTGCAACACATTTTTTTAACATGGAGTCTGGTGTACCTATAAATCTTGGCTTATCTACATACTGAATTATAGGTTTAACAGGTGCACAACCAAGTAAAAATACGCTAATTAAAAACACAAAAATAAATTTCATTTCAAGCTCCAGGGTGACAGTTATTTACATCTACAGCACAGTAAGTACTGTATAAATCATTAATATAAAGTGCGCTTTTTTGCAAGTTTTTATCTTCCTTTGGTATTTCTAAAATCTCAATTTCAGCAATCTTTTTCTCCACCATTTTTTTCTTTACAGATATTTTTTGTTTAACAATTTCTTTTTTTTCTTCTATTGTAGTTACTACATCTAAAGTTATTTTATTCGACTCTACGTTTTTTAAAATCTCACTGTTTAAATCACTGATTATTTTTGTTTGTTTTACTATTGTAATTTTAGCGGATTCTAGTTCAGCAAATCTATCTTTAATTTTATTATATCCTGAATAAATCCCTCCAAAAATAAATAAAATAATTAATACTTTTAAAAACGGCATCGTAATTCTGCCTAATATAAAACCAATGCGTGGTGTGAGTAACATGATAATTTTCCTTTAAATAGTTAACCAATTAGTGATTTAAAATAGTCGTAATTCTTACATATGAAAAGTATAAGAAAAACAGTTAGTATTATAGTTGTGCATGGATAATCAAAAAACAAATCAAACATATGTACCTCTAAAATAATTGTAAATATGAATAATATCCTACAGATAAAGCGTCGATGCTGTGTTCATCTAAATTTTTGAATTTATGTTCATCATATTTTAAAACATTGATTAATTCATAAACTTTACTTTTCATTTCATCTTTAGTAGAATTACCCTTTGCGCCTACGGATTGTTTTACATTAGATGGAGGAACTAATTCTAATTGTTTCCATTTGTCATAATTATAAACAGAATTTCTAATTGAACATATTATTTCAATTAAAGCCTGAAAAGCTCCAGGGTGTCTCATTCCAAAAAATGGTGATTCTGAACATATCACTAATGGTTTATAATAATCAAATACTTTATCTAATTCTTTTTCTAATGAATTTATTCTAGAGAAACGATCACCGTGAATTTCGTTCAACCACGTATTACAATGTAAACTATTTGCATCTAGTGTAAAAGCTTCACTGCTAGTTATTTCTAAATTATAAATACTTATTGTTAATATAGCTACACCTAAAAATGTAGTACCTGGATCTATTCCAATTATATTGACTGTATCTACATTACTGTTAGGTATTATTAACATTTTTTAATTTCCTTTTCATTATTATGTGTCTATTTTTTTAAAATTATATCATAAAATCGTTACCTGTTTTAGGTAACGATTTTATTATACAATTTTAATTACTGATTACGTACGACCACTACCACTTTACTATTAATAGTACTACCTAATTTAATAGTGTTGTCAATAGTCCAAACTTCTACCCAGCGTGTACTTACCCATAATGTTCCTGTATTTCCATTACCTGGATTGTATGTGCCATTATTATAAAAATTTTCTATAACTGTACATGGTGAAACAGGTGATCTGTTTTGACCCCATGGCGTATTGTCGTCAGGAGCAATAACGCTAGATACTCCATTAAATAAATTAGTCCCGCGTATTTTTAATATAACTGGACCAGTGTATTCAGATATAACTGCTGTGTATGTTGCACTAGATCCGAGTGGAATATCAGTTCGTGTTACAGATAACGTGACATTGCATGTAGGAGTCGGTGCTGGCGTAGGTGCCGGTGTAGGAGCAGGAGTCGGTGCCGGTGTAGGTGCCGGTGTAGGAGCAGGAGTCGGTGCCGGTGTAGGTGCCGGTGTAGGAGCAGGAGTCGGTGCCGGCGTAGGTGCCGGTGTAGGAGCAGGAGTCGGTGCCGGTGTAGGTGCCGGTGTAGGAGCTACTGGCTGATATGTTTGACTATTAGACGGTGTTTTTCCACCAGTGTTAATTGCATTGACTACTACGTTATAAGTATTACCATTAGTAGCTGTAAATGTATAAGGTGATA
>Ga0316610_1000086_pt1 | contig 24582 bp, 21 predicted proteins | sample MIS2017111B_MG_FD_207677 | JGI IMG/M metagenome (GOLD analysis project Ga0316610, IMG submission 207677) | Microbial mat bacterial communities from Middle Island sinkhole, Lake Huron, Michigan, United States - MIS.2017.111B | ecosystem: Environmental > Aquatic > Freshwater > Lake > Sediment... | reverse complement strand
ATTAATTGGGAAGGCAAGCCATTCCCCTACTTCAATACCTTTTCCCCACTCGGGGGATACGGCGATACACTATTGAAATTATGAGGACTTTGTATCATTGAGCCGAGGGGGTGGGGAGCCCGATAGGGCGGGAATCTGATGATGTTGTAACTACCTTTACGTATTGAATGTATCAACTTTTTTCACCCTCCAAAAGCCTATCAACAACACTAGCCACACGAATCCGCTTGCAACTATTACGCCAATATCGGCCACGGGTAGGGGGGAAAGTTCCCAGAATTGTGCGATGGGTGAAATGCAGATAATTCCAATATACACTAATCCCAGCACGAATGCCATGATGGCAGGTTTTTTATCTACATAGGTATGCTGATGAACCAAAAACCATTTGTGTGGCGGAAGGGCAAAGGCCGCAAGACATAATCCGCAGAATATTATAAACGAGGTGATGGCTGTTTTTGCCTCCAAAAGGGTTAGGCGAGCAAGGAAAAATTGGTATAACGGAAGAGCAAATAAGAACGTAAGTGCGGCTGCTGGTGCACTAAAACGAAGCATTGAAGATAGGAATGATTTTCCAGAAGGGAAGATTTGTGGTTTTGCCCATAATGTAAGCCCAATAGAGGGAATACCTGTAATAAGCAGCGAAATAAGTGAGCCTTGTTTTACAGAAAATGCAAAGGGAAGTGCAAGAAGTTGAATTGCGGTAATGAAAATGAGCATTGAACTTACTCGCGACAGGAACAGTTTGCTGGCAGTGTGTAGACCACTTACAATTCGTTGACCCTCCTGAAAACCAAACGGCAAAGAAGAGAATGAGTTATTGAGTAAAATAATATCGGCAACGGCACGGGTTGCAGCTGAACCATTTTGCATGGCAATACCAACATGAGCCTGTTTGATAGAAAGAATATCGTTCACACCATCGCCAACCATGGCAACGTATCGACCAGATTTTTTTAACATTCGCACAATTTGTTCTTTTTGCTGCGGGGTAATACGCCCAAACACTGCGGTTTTTTGCACAATTGGAAGCCACTGATGTTCATCCATACTTGCTAAATCTATTCCACTTACTACATGTTCATCATCAACATCAATACCAAGCTGGCGAACGAGAGACTGAACGGTTTGTGGGTTATCACCTGAAATAATTTTTACCTGAATATCCAATTGCTGAAAGTGTTGAAGTGTTGAAGCAACATCAGTACGAAGTTCATCTTTCAAAAATACTAACGCCACGGGAACACAGTTATTTGGGCACGTTCCATCGCGTAAAAATGCATCTTGTTCGGTTTTCGTTGTTGCCTTTTTTTCAGCAAATAATAGCACACGTAATCCTTTTGTTTGCCCTTCTTTTAAGGCGTTTTGAATAACATCAGAAAATTCAGTACAGTACTGACTCATCATTTCAGGGGCACCAAGAATATAGGCATTTACAGTATCTGTCTCTTTTTTTGAAGAAACAAGCTGGGCACTTAACTTTCGAGCGGAAGAAAACTCAATTTCACCAACAAGGTTGTGATCCAAGGCTCCACTTTTTTGAGAAGTATCTGAGCCAGTATCCAACTGCTTTTTTTGCACACCTTCTAAAATAGCTTTGCTGGTGCTGTTTGGAACGGTTGTATTTGTGGTGTAATTGGCTAGTAAATCAAGCAAAACGGTATCATCTTGTTCGGTTGCTGGCACAATGTGCGAAAATTCAAGCCGATTGGTTGTTAACGTTCCTGTTTTATCTAAACAAAGAGTGTTCACGTTACTAAGCGATTCTACCGCATTTAACTGCTGAACAAGAGCCTGTTTTTGTGCAATTCGCATAGCACCTAAGGCATACGCAAGGGTTATCATGGCAAATAATGAATTGGGGATAAGTCCAAAAATAAGTGCCAGTACTTGAACAGATGAGCTAAACGGAACGCCTTGCTGAGCATATTGAATAAAAATGACAATCGCTAGTAAACTTACCAGTATCAGCAATATTTTTATGGCATTATTGATTTCGGTTTGCAGCGGCGTAAGTTGCTTACGAAAAGCTTTGGCTTGGGTGGTTAATTTGTTTGCGTAACTTTCACTACCTACTTTCGTTGCTTCGTAATAAATACTTCCCGAGGTTACAAAACTTCCACTCAAAATTTCGTCATCTTCGCGTTTGGCAATAGGCACCGACTCACCCGTAAGTAAGCTTTCATCACACAGCCCATTCCCTTGTTTCACAATACCATCAACAACAGCTTGATCTCCAGGTTTTAAAACCAATATATCGCCCAAAACTACCTTATATTGAGCAATTTCTTGTTCCACTCCATCTCGTACCACCATAACATGAGGACGGCTGAGCAAGGCAATTTGATCGAGTTTTTGCTTGGCTAACATTTCCTGAAAAACGCCAATAATTACGTTAAAAATAACAACGCCAATGTAAATAAAAGCGTCAGAAATACGCCCTACACCTACTAAAACAGCAGTAAGAGAAAACAAAATAATGTTGATAAGGTTAAACACATTTTCACGGATAATATCCCAATAGGTTCTACTGGTTGAAACCGAGTTTTTGTTGATATTTCCCTTCTTTTCTTCAGCTAACACTTGTGCGGACGTTAATCCAAGCTTGTTTTGGTTCATACTTATGTACATTTAAGGAATTTTATGAATTTGTAAAGGTTGAATGGTTGGTGAAAATCACATTATAAAAAACCAGATTTTGACATTTTGAGGTAAGTTGCAGAAGGTTTGTTTCATAGATTTTACACATATCAATTTATAAAAATATGTCTAATAAAGATGAAATTCAATATAGTTTAATTCCTTTTAATGGAGATGAAATAATGGCAATTACCGTCGATGGTAAAAAGTTTGTAGTGCCAAAGCAGATTTGTGAAAATTTGGGTGTGGATTGGTCAGCACAAAGACAAAAAATAGAAAGAGATAGTGTTTTATCTTCAACTATGGTTATGATAACCACGGTTGCTAAAGATGGTAAAAATCGGGAAATGTCGGCTTTACCCCTAGAATATCTGAACGGTTGGTTGTTTGGTATTGATGATACTAGAGTAAAAGCAGAAATTAGGCAAAAAGTAATTGATTACAAAAAACAGTGTTATATTGTTTTGTATGAATACTTTAATAAAGGAGCAAGTATAGATATAAATAGATTAGAAGGAGATATTGAATTACAAGACTATATTTATCGTAAAGTCCGTCAGGCTAGAACCAGTGAAAGAAGTTTGTGGGAAAGAGTTAAAAAAGCTTTTGAAGATGGTAGTACAGATTATAACCGTGAGGCTGATGTGGCTAAAAAGTTTTATGCTTTAGCTCAAGACAAAATTCACTATGCTGTTACTAAAAATGTAGCTGCTGAGTTAGTTCACAATAGAATAAAAATAGATCCAGAAACTCAATTTGGAATGACTGCTTTTGATAAAGAGCGAAAAATAACCTTGGCAGATTTACAGGTTGGTAAAAATTACTTGCAAGAATTAGAGCTAAAACAATACGAAAATATTGGAGAACAGCTTTTATTAAAAATTGAATTAAGATTGCTTCGAGGCGGTAAAATAACTATGGAAGAATGGTTTTTTGAAATAAACGATTTGTTAAAACAAAATGGGTATGAGATTTTATTTGATTATTCAAAAGCCAAAATAACCAGACAAGAAGCTAACAGTAAAGCCAAAGAGGTGTGGAAAGAAAACAAAAATTTGCTTAAAAACAACCCTCAACATAATTAACAATCATTTATATATGTACAACAACCCAATTTTTAACGCTCATAAACATGGAAAAATTTCTACACACGTAAATTACGAAGTTCGCACCGCTCAAGATTTAGCAGTAGTGTACACCCCAGGTGTTGCCAAGGTGTGCGAGGCTATTGGAAACGATGTTTCTTTAGCTGCAGATTTCACTATTAAAGGAAATACCGTGGCGGTTTTTAGTGATGGATCGGCTATTTTGGGGCTTGGTGATTTAGGTCCAGAAGCTGCCCTGCCTGTAATGGAAGGTAAAGCTATGCTGTTTAAAACGCTTGCGGGGGTAAATGCGTTTCCTATTTGCGTGAATGCCAAAACGGTTGATGAAATTGTGGCAGTTGCCAAAGCACTTCAGCCTACATTTGGCGGTTTTAATTTAGAAGATATTTCCGCACCTCGCTGTTTTGAAATTGAAGAGAGACTTCAGCAAGAACTGAACGTGCCAGTAATGCACGATGATCAGCATGGAACGGCGGTTGTGTCGCTTGCGGCTTTGTTCAACGCCCTCAACATTGTGGAAAAACCCATCAACTCAATTCGTGTGGTTATCAGTGGAGCGGGAGCTGCGGGTACTGCCTGTGCAAAACTGTGGCTAGAGGCTGGTGTGCTGCCCCAAAACCTTATTGTGTGCGATAGAAAAGGCGCAATTTATGAAGGTCGTGAAGATTTAAACAGCGAAAAAGAAAAGCTGGCAAGCTACACGAATACAAATAAAATAAGTGGGTCTTTGCAACAGGTACTAGCTGGTAGTGATGTATTTTTAGGCGTTTCTGGTCCAAACCTGTTAACGGTTAACGATTTAGCAACTATGAATTCACGCTCTATTGTGTTTGGGCTTTCAAACCCCACTCCCGAATTTGACCCTGTAGCTGCTTGGCAAGTGGCTGAAGTTGTTGCAACAGGACGAAGCGATTTTCCAAATCAGGTGAACAATGTGCTTGTGTTTCCAGGGTTCTTCCGTGGCTTGCTAGATTCAAAAGCCAAAAAAGTAACTACACAAATGAAGCTCAACGCCGCCAAAGCAATTGCTAGTTTAGTTGATGAAAAAGAGCTCAATCCAAAATACATCCTTCCCGAAGCACTTGATAGCCGAGTAGTTCCAGCAGTTGCAGGTGCGGTTGCGGAAGTTGGGGAAGAAGAAGTTTAGGACTAACTCGAGTTACTTGCCATTATTTTAGGATTTTGGTTTTTTTTGGTGGAGAGTAAAATTAAAAAAATGTTATATGAAATACACTAAAACGCAAATTCAAGATTTTGATAACGAAGACCAATTTATGGATGCGTATGTTGAATTGCTCAAACAAACAATATTATTAATCACTCAAGTTACTAAGCTTAGATACTTTCATAAGGACGGATCTCCTAAACAATTAAATAGAGACGAAGCTGTAATTGGGGGTAATATGATCAGGTTGATAAAACTCAATACTTCTTTATTGCAAAACATTTGTGATAAAAAGCTTGAAATTTGTTATATAATAAATAGATGCTTAATTGAGACCGCTGTTAACGTTAAATTTATACTAACCAAAGGTGAAGTATCTGTTATTAAGAATTATATTAAATATTCATTAATAACTGAAAAAGAAGCGATGGATGTGATTTCATCTAACATAGATAATAGAGCTGGAGACATATTACCAATAGAGGAAAGAATGAAAAAATCAATACAAAGTAGTTTTGAAAAATCAGACTTTGATTTTGATGAAGTGAAAAAAAGTTCTAAATGGAAATCGTTTAAAGATAGAGTAAAAGTAATTGAAAGCAACACCTTTTACACTTTTAATTATGGCATATCTAGTCATGCAGTTCATGGAAATTGGCAAGATATACTCTCTAATAATCTTATTAGAAATAATGAATTTTTTGAGTTAAATCTTCATTGGAAAAGACCAAAACCTCAAATTATGGACGCAGCAATACACTTAAATATAGAAATTATAGAAATCTTTGCTACTAAAGAATTAGAAGAATATAAAGATTCAATAATTAATCAGTGCAAGGCTTTGACTTATTATTATGCTATTCTACTGGAGTCTAGTGAAAATTATATAAACAAAACACTATCAAAGTAATTTTTTTTACGTCCATTAAATCGAACTACAAAGCATAAATAATTATTCTCTAAAAAATTGAAAATTTAGCTGTAAAAGTCTATTTTTACATTTCTTTTTGGCAAATCCAACTTGCCATAGTTTGACAGATAACTTAATTATATAATATATATACACATACTATATTATTATAGTCTACACACCATGCCCATCAAATTTATTCGTAAGTCAAACCGTTTACCATTCAAGGAAATTTATAGAACCAATAATTCTTTTTTTGTAACGTTGTGTGTGGAAGGAAGGGTTTGTTGCTTGTCTGAAATTTCAAATGGGAATGAAATCTGTGACACAATTGGGAAGTCAGGCCTTACCCCTACGGTAGATAGTTTATCATGTAGAGGAATGCCTTTGGCTTCCAAAAAATACGACAAATTAAATTTTTATCTTACACCTGCAGGTAATATCGTGAAAGAATCATGGTTGTCTATGGTGCATTTGGTGAATGATATTCAACTAGAAGACTTTGTAGTTATGCCAAACCATTTCCATGCCATAATTACTTTTTTAAATACACCAACGTTTAAAAATTCAGGCAAAGTTGTTGATTTATCTCATATAATTGCTATGTTTAAATCCAAAACCACAAATTTAATTCGTAGAGGAATACCTTTGGATTCCAAATCTTCAACTCTTCAAAATGATTGGCAGGTAAGATGGCAGGCAAGCCATGCCTCTACACAAAATAATATACCAACATTTCAATGGCAAAAATCGTTTCATGATCATGTTATTCGCAGTGAAAAAGAATGTAAAGCTCTCCAACAATATATTCAAAATAATCCCCTTCAATGGGAACTTGATATGTTAAATCTAAAAAATGAAGATAAATACCAACACTGGCTACAATTGAAGAAAAAGCTGGTGGTTGATAATTTATTTTAACCGTAATATATTGGTCTACAGCAGAAATGGCAGGTCTTAACTTGTCAAGAATTTATTTATTATCCATAACGTAATAGCAAATCAATCGTTATGCTCCTATCTAACTTATTTACCAAAACAACCAAAGATGTTCCAGCTGATGAAACCAGCAAAAATGCCAAGCTGCTCATTCAAGCGGGCTTTATTCACAAAACCATGCCAGGAGTATATGCCATGTTGCCTCTCGGTTTGCGTGTACTGAACAACATTGAAAATATCGTTCGCCGAAATATGAATTCTATTGGTGGGCAAGAAACGTTGCTCAATATGCTTCACCCGAAAGATTTATGGGTGCGTGCCGATAATCGCTGGGAAACGCTCGACATTCTTTTTCGCCTTAAAAGCCAAACAGGAGCCGATTATGCCCTTGCTCAAAGTAACGAAGAGCAACTAACCAACATTGCCCGCAGCTACATTAACAGTTGGAAGGACTTACCTGAATACGATAAAGATTCAACCAAACCACCTCTTGCTGTGTACCAAATTCAAACCAAGTTTCGTGATGAAATACGCTCGAAAGCGGGGTTAATGCGTGGCCGTGAGTTTCGCATGAAAGACATGTACGATTTTCACCAAACTGCCGAGTCGCAAGATGCCTACTACGATGTGGTAAAACAAACCTACCTGAAGATGTATCAAGAAATGGGCTTAAATGCGTATGCGGTGCGAGCTAGTGGTGGTGCTTTTTCTAAATTTTCGCATGAATTTCAGGTTATTACTGAAGCAGGGGAAGATTGGACGGTGTTATGGAGTGATGGGGTAAAGGATAATTTGGAAATTTCTAAAGGAAAACCAACAAATACTTACACCATAAGTCTTGGTGAAAAAGTGTATCGAGAAGGGTTGATTGATGAGGTAAAAACCGTTGGTCAACATGCAAAAGCTGCTGGTTTAACTGATGATAGAATTTTGAAAAGTGTGTTGTTTGTAACCATGGAAGAAAAACCTCGGTTTATTGGGGTGGCAATTCGTGGTGATTTAGAGGTAAATGAGGAATTAATTATTCAAACTGTTGATTGCGGAGTGCGTGTTGCAGAAGATGAAGAGTTGGAGAAACTTGGTTCGGTTCGTGGTCGTTTTAGCCCAATTCGTGAAATTTGCGGGGAATATAAACAACCAGTTACATGGCTTTTCGATGAAAGTTTACGGGGGGCAAAAGGCATGGCATCTTCGTATTACACTCAAGTTGATGTAGATCGTGACTTAACCCAGCCAAATACGTGGGCGTATGTTGCCACTGTGCAAAAAGGCTTTGTGCGTGATGATAACGAAGAAATTGTGTGCAATGATATTGTGCGAAGCAGTGAAGTTGGAAATATCTTCAAGCTTGGTACAAAATGGACAAAACCAGAAGCAATGGATGTTGGCTTTACCGATGCAAAAAATGAAATTAAGCGTCCACTCATGTCGTGTTATGGGCTTGGAACTACGCGTTGTATGGGGGTTATTGCCGAAGTGTATAGTGATGAAAATGGCTTGAAATGGCCAAAATCGGTTGCTCCGTTTCGCTTCCATCTTATCTCAAACATTAACCCAAAAGATGAGGCTGAAATGAACGAAAACATTCATGAAACAGCCGAGCAATTGTATGAAAAACTTGGCAGCGGTGAAATATTTTGGTGTTTTGGTTCTAAACGATTTAAAGTGCGAGGTGAAGCAAAATGTAGTTTGCACGGAAGTGGGGTAAAACCAGGTTGCGGAGCAACCGCCCCAGATGTTGACAGATGTTTGTGGGATAATCGTGAAGGCTTCAGTGTTGGATTTAAGCTGAAAGATGCCGATTTAATTGGCTGCCCAGTGCAAGTGGTGGTAACCAAACGCAGTTTAGAACAAGGTGGTGTAGAAGTTCGCATTCGTGAAACAGGCGAAAGCTTGGTTGTTGAAGTGCCAAATGTGTACTAGCTTCTTTTGACAATTCACGAAAATAAGGGAATAGTGGGCAGATATAGCAATATCTACTGTTTTTTTTATGGGCGAATTTTTGAGTTCAAATGCACTACCTCAACCAGCTTCAGAATATTATTCAAATATAGCTGATCGAAAAACAGAATCACAATTATTAAAAGAGTACTTAATGTCTAAGTTAGAATTAAGACTTGCCACTCAATTACGAGTTAGTGGCGTGTGGGTTACCACACCTATGCGTTTAATAACACCTGATGAAGATAATCCAGAGCATTTCACCGAGCGATACATTGACTTATATTTACCAAAAAAAGATTTGGCCGTGGAGGTTGACGGAGGTGTATTTCACACAACTGAAAAGCAGAAAAAAAGAGATGCAAAGAAAAACAATGCAATTGTTCAAACTGGTATTGTGAGAATTTTAAGATTACCATTTTCAATTCCCGATGAGCTTATTTATGGGAACAAACCAAAAGCAAAGCGGGATTTTGTTGAAAGAAGATACAAAGAATTTGAAAAAAAATGGATAAAAGCTGCAGCTGAAAAAATATTAGAGTATAGTGATATTGAAGAAAAAGACCTCAATCATTCACCACTTCTTTATTAGTGTTGGTTTAAAACGTTGGCTTTGTGTAAAACCTTTGACAATACGCGAAAAGTATGATGGCATAAGCATTAGCCAGAGGTTTCCATTTCTAAAGAATTGGCCTCTGCGGGTGGACCGGGGGCTAAAATTTACAGATGGAACTGAAGGATAATTTTTTTTTCACACTTATATAAATATATGTATACACTTTTCTTCATTTTATTAGAAATTCTATTTTATTTTTTACAGATAGGATTGTTTCTAATAATGGGTTACTTAGTAACCAATCTGCTATTAATTCTATTTCGGATAGAAGATAACAAAGCCTCAACAAAGAGTGCTTTCAAATATCTTACCATTGTTGTAGTCTTAATGTTAGGAATAGGGATAATCGCTCAAGGTAAGTCTTATGCTTCTAGACCTGTATCCACGTATATAGGCTATGTTTCTAACTACAGAGACACGGGATTGGTATATGAAATTGAGCTTAGCTCGTCTAAAAGTACCGCTCAAGCTATAAATAAGAATATAATTTGCATTCCTCATGACGAGGAGAATAAGTTTAATTCTCTAAAAAATGAAGAAAGAATTGTAGAGATTACAACTGAAAATAAATATAATTTCAACCCATCGAAATGTGTGGGTAACATTATATCAATAAAAATTTTCGAAAAAAATTCGAATCCTTTGTAAAATCACTCGTTTGTCCACCCGGGTGCTTTTTTTAAATCTATTTTTCCTCATCGAGGATATTCGAAGTACATTAACCTTTGACAATACGCAAAAAGTGTGGCTGGCTAAGGAATAATTTCGTTCGTATTTCGTTTTTTATAGAGTAGTATGAAATTCAACTCAAACACCTTCAAGCACTCCATCACCTGAATTTTTAGGTCATCAAACACATCCAAATTATCCCAATGTGCGGCCTGGTGAATTAACAGTAGGTCGTGTTGAGGTTGAAGGGAGGAAATTACCACCTCAAATGAAGGTTCCACCTCAGTACATTTCTGCTCGAAATCAAAATAGACCTCTTTCGCCAGAACAGATACGACAACTTCAAGAGTTAAAAAATAGAAACAAGTTAAATAATGCGGTAAATCTTCCACCTCAAAACCCAAATCCGCTACCAAACCAATCTCGTATAATTCAAACGAATAACCTTCCACCAAAATCTCAACCGTCTCAAAACAGCACTCAAAAAATATTCGAAGGAATTACTCATTTCATTCAATCTGCTGTTCAAAAATATAAGGCTCATCGTGAAGAAGTTTCTCAAAGACCTGAGGAACAATTAAAAGCAGCTTTGAAAAATTACAATGTACGTAAACCTGGTGGGGCGAGTTCTATTGAGAGTGTGGCCATGGCAGCACTTGGAAGCTCCCAAAAAAAGAAATAGCTATAAGCTAGCCCACACTTCCTTCCATGCTTATTTCAAGTAGTTTTTGAGCCTCTACTGCAAATTCCAGTGGCAATTTTTTTACAACTTCTTTTACAAAACCGTTTACAAACAGGTTCACCGCCTGTTCTTCGCTTAACCCTCGTTGGTTGCAATATTCTAAAATGTGTTTATCAACCTCGCCAGCACTGGCTTCGTGTTCCACGCTCGACTCATCGTTATTACAAGAAATAACGGGTAGGGTAGTTGCTGTTGAATTTCCAAACATCAGTGAATCACATTTTGTGTAGTTGCGGCTGCCTGTTGCCGATGCTGAAATAATCACCTTTCCACGATACGTATTCGTACTTTTGCCTGCTGAAATTCCTTTTGAAATAATGCGTGATTGGGTGTTTTTGCCCAAATGAATCATTTTTGTTCCCGTATCTGCCTGCTGAGCGTTATTCGTAACTGCCACTGAATAAAATTCGCCAATAGCTCCATCACCCTTCAAAATGCAACTTGGGTATTTCCAGGTAATTGCCGAGCCTGTTTCCATTTGCGTCCAGCTTAATTGTGCTTTTTCTTCAACAATTCCGCGTTTTGTTACAAAATTAAAAATACCACCTTTCCCCTCTTTATCGCCAGTGTACCAGTTTTGTACGGTTGAATATTTTATTTCAGAATATGGTTTTGCAATTAACTCAACCACCGCCGCATGAAGCTGATTTTCGTCACGCTTTGGGGCACTACACCCTTCCAAATAGGAAATAAAGCTCCCTTCTTCGGCAATAATAAGCGTTCGTTCAAATTGACCTGTTCCCTCAGCATTGATGCGGAAATACGTGGAAAGCTCGATAGGGCATTTTACCCCCTTTGGTACGTACACAAACGATCCATCGGTAAATACTGCAGAGTTGAGGCAGGCAAAAAAGTTATCTTCAATGGGCACAACCGAACCCAGATATTGTTGAACCAGCTGCGGATGTTGCTGCACGGCTTGCGAAAATGGCATAAAAAGCACGCCAACTTCTTCTAATTTTTGCTGAAATGTTGTTGCCACACTTACGCTATCTACCACGGCATCTACCGCTACCCCAGCCAGCATTTTTTGCTCCTCAAGGGGAATGCCAAGCTTATCAAAACTTCGTTTCATTTCAGGGTCCAAATCGTCAAGAGAATTGAGTGCCTGTTTTTTTGGCTGAGCAAAATACGATATTGCCTGATAATCAATCGGCTTAAAATTCACAGTAGCCCAGTGTGGTTCAGGCATTTTTTGCCAGGCAGCGAAGGCTTTTAGACGAAAATCGAGTAACCAGGATGGTTCGTTTTTTATGGTTGAAATACGGCGAATAACCTGTTCATCCAAACCTACGGGAAAAATTTCTTGTTCAATATCCCAGCTAGAATCGATAAAATTATCCACTTTTTCTAATTTAGAATCAAGAACTTCATGAACGTCCGCAGGTTTTTGCATACTTATGACTTGAGTGAGATGGGTTTTTTTGTCAAAGGTGCGGTGTAGACTATATCGATTGAAATTCCCCTCTTGAGGGGTGCCCAAAGGGCGGGGTGGAGTCACCGAGATTATGAGCCAAACCAATGGCACTCTCTCATCGCCTCTACGTGTTGCGTTGGAAAAATTTCACTTATCAATTGGGAAGGCAAAGCCATTCCCCTACGATTATACTATTAATGTATGAATTACAAATAATTTGACACGGGTTTTTTAATCTGCAACTGTCAACAATAATTATGCATCTGCTGCTTCGTTATATTCATACTCATCAACAAAGTTTGTATACTGCCGATTGGGGTCTGGCTCGAACACGGGCTTTTTTGCATTTGCTGGGGAATCCTCAATATTCATTTACTCCTATTCATGTTGCTGGAACCAGTGGTAAAACCTCAACCAGTGTTATTATTGCCCAGTTACTTCATGCTCAGGGTCAGTCGGTTGGTCTTACCGTTTCTCCTCATATTTATAGCGAAACTGAGCGGTTTTGGGTGAACGGACAGAATCCTAGCGAAGAAGAATTTAACACCCTTTTGCACTCTCTTCAAGCTCCACTGATGCAGATGAAGGCTTCACGATATGGGCTGCCTACCTATTTCGAGTTTCTTATTTGTGCCTCGTTTATGTGGTTTGCTCAAAAAAACGTGAAATATGCTGTGGTTGAAGTTGGGCTTGGTGGATTATTCGATTCAACAAATGTTTTGAACTCTGCTCGGAAATATGCTGTTATTAGCTCGATCGGCTTCGATCATCAGGCAATTTTGGGGAATACACTTTCTGAAATTGCAGCTCAAAAAGCGGGAATTATTCACCACGGAAATACTGTTATTGCAGTTGCCCAAAAAGCCGAAGCAATGAAACAAATTCAGCATCGTGCGGTGCAGGTTGGTGCTTCTCATCTTGTTTTTTCACCCTCATTCTCAGCAGAAAATCCCCTGTTTCTTAAGAAAAATACTGTTCCGCTTTTCTACAGCTCTTCTGAACGTATCGATGAAAGTGAAATATCTTTTTCTGAACAAGGGTGTACATTTATGTGGAAAAAACCATTGCAAAACCCAGTTCATCATCAATCTCAGCAAAGTAAAAAAGCCATCAATCAGAAATTTTTCCTTCCATTGCGAGGTAAAAACCAGGTTGAAAATGCGTTGTTAGCTTTGAATACATTATACGAAGTCAATAATCATATTATTTCTGAACAAACCATGACATGTTACGTAAAAGCTATGGCAAATATCCACGTGCCTGCACGCATAGAAATGAGGGAAATATCTGTATCTAAACGGCTTAAACGTGCCATTATTATTGATGGAGCACATAATCCTGAAAAGGTTTCAAATATTGCTCAAAAGCTTCATTTATACGTACGAAACAAAGAAGTTGATGTTCTTATTGCTATCAAAAAAGATAAATCGGCAGATAGCATGATTCAACAGCTTTTTTCAGCCGCCAACGTAAAATGGGGAACTATTTACACCACCGAATTTTCCCTTCAGCAAGACCTTTTTCATGAATCAATTTCATCTCATGAACTTACAAGTATCGTTCAGAGCCACTTTAACTCAGTTTCTCAACAATCTCAACGAGTGCAAACCCTACCAGCTATTAATAATCATTTGTTTCATCGTATTATTCATACAAACCCTCAACGTCCACTTCTTATTATTGGATCGCTTTATTTAGCAGCCGAGGTGATGAGGATTATAAATGATGGTAAAAAATGATACATTATTATTGATAATTGATAAGTGAAAAAACCATGCCGATAAAAATTCCCCTCGTGAGGGGTGGCTGCGTTAGCAGACGGGGTGTTTCCCCAGATTATGAGCTCAATCGAATAACATACTATGCAAAAATGGAGCCGCAAGGGCTCCTCTACAGTAAATTTGTTTTTAAGTTCTCAAATAAATTTAGGACAACAGGAGTGTAGTATCAGGGTAAAAAACCAATGGTGATCCGTGATCATTTATCAATTTGCTGAAAGAAGTCGATCTACTATTGCTTGTTTTGCTTGAAGTGCTAAAGAATCGTCAATCACGCCCCAATTTGTTGTATCAAACAGGGTTGTGCCGTGTTTTTTATCGAGCCGCTGAACTGCGCGTTGAATAAGCCAATTCGCAAGCTCGGGGTTTTTTGGCAAACACGATCCGTGAAGATAAGTTCCCACCACGTTTTTATACACGTAGCCTTCATGTTTTTCAACTGCATTATTTCCAAATCCTACCAGTACTTTTCCAAGTGGGTAACCTTCTTTTGCATGATTATGATGAGGTAAAATGTACGTTTGCCCACCGTGATTTTCAAATCCAACCAAATAGGTTTCTTCTAATTCAGGAATGTTCGCACCAATCAGCACATTTCCAATACAGCGAGAGTGAACGCTAGAATCAGCAGCTTTTGTTTCAACAGGCAAAATATCCAGTCCATCAAGAGATCGACCTTGAGCATCTAAAAATGTTTTTCCCAATAGCTGATAGCCTCCACAAATAGCCAATAATGACACGCCATCTTCAATATCTACCGCAAGTTTTTGTTGTTTCGTAAGTAAGTCTTGAAATACTTCAAATTGATCGTTATCTTGCCCACCTCCAATAAAATATACATCTGTCCATTCAGGAAGAGCCTCACCAATATGAACGTTACGAACAACAGGGCTAAACCCTAATTTTTCTAATCGATACACCAATGTACGTACATTTCCTAAATCGCCATAAATGCACATTTTATCGGGATATAAATGGGTGATAGTAATTTCATTCATAAAAAATGTTTTTTGATAATGTATTGGGGTTATTCACTGATTGCCCACAGCTGGTATAATATATACATTCCACATAAAACACCACCAGACAAAATATTCAGTTGTTGAGTTTGTTGAAGAACCAAAGCAGCAATAATAGTTACGGTACTAATACAACTTTGGCCAATAATTCTGTTCACTTGCATTACGGTAATAATTTCTTTTCGAATAAAGAAAAGCCACCAAAAAGCAAGTAAATTAAGCCCTGAAACTAACAATGCAAAGAGTAATACCAAAAACAACCCAATAATAAAAAGTGAAGTTGTGGGATCGAGTAAAAAGATACAAAGTGCCAAGAAAAACGCTGAACCAGCAAGAACAAGTGCCGACACGCGTTGTACAAAAAGTGTGTATTGAATAGGGTTTTTCATATCTTAATACAGAATAATGAACTTGACGAAATAAACATTGTCCTCTAGCCTTCGTTTTGTCAAATAAGTACATACTACAAAATATTCATTTTTTATTTCTTCTTATGCTCGATTTTTCTGATATCAAACTTGGTAAAGTGGTTGAATTTAACAACAACCCTTGTGTTATTACAAAATGCGATTTTTTACGCATGCAGCAACGTAAACCAGTAAAAAAATGTTTGCTCAAAAACCTTATCACAGGGGCTGTTATCGACTACTCATTTAAAAGTGGAGAAGGGGTAATTGAGGCAGATTTGCGAAAAGAAAAAGCAAGTTTTATGTACACTTCTGGTGATGTTGCAACATTTATGCTGGAATCAAACTATGAAACAGTTGAATTTGCTCTTGAAATGCTTGGTGGAAAAGAAGGGTATTTGAAAGAAGGACAGGAAGTAACAGTAATGTACTTTAATGACGGTCCTATTTCGGTTGATATGCCAGTAAAAATTTCATTGAAAGTAGTTCACACCACCGATGCAGCCAAAGGAAACTCCGTAAGTGATATTACAAAAGAAGCAGAGCTGGAAACAGGGCTAGTGGTAAAAGTTCCTGGGTTTATTAAAGTTGGTGAGCGAGTTATTATGAACACACTCGAAGATGAATACGTAGAACGTGATACGAGTAAATAGTAGGTGGAGCGTTGTCATCCTGAATTTATTTCAGGATCCCGAGTCATAATCGGATTTGATTAATAATTGATTGAGTTTGCAATCTCAGCAGAAACACCCCGCCTCTGCGAGGCACCCCTCACGAGGGGAATTTAATTCTTTAACATTTATCCTTAAAAACCTTAAAACATATGTCTGAATCAACTAAATCTTCTACCGAAACGTATTTTATTTTTGATTTTGACGGAGTACTTGGCGATACTCTTGAAGCTAGTGTATGGGTAAATATGAAGATAAATGGCCTTCCAGCTGAGGCGTATGAAGAATCACTAGAATCTATTAAACGCTATCTCGATTTTCCAAAACACAACAAGCAAAAAAATCTTACTCTAGAAGAAAAAGCAACTCTTTTGCAACACTATGTACGATGGGGTCAGTTACTGGTTGAACAAGGTTTTTCTTTATTTGAAGGTTTTATTCGAGAGCTGCGAAAGCTTAATAATAAGGTAAAAATGGCGGTTGTTACCAGTGGGTCAAGTCTTTATGTGTTACCAACTCTTCAGCAAAGTGGGGTTTTATTTGATGAAATTCTTACCATTGAAGATGGCCTCAGTAAAGAAGAAAAGGTTGAAAGAATTTGTGCCAACTGGGGTGTTTCAATCCAAGATGTATACTATTTTACCGATACCACTGGCGATGTTCATGAGCTAGAAAAATCGCTTGATCGTGAAAAAATTTACGGAGTTAGTTGGGGTTGGCACGGAGCCGAGCATTTAACCACAGCACTTCCGTTTTCTCGCATCCTCACTTCTTTTTCCGATATTCACCTTGTTTCACCAAAGTGCAAAGTTATTCGCATTGGCGGCGGCGATACCTATTCCGATTACGATCACTATCTTACCGATCTTCATAGTAGCGAACTTCGCCTTGAAACCTCATCACCATCACCTCAGTGGAAATACTGGCTGCTCGATCGATTAAACGCCACATCAGGCTTTTCGGCTTACAACATAACCATGCCAAATACAGCAAACGCTCAGTATGGTGAATGGAAAATTCAGTTTGAAAAAATAAGTCGTTTTCTCAACCCACAGGATATTCTTGTTGGGCACAGTTTGGGTGGCATTTTTCTGTTAAAATATCTTTCCGAAAATCCCATCAAATTGGCACAAGTTCATATTGTAGCTGCACCCTATAACGGTTGTTTTGGCTTTAATTTTCAACCAGAATTGCTTATTCATTTTGCACCTCAACTTCATTTTTATCATTCCACCGATGATTTTGTAGTGCCTTTTACCGATTTTCAACAATTTCAACAGTTGCTACCACAAGCTCAATTTCATGAATTTCACGATAGAAACCACTTTCTTACCGATCAAATTCCCGAGCTTTTAGATGTTATAGTGCCTCAACACTAATATTTTGAATAAAGAGTGCTGCGTTGTTGACGATTTTGCAAAAGTTATGCATAGTGGTTCTTATCAAGAAAATATTCTATGAACACTCTTAACAATTTTCGGTTTGAACTTTGGGCATCCTTTGCTATTGCTATTGCTTCAATTGTAGCCATTTTGTTTATTATGTGGCTTTATTTAGTAGTAAAGTGGAAGCTTGATGGTCAACCATGGTTGCAAGTTCCTAATCGTCCAAAGTAAGTGTTAATTGATTAGACTATGTACCACGATACTCACGTTCATCTCGATTTGCTTCTTACCCAACTTGGTTTGTTACCTGATAGATCCGAAATTGAGGCAGAACCCATTGCCGAGCTATCTTTTGATGCAAAAAATACATTGAATGATCTTATTAAGCATCACGATTTTCTTGTTCAATCAACCGTTGATAATAAAAATGCTTGGGCGTGTTACAATCTTTTTTCCTCTTTTGATCGAATAAAAATTCTTCTTGGTGCTCATCCTGAAATTGTAGATGAAGCCTTTGATGTTCCCGAATTTGTTGATGAGCAAAATAATCTTATCAAAAAGGTAATAGCCGATTTTGGCTCTAAGGTTGTTGGTTTTGGCGAATGTGGGCTCGATTATTACTATACTCAAAATTCTGTTATTATTTCTTTGCAAAAAGACCTTTTTCGTACACAAATTCAGCAAGCGTTGAAATATAATTTGCCTCTTATTATTCATTGTCGTGATGCTTTTACTGACTTATTTGATATTTTAGACGAATTTCCTGCTATTTTCCATCATTTTTTGGTGCACTGTTTTACAGGAACTCAAGCTGAATTGAATGAAGTTATAAAACGAGGCGGTATTGTTGGACTTGGTGGAATTTGTACCTTCAAAAATACTGTTGAGCTTCAAAATACTGTTGCAACCATGCCAGCAAATAGCTTTGTGCTTGAAACCGATTTACCATTTTTAGCACCGCCACCACATCGGGGAAAAACCTGTTTACCTGAATATGTGAATGATATTGCAATTCATATCGCCGGTCTTCGAAATACCACCACTGAAGAAATTTGGCACCATTCAGCCGCAAACGCAAAAACCTTGTTTGGGTTAGGAATTGCCTGATATTTTAGATGGCTGCTATCTTGAATTTATTTCAGGATCTAAAAGCAAATTATGATTGATTATTTTCTTGATAAATGAAGGATAAACTGTACCAACAAAAATTCCCCTCTTGAGGGGTGGACGCGAAGCGGACGGGGTGTTTTCGCTAAGATGGTGAGCTTAACCGATTATTCCCCAAACTCCCTCAATAAATTCAGGATGACACTACTTAATAGGCTACTTCTGAAATTTGCAATAAACCTTTTTCTGGGCTATAATTAAACAAAATCAATCAGATAAAACAATATTATGGAAGGTCTCCATTCTACTCTTCATAAACCAATTCACCCTTTTTTCAAGAAAGAATTAAAAACAAAAACAGAGCTTACTGAACAAACTGCTTTTGTAAATAATTTTTTAGCTACAATTGATGGGGTGCGGGTAGAGTTTGTAGACAAATTATGTGATGATTCAAAATCTTTTACCCTCTCCAATGTTCAAACCTTTAAAGATAGTCAGATATATATTGAAGATAATAAAACTAAAGAGCGTAAAGTTGAAACGAAAAAACCAATTACTCTTGTTAGAATCAATAAAAATATCAATTACACAGATTTTGCTAAACTGATTTTACAACTGGAAGAGCACTTGAACCAGAAACAGAATACATTGAATTTAGATTCAGACAAAGAAACCATCAACATCACAGACTACCAAGGAAACCTTCTTGGATGGCAATCACAGCAACTGGAAGAACTAGCTGAAAACGTAAAAAGTGAAAAAGCTAAAAAAGCAATTTTAGCCCAAGCAGAGGAATACCGAACAATTGCCAATATTTTGCTTAAAAAAGATTCAAAAAATAAAGAATTTAGGCTTGATACAGTTGGAGTAAACGATGAGCTAGACACAACCAAGATGGAAACTTACACCATCAACCAGCAAAGACTACATTACGCAAAACAGGAGTACAGATCGGTTGAATGGAAAAGAGACTATCTAAAAATACTTATAGACGATGAAGTGGAAGGTCTGAAAAAATTAGAACAGCAAAAACAACACCTAAAAACAAAAAATAAAGAGTTAGAAGACAAAAAAGATAAAGATTCTATAAACCTTAAAACCTTGAACTACACACAAATTTTCTATATAGAAAGGCTTATTGAAGCGTATAATTCAAAGGAAAATAGTAGTCTTCAAAGTGTAATCAACGAAGCTATGTGTGCCAGCTTGAAAACTAGGCTTGAAAGTAGCTTTAATGACGTAGTGATGAAAAGTGGGATTAAAGAGGTCTCAAAAGGGGTTTTTGAGGAGGTGGATAAAAAGTTTAGCTACGAGGAAGAATCTTCATCAAACTGGTTGAAAAACATAGCTCAAAAAATATATGTAAACGTTTTAGATAGAAATAAAGTTAAAGTTAAGCAAATAGAGGACTTAGCTAATAAAATAAAACAAGAAAAAGACATTAACCAAAAATCTAAACTAGAGGTTGAATTTGCTAAAAAAGTAAATGAAATTATTTCTAACGAAGACTTGTTTAAATATATTAGTGCTGATGATAAAATAGGTACAGAAGCAATCCAAACATTATCTCAGTTAAGTGAAGAGCAAAAATATGAAGTAAACTGTACAATATACGCTCTTTTGCAAGAAATGTTTCTTGGAAGATATTTAAATCGTTATTTATTGGCTATGGGTTCAGCAGATCACGCTTCTTTAACTTTTGACACGTCAGGTATAGAGGTGCAAACTCAAACCGGGTTATACATTGATGATGATGAAAATTGGAAATATGTGGGGGATTTTGAAATAACCTTTCAAGCTTGGCAATTCGATTGGTTGTATATCCGATATAGTGATCTTAAAAACTATGATAAGGCTTTGAAATATATAATCAAAGCAAATAAATTGACTAATTATAGTCATCCAGGCATTTTAAATAATTTAGGTAATTTATACTACAACTTGCAAGATTATGATCAGGCAGTGAAATATATAATCAAGGCAAACGAGCTGACCAACTGGAAAAATCCTATGCATTTAAATAATTTAGGTTTTGCATATATTAAATTAAAGAACTATAACCAAGCAATTTCAACCTACAACAAAGCTCTTCAAATAGACAAAGAAAATATTAAGACGTTATATAGTTTGGGTCGTATATACTCCCTCACAGGGAAAAAAGAACTCATGCTTCAGCATCTGCAAAAAGTTATTGATAAAGATAAAAAGTTTAAAGAAGAGGTTAAAAAAGACGCAGATTTTGAGAAATACTGGGAGGATGAGGATTTTAAGAGGATTGTGAGTTAGTAACACTTAATTTTTTAAATATACCATAAAAATGGAGGCAATAAAGCCTCCTGTATAATTGTTATACCTTTTTCTTATTTCTTAAAAGCTTGTAATTCACTTACAATTTGTGAATAAGGAACAGCTCCACGAATAATTTTTGTTTCTTTCGTTTTTAGATTATATAGTATACTTGTTGGGGTTCCTGTTATTCCTTCTCGCAGTGCCTCGTTTTTATCACGGTCAACTTTTGCTGCAGTTTTCCCTTCCGTTAAACAAGAATTAAATTTGTCTACATTCGATACATAACTTGAAATGTTACTGAATTCAGCACTTATTTTTTGCTCAACTTTATAGTCGTGAACAAATTTGAAATAGGCATCATTTCCGTCAATATCTGCAATACACTCAGCAGCACGAGCTACTTTTTCTGCATTTGGGTGAAGTTGAGGAAGTGGTAAATTACGAAATACAACCGCAACGTTTTGTTGATCAGTTGGTAATTTTTCTAAATCAGGCCAAATACGTTTACAAAATGGACAGTCAAAATCGGAATATACAATCCACACGTACTGAGCATCTTTCGATCCTAGCCATCGCTCATCGGTGGTTGGCTGCTTAATATCCGCTTGGGTTTTTTCTATGGTAAAACCTGGAATGCTATTTTTCAAACTTGCCTCCAAATCGGCAGTACGCTGTGCATTTATTTGACTTTGACTTTCAACATTTTCAACGCGGGTTGTAAGACGTGATTCCAACCGCTGCACGTTTTGCCACATAATAACAGCAAAAACGGAAACAATAAGAATAATAAGAGTACTTACTCCAACACTTACATACATCAACATATCATCTTTTTTTTGATGCTGATCATGTTTTACCTCACTCAGCATTTCTTCCAGCTCATCTTGAACTTTTTCTTCGTTTTTTTGAATTTTCTTGGAATTTACATGTGAATTTTTTAATACCTCCACAGGTTTGTGATCAGTTGGAATATTCTTTTTTGTGGTCTTTTTTTCTATTTTCTTTGTTTCTTCATTCGTTGATAATGTTGAGTTAGGCATATTATATTAGTTATTTTTTTTGATAGAAGTTGCTGATAAAAATCATTTCTATTTTAGGCATCTTTATTTCTTCTGTCAATATATTTTTGTTGGTGCAATATTGAACAAGTATTTTTGGCTTAAATACGGCATTTTTAGTTGACAAACTCGGCAAAATCCTTTCATAAATAAATAGCTCGTTTAGCCATTAGTTTTGTTCAGCGAGCAAGCCGAAATTAAGTACAATTTCATAATCATTTTTATTTCTTCCGTTGATATGCCCCCACGAAAAAAATCCGCAAAATCTTCTTCAAATTCTGCCTTCTCATCTGCAGAAAATACTTCGCAACAGAATAACAAATATCAAAAATTCGATGAAAAATCAATGAAAAACGTATCTGAATATTCTGATGCCATAGCACGACTTACTCGTATTGAAAAAAATATGGCAACTGTTCTTGAGCGTGCTGAACATCACTCAACTGAGTTGGAACAACATCGTGAAGAAATTGCAATTTTTCATAATCAAACAACTATTTTAGATCATTTAGCAAAAACGTTTGATCACTTTACTCAATCTGTTCGCTTTCTTACTGTGTTCGCACTTATTGTAACAGTATTTATTGGTACTGGTGTTTATGTTGCGTGGCAAGATTATCGAAATACGCCATCTTCTCTTTCTATTATTGGCAGAGAAACAAGTACATCAACAGGGAATGAAAATCGCGATCGAGAAACATGCGATCAAATGCAGCAACAGGCAATTACAAAAACAAAAGCTCGAGTGCTCGATTTAGCAAAGCAAATTGGTGGACGTGAAATAATAAATACCGAGGTGCTTATTTTGTCTGATTGTATTAAACAATTTTCATATTCAGCATCGCAAAATATAAGCCAAAGTTCAGTACAAAGTTCTTCTGAAACAGCGTCAAATGGAAATACGAACGGAGATGCCGAGCAAAATCAACTTATTACCACCGTTCAAATTACAGCACAATATAGGTAGTGGCGCTCGAGTAACTAAATTTTAATGTAACAGTTAACCAGCTCTTGTTCAGGTTCACTTGTTTTTATAAACTCAAATTTTTGACCAGTAATTTCAGAAATATCTAGCAAATCATCCACATCAAGGAGGTTATCTAAATGAATTTCAGTCATTTTTACCTTTATTTTAGTTCTTCCTTTTTTTATAGCCTCACTTTTATTTGCAGCAACTACGAACACAATATCATGAGATTCTGGCATAATACCTTTTATTTGCCCACCAAAATTGATAGCAAACAAATGTAAATCTGAGTGCAGATCCGAATTATTCTGATGATTTTGTGAGGGAATAATGCTGTAATTATCAATAATTTCTAGTGACTTATATGCGTCAATATGCCAGCTGGAACCAAACCATTTTGCTGTAATTTTTTCTTTATCAGCTTTAAATTTGTTGGCTTCGTCTATACAATCAACAAAAACCAAATCGTGAATTTCTATATTAGCGTTCGGGTGTTTTCCACCCAAAAATAGTGCGTAAATCATATTTTTATAAAAAATTAATTAGTTTCATTGAATTTTGTTTCGTCAATCTTGTTTAATACTAAAACAATTGGGTTAAGAGTGCATTCTTCTGTTGTTTTAAACAATGTTTGGCAGTGGTTACAGATATGTGATAATTGGTTTGCAAATTTTTCTTGACTTAAAACAGGTTTGCCACATTTTGGACAGTTTGCACTCCCAACAGTTAAATTTTCATATTCTTTAGTTTTTTTTAGATCTCTTTGTAGACAAAAAAGGTTCAATTCTTCAGGTATTATCTTGTATTCAATCCCATCGATAATGATATCGACTTGGCTATAAGTATTATCAATTAGTACTTTCCCTTCGAAATCATAGGAATGATAATGGACTCCAGTTTCTTCTAGGCGAATTTGACCTGACAACGAAGTAGCTAAAAAAGAAGGTGTTGTTGCTATTATTGCAAATAGTTTATGCTTATCACCAAGATTACTCAAGTCTAAAACAAGTTTATTATTTGGGGTTATTAAATCAGTTTTTGGAACAACAATTGAATTTTGAGAAAAATATTTAATTTTATTTTTAATTTCTTCTTTTATTCCTTCTAAATTAGTAGAATAATGACCAAAAGCCTCCATCCTTGAAGTTCTTAAAATATCTGGAGTGATTGTAGCTATCTTATTTTCTCCATAATACATATCTACGGTAGAATAAGTGCCATCAATAATTTTTACTCCATTTTTAGTTTCTCTTGCATGTACATGTCCACCCTCCTCGTCTTGGTTTAGATCGAGTCTTATAATATCAGAATTACAAATAAGCCCTTGTACGGCATACCAAATCATAAAGTATGGATATTTTTTTAAATCAACAATAACTTTTTTATCCTCCCCACCTTTTATTAAAGGTCTATTTTTTCCTTGCAGGTAGTTCAAATCTTTATGATTAGTCTTATTTAAATAATTCTTTTCAGTGCTCATATTGATGAATACTATATTCTGTATTTTTAAACTTTGTCAAGGGCACCAAAGGTTAGAAACCTATAACAATTAATTATACCTTCTTGAAAACACGTAGGAATATAAGAAATTTTATCAACATTTATAGTAAATTCCATTGACAACTCAGGTAAAACCCTTCACACCAGAGATATTAACAATATCAAAACGTAGCTATGATTAAGTTCGTAAATGTAACAAAAAACTATTCTCACGATGGAAAAGCGGCACTTGAGAACATTAATATGGAAATTTCAG
>Ga0316610_1000085_pt1 | contig 24784 bp, 22 predicted proteins | sample MIS2017111B_MG_FD_207677 | JGI IMG/M metagenome (GOLD analysis project Ga0316610, IMG submission 207677) | Microbial mat bacterial communities from Middle Island sinkhole, Lake Huron, Michigan, United States - MIS.2017.111B | ecosystem: Environmental > Aquatic > Freshwater > Lake > Sediment... | reverse complement strand
GACTTGAGATCAAATACTGACAGTAAATTTGTCTAGTAGTTTTCATAACAAATCACACGTTAGTTGTGTGTAGTAATACACAGTTATATTTTTTGATTTATGTAAAGTGAGGAAGTCCTATAGTAAATTTAAATCCGCACAAAAACAAATTGTAATTTCTGAGTTATTAAAAACCACAGATAATTTTTGCCCGTTTACTGGAGATCTCTCACCAAAGGCTAGAAATTGGACGATTGAGCATTTTTACTATCCCAAAAGTGAAAATAAGGATAAGGAAATGAATTGGAAATACTGGATTCACTGTATATCTGACGCAAACAAAAATTTTAGTAGGAATAATTTTGATTATCATAATGTTTACTCACCTGAAGAGGTTAATTATTGTGATGTTTTAGTATATGTTGAATTTACTGGATATATTAGACCGAAAGATACGAGTGATTTAAAAGCATTAAATACAATTATTAGATTTAAGCTGAATCATCCCGATTTAGTAAAAAGTAGAAAAGATTGGTTTGAAGATAAAGATTTATACCAGAATAAACCTTTTCCATTTTGTGAATATTTTTAGATCCTCCACCACATTCAGGAAGACAGACTCTGTACTTAAGCCAAGGGATTGCCGCGCTTTGCTCGCGATGACATATTGTGTGATGAATAGCCGACAAACACCCCGTCCGCTTCGCGGCCACCCCTCAAGAGGGGAATTTTTCACGTTTCGCTAATATCACCCCTTTCAAGGAGTCAAGCCGTAGGCTTGGGGGTTGTCGCTTTGGGTTGAGGTCTGGGGGATGGAGACCGGGGGTCTCCGCTACGAGGGATTGTGCTTTCATGCGGTGTTTTGTACCCATTTGCAAACAAAAAACTTATGAGTTAGAATGTCAGCATATGACTAATATCGACCATTCTAAAGGTTTAAATGAAGAGCAACTTCAGACCTTACTTAATTTTCAATCAGAATACATCCGCGGATTTCAGGTGGTAAACCAGTTTGAGGGACGCAAAAAGGCTACTTTTTATGGGGCAGCTCGGGTGGAGGACAATTCCAATCTTTTTAAAGATACTTTTACACTAGCTCAAGAGCTCTCAAAGCTTGGCTATGTGATCCTAAATGGTGGTGGTCCTGGGATGATGGAAGCTGCTACTGATGGTGCAGAGTCGGTCAATGGAGACACTGTCGCAATCACTGTAAATATCGCTCAAGAGGCACCTCAAGACAATGCTGATAAAGTCATTGCTACAACCAATTTCAGTGTTCGTAAATACTTACTTCGTTCCTCAGATGTGTTGATTTATGTCCCTGGTGGAATCGGCACTTTGGATGAGATGGCTGAGGTTTTAGTACTGGCTAAGTTTGGTAAAATCCCGACCAAGAAAATATTTTTATACAATTCCGAGTTTTGGAATTTCTTGGAAAAATGGCTAGATGAGACTTTGATCAAGAAATGGGGTATGAATTACCGCGATTATGAGGATATATTTCATTTGGTGGATACTCCAGAGCAGGTTATTGCTTTGTTGTAATTATATCCACCGTGTCATTTCGACCAACGGGAGAAATCTTTCCACCTGACTCAGCTAAGATTTCTCACTGTGTTCGAAATGACAGAGTTGATAATAGACAGATGTGTTTGACAAAATTGTAAAAGTGCGATAGTAAAAGTATATAATCCACCATTATATCCATATGTCCAAGCTTAAAAATACCAAGACTAAGCTAGATTGGATAAACAATAATCCAAGAATCAAAAAATCGATTTCTTACCATTTAAACAATGGTTCTGAGATTCCGCAGATGGTTTTTGGGTATTCGCCTGTAGCCGCCGAAGAAGCTGCCAATTTTATCTCGTCTAAAATGCTTCCATCAGATATAAACAGTATTGTTTATAAGGAAAAAGGGTTGCTAAGTCGTGAGGTAAATTTTATCAGACAGCGACTCGATCGAGTTAGTAAAATCAATTTGTTTGATGTGGCTGAGACCAGTGGTGACTCCTCTTTGCCTTTTATTTACGAGCTGATTGAAGCTGATTTACTTTATAAATATATTCCAGTCACTCCAAATAAAGAGGTAAACGCTTTAGCAATAGAGAAAGTTAATGATTTTGTGACTCAGGCCATGCTTGGCAAGATTAAGTACGATTCAATTTTAGCTGATAGCGAAGTAGTGGATTTCAAAACCCAAGTGATTGATATATCTAAGGAAATGCAGGTAAATGACTTTTTAAATTTATTTGTACTATCTGGATCTAGGCTTGGAAACTCCCATAATCCAGAAAGGATGCTTCAAAATATTTACGCTAGCATGAATGAAGGAGATTATTTGGCGGTGATTCAAGGGTTATATAGACAAGGTATTGAGGATCTGATCGTGAGTGATTATCAGAGTATCGTAGATCAAGAAGGCAATCTCATGATGCAAAAAATTATTGCCGAAGAGCTCAATCCGGGTGGCGATCACCATGTCTTCTGGGAAGATTCCATCAATCCTGGAGTAAGATTTGGTACTAAAGTTCAAAAAAGTGAAAATGATCTTGTGAAAGATTTGGTTGATGGCCAGTATGTAAACCTTTTTAAATCAAATCGGTTTAAAGAGCAGGGTCTTAGTGAAATGATTCTAAAGACTGGTTTTTCTTTTGTGGATATTGCTTACGACAAAAATATGGATCACGGCTTATTTTTCCTAGAGAAATAACAAAATATTTCTTACAACTTAGTCGGACTTTGAGAAAATACCCCGTCAGCTTCGCTGCCACCCCTTTTAAAAAATGGGAATTGTCCAAATCGCACTTTGGCTGCGAATATTATATATAATATGCTCATATTCTACGGTCTGGGAAACAATGAAAACAAGTATTTTAAAACCAAGCACAATGCTGGCAGGGTTATATTAGAAAAACTAGCGGAGTTCGAGGGTTTAACTTTTCAAAAAGCCCAGAAATATAGCTACTGTAAGACAAAGTGGGGGAGTGAAGATGTTTATTTTGTGTATTCAAGTGGGTTTATGAATCTAAGCGGTGAAGCCCTAAATGCTTTTGTAAATTATTTTAAGCTGGAATTAAGTGGTGCAAATGATTTTCTCGTAGTACTACAGGATGATAGCGATCAGATCGAAGGCAATAATAAATTTGTGCTTGGTGGAGGCTCGGCAGGTCATCGTGGAATTGATAGTATAAACAAACATCTGCTTAGTTTTAAGCTTGATATATCACGTTTCTGGCGTTTGAAGATCGGCATCCGCCCCGCCCTAAACACACTCAAGAGCGAAACCTTTGTTTTAAACGCTTTGTCTGATTTAGATAATCAAAATATTAATTCTTTGACTCGGTTAATTAGCTCAAATAAAAGGCATTTTGAGACTCTGTGTTTTGATAAAATCCAGATGGTAATCAACACCAAATCCAACTATTGACAGCATTCAAATTTACTATTTAAGTTTATTGTATGCCTGAAATAGAAGATCAACTTCAGTTAATCCCTGATGAAACCAACGACAATATCGTACCTCAGCTCATCGAAGAGACGATGCAAAGCTCGTACTTAAAATACGCCATGAGTGTCATTGTGTCTCGTGCCTTGCCTGATGTTCGTGACGGATTGAAACCAGTGCATAGACGTATACTTTATGCCATGTATAAGATCAATCTGGGTCCAAATGCTAAGTATAGAAAATGTGCCAAGGTAGTTGGAGATGTATTAGGTAACTATCACCCTCATGGAGATGTTGCCGTTTACGACGCTCTGGCTCGTTTAGCTCAGGATTTCACGATTCGATATCCGCTGATACAAGGTCAAGGAAACTTTGGTTCGATTGATGGAGATCGTCCAGCTTCGATGCGTTATACAGAATGTCGTTTAAATCTACCTTCAGTTTACCTTTTGAGTGATATCGAAAAGAGAACTGTAGACTTTATCGACAACTACGACGGCACCACAACTGAGCCAACTGTCCTGCCAGCTAAAGTCCCAAACCTGCTTATAAATGGCGCAAGTGGTATCGCTGTCGGTATGGCTACCAATATTCCACCACATAATCTTGGTGAAGTTGCAGCTGGTCTTTTAGCCTTGATTGAAAATCCAGAAATTACAATTCCAGAACTGGTTGAGTTTATCAAAGCTCCAGATTTTCCTACTGGTGGTATTGTTTTTGGTAAGAAAGATCTTATAAATGCCTACTCTACAGGTCGCGGTCGTATCATCATGCGAGCCCATGCCGAAATTGAGGAGAGTCGAATCGTCGTCACCGATATTCCATATCAAGTAAACAAGCTTTCATTGCTTGAGAAAATGTCTGATTTGGTCAAAGATAAGACCATCGAAGGTATCAAAGACATCAGAGACGAAACCAACAAAGAAGGTGTCAGAATTGTGATTGACGCTAAGCGTGACGCTAGTCCAGAAGTGATTTTAAATCAATTATACAATCTTACAGAGCTTCAAACCAGCTTTAACTTCAACCTACTGGCTCTGGTAAATCGCGGTCGCCAACCAAGGCTTTTAAACTTAAAAGAAATTTTAAATGAGTTTTTGACTCACAGATATGAGGTAATTACTCGCCGCACCGAATTTGAGCTTGGAAACTGCGAAGCTAGAAAGCATATTTTAGATGGTTTAAAAATCGCGCTTGATTTTATCGATGAAGTAGTTGCCTTGATTAGATCTTCCAAAGATAAAGCCATGGCTTCAGAAAAATTGATGAGTAGATTTAATTTATCAACCAAACAGGCCGAGGCAATTCTCCAGATGCGTTTGCAGACTTTGACGGGAATGGATAAAGAGAAAATCGAAGCTGAAATTGCCGCTCTAGTTTTAGAGATTGCTAGACTTCGTGAAATTTTAGATGTGCCTGCTGTCAAAACAAAGGTTTTAACTGATGAAATGCAGCAAATCGTCGAAAAATTCAACAGTCCACGCCGCACCGAAATCATCGAGCACAGCCTTGGTGATTACAACAAAGAAGACTTCATCACCGACGAGCCAGTGCTAGTCCAGATGACTAAGAGTCAGTATATCAAGCGTCTTCCGGTTGATACCTTCCGTACTCAAGCTAGAGGTGGTAAAGGAGTCACAAGTATCGTGCCAAAAGAGGATGATGTGGTAGTTCGAAGTTTTGTGGCAAGTACTCATGACTATGTCTATTTCTTCACAAATCTAGGCCGAGTCTTCCGCATCCGTGCCTACGATATCCCATCTTCAAGTCGCACCAGCCGTGGTCAAGCCTTAGTAAATTTCTTAGATTTACAACAAAATGAAAAGGTTTCAGTAGCACTTCCAGTAAACAAAGATATTGAAACCAACAGCGACAAAGAAGGTATTTATCTAGTTTTGGCTACCAAACAAGGTTTTATCAAAAAAGTAAATCTTGCTGATTTCAAAAATGTCAGAAAGAGTGGTATAATAGCCATTTCACTACGTGAAGGAGATAGTCTAGAGTTTGGATCTGTGTGTAAAACCAATGACAGAGTGGTACTTTCAAGCTCAGGTGGTAAGACAGTCATTTTCTTGGAAGAAGAGCTCCGACCACAAGGTCGCTCAGCTATGGGTGTGACAGGTATTAAGATCAAAAAGACTGATAAAGTTGTGGGAATGGAGACAATTTCATTTGAATTTAAAGAAGGAGACGAAGATGAAGGTGATGCTCAGACAGAGCTAGATCTAGATGTACCAGAAGTCGAAGGTGCTGTCATAGACCACAACCCAAACAACGAGCCTTTGATCATTGTAATCACTGAAAAAGGCTTTGGTAAGCAGACTCTACTCTCAGAATACCGCCAGACTCACAGAGCCACTAGTGGTGTCAAAACCATGAAAGTAACTCCAAAAACCGGAAACCCTGCCTATGTCAATATTGTAAATGATGAGACAGATATTATCGTCACCACTCAAGCAGGTATCACCATCAAAACCCCAATCGAAGATATCCGACTATGTGGTAGAGCCACCCAAGGTGTAAAAGTAATTCGTTTGGATGATAAAGATAAGGTTGTGAGTTGTGCGTTGGTTTAGGATTTAAAATAAAATCGAATTTTTAGTATTTATGTTTATCAAAACTCTAAATTTGAAAAATTTTAAAAGGTTTAGTGACCTGACTATAGACTTGAGCAACCCAGAAAATGATGATCTGCCAAAACTGGTTTTGCTTATCGGAGCTAATGGAAGCGGTAAAAGTAGTGTATTTGATGCGTTTGAGACAATAAACACGATCACAAAACAACCAAATTTCCCATTCACAACTGCTTCAGGTCTGATTTCGGGAAAATATTATTCAAAAAATTCTAATACCTTTTGTGTAAATATTGAGTTTAATTCAGGTTTCGTTGATTTAAATCAGTTAAATTACAATGACACAACCTATAATACAAGTCTAAAATCAGTGCCAAGTTTTTATGGCAGATCAGCTTTTCGGTACACCCCAGACATAACTAAAACCACCATTGGCACAACTGCTAGTGCAGGTAATGATAGTGACAGACCTAAAAAATACACAGATTTTGATACTAGTAGACTCGTAAATGATCTTGATACTTTTGTAGTTCTGCAACTTGAGGCTTTAAATCAAGAAAATCCCAGCGTTAAAACTGAGTTTAATAAAAGATTTAATCAAGCTTTTGAGAATATATTTGGCTACGAAAAGGGAATTAGCTTAAATTATGTTGGTTATAAAACTCCAGCGGATGGAAAACCTTTCCAATTTTTCTTTAAAAAAGGCGATTCAGATTTTGATTACAATCTTTTGAGTGCGGGTGAAAAAATGGTGTTCGAGCTTTTGTTTAACTTATATTCAAGATCAAGTCTTTATCAAGATTCAATAGTCTTTTTGGATGAAATTGATTTGCACTTAAACACCTCGCTGCAAGCAAGTTTACTCAAAGAAATAACTGAAAATTGGATACCAGAAAAATCTCAACTCTGGGTAGCTTCGCACAGTCTAGGCTTTATTGACTACGCTCGTAAATACGACAGAGGTGCTATAATTGACTTTGATAGCTTGGATTTTGACACCGAAAAAACACTTAAACCTAAACAAGCAGATGAATTTGATGTTTATGATGTCGTTTTTGGTTCAAAAAATCAGTACTTGATTGATTTTATAAAATCTAACACTGTAAAAACATTTGTGTGCGAAGGGTCCAATGTTGAGATTTTCTCTAAATACGATCTCAATAAAGTTGTATTTACAGATAAATTTGGTAAAGATAAAACCTATAAACGAGCAGTTATCAACATTTCAGATAATGAAGGCTTGTTTGGTTTAATTGATAAAGATTATCTAACAGATTTAGAGGTGGAAAAGCTCAAATCAGAACATCAGCGATTGTATATATTAGAGTACTATTGTTTGGAAAACTATCTGTATCACCCTAAAAATATATTAGAAAAATATCCAACAATTAATGTAGGTGAATATAAGAACTCAATAATTGATTTAAAAAATGAAAAAATTGATTATCTGGTTTCAAATATAGCTTTAAGTCGAAATACTTATAAAATTTTAGATGATCAAGAGTCTTTAATTAAAAAAATCTTAGAATCTGATGATTTCGATGTTTTTTATCCGTATTTAGATATAAATAAAATCGATAAAAGCTCTTTAATATCGAAATATAAATTGACTTCAGAGAGTGAATTGGCGAATTCAAATTGGATCGAATCTGAAATTCAAAAAATTTTAACTGATAGATAATGCGCGTTATAGCTCTAGATATCGGCACAGTTCGCACAGGTTATGCTTTTGGAGATACTGACTTGGGTGTAGCTTTGACTCGTAAAGATGTGGTTTTAAGCTCAAATCTGATTCAGTTTCTTGAGCGTGAGTTTTACAGTGATCCGTTTGAGGTAGTACTTTTTGGAATGCCTAAAAATCGTGATAATCAAGACACAGACATGACTAAAATGGTCGTAAAATCAATGTCTATAATCCAAGAAAAATTCCCACATATAAAAGTCGCCCAAGTAAATGAGCGACTAACCTCGAAAATGGCAGCTACGAATATCGGCAAAGGGAAGTATCTAGACAATGAAGCAGCTCGGATTATGCTGCAGGAGTGGCTGGATAGGAATTAGTTAAAAACTCTCCTCTTTCCCCTGATCCATAGATCTGGTTTCGATCTCGGTGATTTTATTTTTAATTACAGCAAGCTCGGCTTCGATGTCGACTTTGAGTACATTAGCCTCATCAAATAGGGCTATACTGTCGGTCAGATTTACTGAGCCACCTTCCAGTAGCTTTTGGATTTCTTGCAGTCTGAGCAGTTTTTGCTCTAAGGTTAAATTGTCTGTTTTAGGATTACCCATAATTTTAATTAAATTATTTATTCGATCACCTCATCGACTATTTCATCTCGATTTACATCTTGTTTGTCGTCGCGGATTACTTTGACTGTTTTGTGGCAGGCTTGAGTTACAATTTTTGAAAAACTATCTTCCCCAGCTTCCTTGATATAGTGAGTTTTACCAGCTGTATTGACATTTATAGCACAAGAAAATTTGTCAGTTGCTTGAGATGGATTGGCTTCAAAAATCACATCTATGCTGGTGATATGTTGATTAGTTTCAAAACACTCTTGTAGAATTTTACCAAAAGTATCCTCGTTGAAACTTAGATCTTTGTGTAAATCTTCTGGGCTACAATGGTTGTATTTATAAGTGATTTGATCAGACATATAGAAAAATTAAAATTACAAAAAACAAAGTAAACTTTGTTAAACAAAACCTTAGAATCTTTTATTTTTTTCGTCTAGAGCTGAGCCATTCAGGTCTTTTATAAAACAAAGCCGAGCAAAATGTAGCAAGTGGAACCACAAGTAAAAGTGCAATCGAACCCACACCACTTCTGACAATTTCTTCAGCTAGATCTTCACGACTCATAAGCTGAGTGATCGACTGATCCATATTCATATAAAACAAAAGTAAAAGTGGTAGAGAAGCTCCAGCATAAGCCAAAAACAGTGTATTTATCATTGATACAATGTGCTCTTTACCAATACGTAGTGAGCTCGAAAACAATTCACCAAATTTTATGTTTCTATTGCTCAGCACCAGCTCTTCTGTTGATGAAACCTGTGCCGCCACCACATCATCAATAGCACCTGTCACACCGATCATCATACCAGCCAGAAGCAGACCACGAAAATCAAAACCAGCTCCTTTTTCAGCCCTTAAGAATACAATAGCGTCACCCGCTCCACCAGTCAGTTTAAAGGCGTAGCCAGCCAGCCAGCCAATTATCCAAGCGGCGATCAGAGTAATAATACCACTAAAAAGACCAATCATACTAGATTTGGTAAAGCCGTGACCGACAAGTTGGTTGATTATTAGTATAATTAAAGTACTTAGAAATCCCCAAAATATCATGTTTCCGCCGTTTAGAATGTTTGGGATAAAGATACTGAAAATAACTAAAGTGGAGAGACAGAGCGCCAGAAGAGCCATTAAACCCTTGATTCTAGCAATTACAAAGGCTACTACGATAATTAAAATAGCAAACAACCAAAGTTGGATCTGCCTGTCTGGATCGCGAATAAAATAGTCGGTGGTGCCATCAACCTTTTTGGTAGAAACCACAATTACTCGATCGCCAACCACCCAATTTTGGGATACCTGATCTTGATTTAGCTCATTTTTAACAGCAATTGGAGGTAGTACAGTCGCATCTAAAAGCAACACATTAACATATTCACATTTGGCGTCGGGATTTTCGGTAGGATTGTCTTTACAGGTCGTTGTTTGTTTACTTTTGATATAGCCTTCAAGTATCTTTTGATCAGAGCTATTTGAGCCTGATTGAGCATTTGCGCTACTTGTAAAACCAAAAAATAGTCCGCTAATTGTCACTGTGGCGATTAGAAATATAGCTAGTTTAGATAAGTTTTTAAACGTCATATTATATTATAGATTCATTCTTTTTAGCATTTTTTGGGCATGGGCAAGCGCTCGATGCAGACTTACACGTATATTTCCTTCAGTTTTTGATTTTAGAGCGGCAATTTCTTTATTTTCCATTCCAAAGAAAAATTTAAGACGAATCAGCTCAGCATATTGCTTTGGTAGCTCGTCTAAAAGGTTTTCAATTCTAAGAATCAGACTCTCTTTATTATCAGCATTTTTCTCAAGATCTTCTAAGGAATTTTGAAATTGGGAATAGATGGACTGGATTTGACCAGATCGCTCTAAGTCTGACATAGATGTCTCATCTAGCCATTGGACAGTGTTGATTCCCGATCCGAAATAGTCAATTAAAACATTTCTGGTGATTGTGAATATCCATGTGCTAAAAGCACCTTTGGTTTGGTCGTAAGTGTTTATTTTACCAAAGACTTTGATGAAAATTTCACTTAAAAGATCATCGGCATCACTTTTATGATTTATTCGACAGCTCAAATAACTTTTTACTCTTGGAGCAAAATAATCCCACAAAAACTCAAAGCCCTCTGATGCACCTTTTTGAGCTAAAACAACACATTCGTCTATCTTATTCTTTTCGTTTTCTTGCATTCTAGAGATGAAAAAAGATGCTCAAAAGCATGAGCAAATTAAAGCTTCAAGTTTGTTGAAGTGTCAAGATCTTCTAATACCCACAGTCGTATTGGTCATAGGTAATCATCTTATTCAACTCAGTCTTAAACAAAGGTCTAAGTTTCAAAACACTGGCAGAATTGAATTTTGGATTATTTAGAAAGCTTTTTGTGAATGCACTAAGGTCATTATGAGCATCTAAATCTAGGATAAAATAATAACCATCAGCATATAATTCACTCATATTATTTGACTTATACCAGTCTTTAGTATCGCTTGTAATGGCAAAACTATCTAAATCTACAGTTTTTTGATCGGCTAACTTTGATTGACTAAGTCTAAAAGTGCAGCCCATATTGTAACCCAAGGTCTTTTCAGTGATTCTACCGCTCATATAGACAGCCATTCCTTCTTCGATAAAGGGTGTATAGCCAGGTCTAAAATAGCTAAATAAATGATGAAAATACTCGTGAGCAATATTGTATGTCAATCGGTATCTGATGTCTTTAAATTCAGTAGGTGTGATGGTTTCGGTTGAGTTGTCAAGTCTTAAAAAGGTGGAAATTGTATCACTTTCAGAGAGTCCCCAGGGTGTCAAATCACCCAATTTTGTACCATAAGCTTGATGATAGTATTTTGTGTATTCATCCAGATTATCATAAATTATGATTCTGCTCGGCTTGCTTAAGTAGTCTTGGTCGTTTGTATTTATATTTAATTGCAATTTTACAGCAGTTTCATTTGCGGTTGTGTCCATCACACAAAGAATATAGTTTATCAAATCTTGATTAAGGTTGTTTTGACCATAAAATACTGTTTTTTTATACGTACCCTTGAAAACTAAATCGTCTTTTGAGACTCCATACAGACCTTCTTGACTAAGTTTTAGATCGGCTGGTATAGTTTTACTAGGTGTAATAACATTTGGGTTTGAGCAAGAAGTATCTTTAAAATTAGCTTGATTTAAAACCAATTCGGAGTTTAAATTTGGCTTAAAATTGCCTGTGTTGCTCTCAGATACACCTGTACCGATGCTTGGAGAGTGGAGATTGCTGCTTTTGAAAGATATTTCTGTGCTTGGTTTTTGAGTTGCAGCTTGGCTTTGCAAACTAAACCAATAACTAAATCCAATCGTCACAACGACTAAATTTGTAATTAGCGCTATATTTAAGAAGGTGATAAGTTTTTGAGATAGTTTTGTTTGCATAGATTTATGCCTTACCAATATCATATTTTTATCATTTAGTCAATGTATGTTTTTCCGTTTAAATAAACCAGAAATAGGTATAGTAGATGTTTTCACATTTCAACACTTAAAAAGTCATCGCATTGAGGTTGGTCAGGAATTTTGGGGGACAGATTTTAGTGGTTTTGCTTATGAGTGCAAGCTTTTGACTTGGGATAAAAAGAAGGAAATTGCAACTTATGAAATACTGCAAAAAATATCGAAAATAACACCTTTAAATCATATTTTAGTTCAAGCCATTCCAGATAAAAATTATCTTGATAAGTTGGTTGAAGTTGCGACTTTAGCAGGTTTTAGCAAAATTGTGTTATTTGAATCAAAATTTAGCCCAAAATACACTTTAAATCTGGAGCGAATCCAAAAAATAGTCCTTCAAGCCGCACTCTTAGCCGAGTTTGCGAGTTTGCCAGTACTTGAGTTTCAATCATTTAAAAATCTTACACAAGACGAAATACTTATAAAAAATAGTGTAATATTAAGCCAGCATGGGAAATCGTTAGCAGATTCTAAATTAGAAAAACACAGTGACCAAAAATATGTCTGGGTAGGACCTGAAGGTGGCTGGTCCAAAGAGGAAGATGTGAAATTTGACGAGCTCGAAGTCTCTAAAATATCACTTGCTGAAGGTGTGATATATCCAGCATGGCTGGCTGGCAGTGTTTGGAGATTTGGGGTTCTAAATAGGTAATATCACAAACTATGTCATCCTGAACTCGTTTCAGGATCTAAGGTGGACTCACACTTTGTAGCCATGGTGTCATCCTGAACTTGTTTCAGGATCTAAGGTGGACTTTAACCAAAAGTGTGTGTGCTTTATACAGGTCGCGCCGCTCAGGCCTATAGGACTCCACGTCTTTTACAAAACTCGCTCGATGTGGACATCTGTAGAAAGGTGATGGGGGCATCGCCCCTACGAGGGTTGTTTGGATTGTGTAGGGTGATAGGGGAATGGCGACGCGGAGGTCGCGCTACGATTACCAAAAAACCCCAACAACGACCAAAATCTACTCAACGATGACACTCTGACCCTCATCTTAGGGTGGATATATATATGTTAAATTGAGTAAACAAAAAACACCTTATTAAAAAGGTGAGTATGATATCTAAAATAATTTCCCTGATTTCTGAAATGCTATAAATGGTGCAACCGGAGGGATTCGAACCCCCGACCAATTGGTTCGAAGCCAACTACTCTAATCCACTGAGCTACGGTTGCAAAATAGTACTCTGAATACAGAAAAACCAGATATCAAAGTACTAAAATAGTAGAATACTTAAAACTTAATTAGTTTTTGGTTTTTGGCAAGTATAATTACTTTTTCTTTACTTCGTCCAAACCAATAATCTTATCCACAATGCCGTATTTAAGGCTTTCATCGGCAGTCATATAGAAATCTCTTTCCATGTCGGTGGAGATTTTTTCATATTTTTGTCCAGTTTTTTGGACCATATATTGGTACATTTCCTCACGAGTTTTCAAGATTTCTTCGGCAACTATTTTGATATCGGTTGCTTGACCTTTGGCACCGCCCATTGGTTGATGGATCATGACTTTTGCATGTGGTAGGATAAATCTTTTACCTTTTGTGCCTGATACAAGCATCGCGCTAGCTGCACTTGCAGCCAAGCCGACACATACCGTCGAGACATCGCATGAAATCAAATTCATAGTGTCGATCATAGCCCACATTGAAACCACAGAACCACCTGGACTGTTGATATACATGGTTATGTCTTTTTTTGGATCCTCACTTTGAAGATATAAAAGCTGAGAAATGACAATATTAGCTACATCGTCATTTACCTCATCGCCTAGAAAAATAATTCGCTCATCTAAAAGTCTGGAAAAAAGATCCATACTGCGTTCTCCATCAAAAGAACGCTTGATAACCATTGGGACTAAAGCCATATTAAGTAAAAAGTTATAAAGTAGAAAGTTATAAAGTGAGGTATATTCTAAATATTTAGCACTCTTATATAGAGAATGCTAATTGGATTTAGTTTTTGTGTCAAGAATTTTGCTTGTCATCCTTGTAAATATACCCAAAGAAATGGCTTGTTTTTGGTAAGATCAAGATTTGGATAATCTTTGAGTTGGATTTCGTAAAGATTTTGAGATGAGTTTGCGGCATCAAAAAACATCAGAAATGATCCCTCATTTAGCTTTACATTCTTATTTTCGAGAGTTAAATTTAATTCACCAGTATAAATATTATTTACAGGTGGGTTTAGATTTAGTGTGGATAATTCAGTAAAAGTTAGCGATCTATTGATGAGATTTGTAGTGGCTAATTCTACTCTTAGAGATTGTGGGAAAGCAACTTTTTTAGCAGGGATATTGTTTTTTTTATCTTCGGCGATTTGAACTGTGGCTGGAATATTTTTAAGTAAAATTCTTATATCTGTAGTATCTTTGTGTTCATTAACCATGAAAATGCCGCGAGTGTAATCACTGGTGTCGGTTTGAGGTTGAGGTCCCAAAACCGCCTTAATTTTTACAGGTGTCAAGCTATTGGCATTTCCAAAATCTGAGTTTAAGTAATCAATATTTGCAGGGTTTGAATTGTAAGTATCTCTAAAACCATAACGATAACCAAAAAAGAAGGCGAGTGTGGCTAAGCCAATGATCACAAAAATAACAGTCAAATTTTTTGGCATAATATCAATCTTTGCAGTGTTGTGACTTTCTAATTTGGCACGTTTTTATAACTTGGAACAGTAAACAAACCCCTCTTTTCAGGTGGTGAAATACGGAAAAATTCTCGCCCTAAAATGTTTTTTCGCTCAACCTGACCAATAATACGAGAGTCTTTACTTCCAGTACGGTTGTCACCCATGACAAAATAATGATCCGCAGACAATGGTTTTTCTACAAAACGATCGCCCCCAGTATTTACAAGCTTAAATGTCTTGGTTGTATTTGGTAAATAATCACTTTCATCCAAGACTACACCTTTATCAAACTCCCGATTGACCAAAATTACTTTGCCGCTATCAAAAATTATTGTATCTCCAGGCAAGCCAACAATTCTTTTAATATACAAATCCGGCTTTCCGGTCTCAAGTGGCACCTCAATAATCACCACATCACCACGCCGATATTCGCCAAAGTTTGGAGTGAGATAGTCGATGTAAAGCTGATTTCCGTTGTCGTAGCTGGGATACATTGATCGACCTGATACTGTGATAATGTCAAAAACACTCGTCTTGATAAACGAGAAAAAGATAGCTGTAATTAGAAATATTCTGAAAAAATACCAAAAATAATCAAAAACCTCTTCTATTAAGTTAGGTTTCATCTTTCTTCTAATCTCTAGCTTGTCAGCAATATCTTGATATATTACCCCCATTCTTAAATTTTCAGTGATTTTAAAGTTTCATTTTAAGTTTTGGATGATTTTATTTTAAATGGCAAGTCAGATGATAATAAAATGATAAATTTTACAACAATATAATTCTAATTTAGACTTTAAGTGTATACAACTATTTTTTTATAAGTCTATGACACCTCTTTTATTGATAATTACAATCACGATACTAGTATTTGTATCGCTAACATTCATCTACATTGTTTTCATAAACCGTGTAGTTTCTAGAGACAAAGCTGCTGTAGTAAACTATGCTTGGAGTAGATTATCAAAAGTATATTCACCTAAAGAACCTTTCAATTCAAGTTCATACGCATATTGGCCATTTCTGACCGAGGTGATTGAAATTCCCTTGGCAAATATTGAGTTTGAATTTCAGGCACAAAAGTTGAATGATATGCATCTCGCACCCTTTAATTGTAAAATCGCTTGCTGGATTAGCGTAGAGGATCCCTCGTTAGTTGTGGAAAAAGTCGATTTTGAAGTCTCTTCTGCAGATCAAAGAGGATTTAAAGGCTCTGTCAAGGCCATGCTTGAAAATCAGATAGTATCAACTGCGCGTTCAGTGGCTGCAAATTTAGATCTAGAGACAAATTTAATCAAAGACAGGAAAAGCCTTTCAGACCCAGTTGAACAGCAAATCAATGGTGATCTTGAGGCTTGGGGTTTGAAGTTAGTAAAACTCGATATTTTAGATTTTACTGATGCGGATAATAGCAAAGTTATTCAAGACTTAGAGAGTGTTAGGCAAGCTCAAATTGACGCACAAAGTAGACAGGCAATCGCCGAAAACAATAGAAACGCTCGTGTGGTCGAAGCAGACTCAAACCGTGAGGCTTCAGAGAAAGAAGCTGAAGCTGTCAAAAAAATTGAACTAGCCGTTATAGAATCTCAAAAAGCTACTCAAATCGCTGGTGAAAATTCTAAACTTGAAGTTGCAGAGCAAAGAAAATTGGCTAACTTAAAGCAGGTTGAAGCTGAGAAAGGCCTGGAAGTCGGTCAAGCCACAAATAAAGCGTTGGCTCTTGAAGAAGAAGCTAAAGGTCAGAAACAAGCCATGATACTCAAAGCACAAGCTGAGGCTGAATCTATACGGCAAACAGCGCTTGCTGAAGCTGAAAAAATTCAAAAAATTGGTGAAGCTAAAGCAACTGCTGTCGAAAAAGAAGCTCAAGCTCAAGCAAAATTTAATGAAGCTGGTATGGAACTTCAAAACTTAAATACATGGAAAGAGGTGATGATAGCCATCTATAAGTCACAAGCTGAGGCTTTAGGTAAAGCAGACACTAAAATCAGCTTTGTTAATGGATCAGGTGGAAAATCTTCAAATCTATTTGGTTTAAACCTGGATCCAGAAAGTGGGGCAAACTTAGGTCAGTTTGTGGAAGCTTTTAATAAAACATCTCCAACTGATTTGAAGGGTTTGATAAATAATTTTATAAATAAACAACAGTACGAAAAAAACACATCAGAAGCTTTGGGTGGGAATCCTGATATTAAGTAGTGTGATTCTACCCAGTTTTTTGGTTAAAATTACAACTTAGTGCTACTTGCCAACAATCTAAAAAGATAGTAAACTAAATTAAAAGTTAGAGTATGTCAGTTTTAAAATTTCTTAGAAAAATTGTATTTGTTGCCTCGTTGGGAATATTGCTGACTAATATCTTTTTAGCTCCATCTCTCGTGGCAGCTGAAACTCCCGTAGGTCAAGATTTATCTGATGCGGTAGGATTTAAAGCTTGTAATGTTTCAGGTGGAAAAGGGGACACTTCAGCACAGTTGCAAGTTTGCATAGGTTCAATTTTGAGTTTTGCCCTTTCGATAGCTGGAATTATCTCGATTATCATGCTCGGAGTCGAAGCTTTCCAGTATTTTAACCCAGAAACTGGGACAGAGACAATTAAAAATTCGATCGAGCATATACGAAATATTTTTATAGGCTTGATGCTTATAGCAGGTCCAGTGATGATTCTTAGGACATTTAACGTGGCTCTGACAAATTTTAGCTTCCTTGGATTTACTGCTAGTGAAAGCTCATCTAGTTCACCATCGTCTTCCACGACTGGCACAAACCCAGCTACTTCAGACACAGATAAAGTAGGTAATATTCCACTTACAAATGACCCAACTAAGGATTTAAATACAGTTTTAGAGCAAGCAAAAACTGCAAACCAAGGTGGAAATTCTCCACAAGATCTTACCTCTGCTATCAATAAAATATTACAAAGTGCTACTGGTGGATCTGGTCTATCACCAGCTGATTTAGCGACTTTGAATTCTATTCTTGATAATCTAAATAAGTCTGGCATTGATTTGAAAATAGATCCTAATATTATAAATGGGGTAATAAGTACTGGAAAAAATGCTGACGGTAGTAACAATACTATAGCCAATGCGTCTTGTTATTCAGCTGACTGCACTATTTCAGGTGCAAAACTTACTCAAAATCCTCAGATTTTAACAGTCACATTGACCAATAAAAATGGGACACCTGTAGATTTTATGATGACATTAAAACCTGCAAATACCTTACCCTCAGCGTTAAGTGGTTATTTATCAATCACTCCAGGTGCAAACGGAACAAACTCCACTGTGAATGTGACCAAACCTAATATAAGTTCAGTTGATTTTAATAACTGGTGTGGGGTTGCTCAAGCCGCTAGCCCCGATAACACAAATCCAGGTGCAGCAGCATGCTATAAATCTCCAGCAACTTCTGGTAGTTCGTTTTATATCGTAGCCTAATCCTAGATTTTACAAATAAAATATTTAGTCATATCGTTTTTAAATGGCAAAAATATTTGTAATGATGTCAGGTGGTGTGGATTCTTCAGTCGCAGCAGCAGATTTAAAAGCACAGGGTCACGATATTGTCGGTGTGTTTATGAAGTGTTGGTCGGTCGAGCAGCTTGAGTCACTAGGCGCAAGTCAGGATTTATATGGTTGTTTTTGGGAAGATGATGCTAAAGATGCCAGATTAGTTGCAAATAAACTTGATATTCCCTTTTTTGTTTGGGATTTCGAGAAAGAGTATAAGCAGGGAGTCGTGGATTATATGCTCAGTGAATATAAATCTGGAAGGACACCTAATCCAGATGTGATGTGTAACTCAATAATCAAATTTGGAATTTTTTACAAACGAGCCATGGAGCTAGGGGCGGATTTTGTGGCAACTGGACACTATGCTCGCAAAGTGGAAAACACTTATATTTACCGCGGAAATGACACCAATAAAGATCAGAGCTATTTTTTGTGGCGCGTAAAAAAGGAACAAATAGCTAAAACCTTATTTCCAATTGGAGAGTATTCTAGAAAAGCTGAAGTTAGACAAAGAGCATTAGACTCTGGGCTAATAACTGCTGACAAACCTGATTCGCAAGGCCTGTGTTTTATTGGTGATACTTCACTGAGAGACTTATTGATTCAGACTTTGGGTAAAAAAGAAGGGGATATAGTTGATAAAACAGGAAAGATTTTAGGTAAACATCCTGGTGCATTTTTGTATACTATTGGTCAGCGTGGTGGCTTAGGATTGTCAGGCGGTCCATGGTTTGTGGTAAAAGTAGACGTGCTAAATAATCAAGTCATCGTCACCCACGAAGGAGATGAAGAAGCTTTAATGGGACAAAGTCTGATTGCAAAAGATTTAAATTGGTTGGTTCCAGATATGGAAAACGGTCGAATTTTAAAATGTGAAGCCCAAATTCGCTACCGTCAAGACCCGACCAGATGCACTGTTAAAATTGATTCCAAGAAAGCTGAGGTAGTGTTTGATGAGCCAGTAAGAGCTATAAGCTCAGGCCAAAGTATAGTTTTTTATGATGGAGATCAGATGCTTGGCGGCGGCGTAATTAGTTGAGATAAAAGCTCAGATACTGCAACTTATGTTATTCTGAACTGCCCCTTGTGTCATCCTGAACTTGTTTCAGGATCTTGATCTGCTTTGTGATAAACTCTGTCGACTACGAGCAAAGCGAAGTACCCCAAACCAAAATTATAAATCCCCTAGTAGCGGAGACCTATGGTCTCCATCCCACAGACTTCAACCCAAAGCGTACAACCCCCAAGCTATAGTACAGATAGTTGTTTCTTATCAATCAGTTACGAACGGTGCTTTTTATAGGAAAAAAAAGGAAAGGGAATTTAGTGTTGTTACGAGCTACTTATGGTGATATTTGTACTGCAGGTACCTGCTCGAGTGTAGGGTGGGATATTTAAAATCAGGGTTGGGGTCAGACTGTAGCTTCCGCCGCCATTGTAGCCGTTGGTGCTTATTAAAGTCACAGGTTGATTTGCCCCTGGAAGTTGAATTGTAGTATTTGGATTGATTTGTTGATTTGAACCTGATATTAGTGTGAAACTGCCTGGATTGATAGATATATTTGATGCTTTGAGAGTACATCCTGCAAAGTCGCTAGCTGAAATTGAGACTGTCCAAGGTGTGGATGATTGACGTCGATCGGTGATATTTAGATTGGCGATATTTGCACTTGAAGTCTGACTGGTAGGAGAGACTGAGACATTGGTAAAAATAGTTGTGTTGGTATTGGTTATGTTTAAGGACTTTTCACTAAAGCCATAATTTGATTTGTCTATTTCAAAGTTTTGCATAAGTTCTTCAGTACTTAAAACTCGATCATAAATCCTAACTACCGATATTTCGCCTTGGAGAGCATTTTTACTCTTATCTTTACGTGTTTCATCAAAAATTCCGATTTTGATATTTCCAGAAGATGGGGTGCCAGCTCTAAAGCTAAAATCTGCCTGTTTAACTCCGTTGGTAAAGATTTGACCAATGTTCGTATCGCCATCAAAAGTAAAAGTTGCTGATTGCCAATTTGTGGCTGGAATAAAACTTGAATCGGTAATGTTTGAACTGTCCTCAATATTTTGAATTTGTATACTATTTTTTTGAATACCAAAACCAAATCTAGACATTGATTGCCCACTTGAAAACTGGGTCAAAAGTCGTTCGGGGATATTACTGCCATCACTTTTTGCCAGATCACTCTGCTTAAACCAGATTTCTGCTGTAATATTGTTGCTAAAATCAGAGTTAAGCTGGGTTTCTAAAAATTGCGAATTACCATCAAAAATTAATGACTTTGAGTCTTTATTATAACTTGGATCGCTTACTGGATCTGTTTTTTCGTCTTTTCCAAGAAATGCAAAATGATTGTTGCCTGACAAGTCGTTGATTATTTGGCTGGATCCATCGTATGAAGCTGGATTTTGTAAATCGTAGTAAAGTTGTAAACCATTTGCCGTGACATTTGATGTTATATATGCTTGATTTAGACCAGTGCTATACTGCTGCTCGCCGATTGAGATGGTTGTTTGCAGGTAAAGAGTGCCTAAAGCATTTAAATAATTAGGATCTATTTCAGTGACACACTGAGCATTTATATCTAGTGTACTTGAGATTGAGACAGGTTTTCCTTGGTTTAGAATTAAAGTATTTGTGCAGATGCTTCCAGCTTCTAAATTTGTTTTATTATCCGATTTTTTGAGGTTTGCAGGTGATGAGATTATCACACCTTTTTGATTGATTATTGCTGGATTTGAGTTGACAGTTGTGTCTCCAGGAATATTGCCATTTTCAAGATATATATCTGCTAAAACAGTAACTTGAGTTTTGGTATTGATTTTATTGCCGCCGTTGATGGTAAACTGTAAAAACTTTGATCCAGATAAAGTGGAAGTCGGAATATTTGAACAATTAATCTGGTTTATTAAAACAACATCTAAGATACAGTCTACACCCTGTGAAGAAGATTCCAAAAAAGCTTGAATTGAAGTTTTCGGGATAAGTTTATTGCTCGGAAGAATAAAAGTACAACTTAAATTACTATTTGGTGAAATCGTCGTTGAGTTGCAATTTAGGGTTGTATTTGAAGTGTCACCATCATTAAAATAACCACTTACAGTAATGCCTTGATTTGTAGTGGTGGTGATTGTGCCCATTGATCCTGACATACTTACATTTGTTCCAGTAAGACCAAGCGGTGTGTTTGAGTTTGAGCTCATTTGATATTCTATGTACCCATACCCCCTTGAAGTGTCAATCATATCTAAAGTCAGCACCTTACTATAACCAGCTGTGGCAGTATGTTTTGAGTCTGTGGATCCACATGAGAGATTCATGCTGGAATTATTTGAAGCTATGGATCCAGCTTTAAAAAAGTTTGAGCTAAAATTATCAATCAACGTAGAAAATAAATCTCTTCCAGATTTGGCGGTATAAAAGCACTGGTGAAGATGTAAAAATCGATTTCCAAGCAAGTCAATATTATCTACTTTAGAATAAGTGTTATCGAGCGTGTAACCGCTTATAACTGCCCCACAGGCAAGTGTTGGTAAACTTGAACTTGTATTTGAAGGTGATTTTGCATTGGTGTTTGTGAAGGTGTCGACATAACTATTAAAATAATCATCATTATTGATAAAATTTGAGCATTGAGTGAGGTTAAGATACCTAGATCCGCTTAAATTCATACTTTTGACAGCACTGTAGCCAAGTTGGTATGTGTAGCCAGACGGGGTTGTTCCACAGCTTAAGGCTGAATTTGGAAGGTTGGTTGCTTGAGTACCAGCTTTCATTTGAGCATTTGAAAAGGTATTTACAAAACTTGAGACCAAATCTTTGTCAGTGTTTGATGATTGATACGAGCATTGATGAAGGTGTAAATAATGTTTTTTACCAAGTTCTAAATTGCTTGATTTAAGAGAATTGTCAGTGGAGTAACCAAAAAAACCAGCACTCGGGGTGACATTTAGGATACTGCTAGAAACCAGATTATCATTGAGATCCACACAAGCTAGATCTGCATAACAGTTTTTCAAAGTGCCAGTTTGATAGGTAAAACCTGTTGGGATACTTTCTGAAATTAAGGCATTTGTAGCACTCGAAGTACCTGTGTTGTTATATTTTAGCCGCACTGTCATTGCCTCGCCTTGAGTTATGGTTTGATTTGTGACCTCCAGTCCGTTACTCACATATACTTTATCAATACTTATATTTCCCCCACCAAAACTGACAGTATTGGTATTTGGGGCACCAGCTCTGGCACTTTTATAAATTGCACTAAATTGGGTGTAGATAATAACCACAGCTGTTATAAATACAGCCAAAACAAGCACCGATAAAATTAAATACCGAAATCTAAAAATCGAATTATTGACTTTAGCAAATAGTGCAAATTTATCGATTTTACGAACCAGCATTCGTTTTTTTAACAACTTTAATCTGTAGAATGCCGCTTGAATAGCATCCTTCTGGGTATCAGCGACGGACTCTTCTTTATTGTCGGTATTATTGCCTGACCAAAATTTATTAAAATCAAAATTCATGACAGTCTTTGTTTTTGGTATCTTTTTTTAAGTTGCCAAAGTTTAGCATAGATGCACAAAATAGACAAAAAATGGAAGCATGAAGAAATTTAAATTTACGTTTTCATTGGAAAAAGTATAAAACGTACTAAGTATAAATGATAAATCAAGGATAAACAGGGAAAAGTATAAATGTTGAAATTATAAATTTTAATCATATACTACTTAATCATTATCAATTACATCATAAATACACTGATTAAATATTAAGACAGACAGCCTTTATACTTTAAGTTTATTTCTTTTGTATTTGATTTATAATTTATACTTTTATAATTTATACTTTTTTACACAAAGCTAGTATATATCAAAAGTCCAGCCGCCAGTGTCATCAAAACCAAGCCGATTATTCCAAGGCTATTTGCAAGCCAACCATTTTTCCATTTGCCCATGATATCCTCACGATTGGCGATATGGAGTATAATAAAGATCAGAATCGGTGCTGTGACACCATAGACTATTGCTGACCAGATTAAGCTCTTTATAGGATCCATGCCAGATACACTTAAGCCAAGTCCAATCAATATCGAAAAGCAGATAACTTCATAAAATCCGCGAGCTTGTGCAAATTTGTTGTTCATACCTTCTTGCCAGTCAAACATCTCAGATATGATATAACCGCAAGCTCCAGCTAAGACAGGAATAGCCAAAAATCCAGTTCCGATAACACCTAGAGCAAATAAAATATACGCAAAATCTCCAGCAAATGGTTTTAGGGCTGTGGCAGCGTCTTGGACTGTAGCGATACTGGTGATGCCGTTTGGAAATAAGACTGATCCAGTCGTCAAAATGATGAAAAACATTGTAATCTCAGAAAAAAACATCCCAAAATTGTTGTCTTGTCGCATTTCCTTCATTTCTATTGGTGAAATATCAGTTAGGTTTTGATCAGATATTTGATCAGGTTCGCTTGTTTTGTGGTGTTTGCTATTGTACTGTTCCACCTCCAAGCTAGCTTCCCAAAAGAAGAGGTAAGGAGAAATTGTCGTACCTAAGATAGCTACTATAATTGCGATGAAATCTTTGTTTAGCTCAAAATGGGGAATAATGGTAGCCAAACCAATTTTTGCCCAATCTTGCTTGATCATAAAAGGAATTATAAAATAGAGCAGTAAAATCAGCCCGAGATATTTTAAAACCTCTTCAAGCTTTTTATACGAAAACAAAACCACTGAAAACATCACAGCTAGGGCCGCTAAAATAGTAAATACCCAAGCTGGAATAATTGGGAAAATCATATTTGAGACGGCTCCCATACCTGCTAAATCAGCTGCGATATTTAATATTATGGCAGGTACACTCACGATTCCGATTAGATATATAATCCATTTGGGGTAATGTCTTTTTACGACTTTTGTGAGCCCTTGCCCAGTAACTAATCCAATCCTACCACACATTTCTTGGATGGCTGCCATCAGCGGAAAGCACATTAATGCAGTCCAGAGAGTTGATAATCCATATCCTGCTCCAGCTTGTGAGTAGGTTGTAATTCCAGAAGGATCGTCATCACTTGCTCCAGTGATCAAGCCTGGTCCGAGCCGTTGCCAGATGCTTTTGATCTTATTAAAAATAGTCTGTTTTTTTGGACTTTGAGATTCGGATTGTCGTTTTCGGTTGTGTCTTCTTTCGTGTAAATGTTTGTGTAGATGTTTGATGCGGCGCATAGGATATTGTTTTTGAGAAAACCAGCTAAATGTTTTTAATAAGCATTACAGATATTAAGTGTAGCATCACTTTTATATGTGGTCAAAATAGTGCAAAATTGTTTGTATAAAATTCGAAACCTGCTTGACATTTTAAAATCTTCAATGTACACAAAATGGACAGCCAAAATATCAAAAACTGAAACTTATTACCTATGACTTATATTCAAGACACCAAAAAATACACCTCTTTACAGCTCAAAGAGATTGTTGATTTTCTTAAAATAATTGCTGAGCCAAATCGTTTGATGATTTTATCAGTTTTGCAAGAAGGTCCTTTAAATGTGGGTCAGATCCAAGAAAGGCTAAAAATGCCTTTAAATCTAACTTCATTCCATTTGAGACCACTCAAAAAAGCTGGCTTGATAAGTGCTAAAAAAACCGGCTTAAATATTTACTATTCCGTAAACGAGTCGAAAGTATGTAGTTACCGAGAGTTTTTAACTCACCTTTCGCAACTTGATTAAAATTGAGAAATGTTTTACTACGGTAGTGTATGTCTACCAATCAAATATTAAAGTCATATCAACCTCCTTTAGATAAAGGATTATTAGATATTTATTCAG